>Ga0307377_10002861_pt1 | contig 20036 bp, 24 predicted proteins | sample TR3MG_FD_202535 | JGI IMG/M metagenome (GOLD analysis project Ga0307377, IMG submission 202535) | Soil microbial communities from Risofladan, Vaasa, Finland - TR-3 | ecosystem: Environmental > Terrestrial > Soil > Coastal area > Acid sulfate soil | place: Finland: Risofladan, Vaasa | collected... | reverse complement strand
TATAGTTTCGATCGTCGCCCAAGAGGCTTTATGCTTTTTGTTAAAAGCCTCAAGACCATCTTCTATTTTCTTGATAAGCATGAAAGTCCCAAGAAGTTTGGTCCTCTGAATCTTTTCTACGTCAGTCAGGTTCCTAGTCTTGGACATCTTGTGTTCCTTAGTCATTTTCTATCCTCCTTGTTAGGTCATCATCAGTAGTGGTTCCTACCACTAGACTCTCCATCGATGGAGAGTTTCGACCTTTACTTTCTTTCTAAGCATTGGCCATTACAATACTCTTCAAGAATTTTCCTTGCTTTTTTCTTTGATTCTTCAATAGAATCAGTGACGTCTAAAAACTGAAGTCCTTCGTTGTATCCCTCTTGAATATCTTCATAGAGACCAATGAGAAGTTCTTCACCTTCAACAAATTCTGCTGAGAGACTATCATTAGTTATCAAAATCCCATGGTGTCCACACTCACACTCTAAAGCAAGTGCAAAACAATTTCCACCAGTATGCTCTAGCATCCATTCTTTCATTTTCTCTCCTCCTTGTTAGGTCATCATCAGTAGTGGTTCCTACCACTAGACTCTCCCTCGAGGGAGAGTTTCGACCTTCAATACAAAATATCCTCATCAGCAACAACTTCAAATTCCTCACTTGTCAAAGTGAAGTAAACATCCTCATCACTGAGAACATTTATTTCAGTAGGACTTTCAAAAGATTTGACGACTCCAAGTTGCATTTGATCTTCAAAGAAGATAGTATCGCCAATATTGACTTTAGTCCCAAACTTGTCAACCATTTTTCTTTCTCCTTCATGACAAATACAAGTACACTTTTTCTCTGCATTGACTCTCAATTGTGGGAAAACAGGGTCAGTCATTTCTTTCCTCCTTGTTAAAGCCTTTTTTGGATGTCTCATCAGTGGCTAGTCACCACACTAGCCAAAACTGAATAATAAGATTTTGAAGTGGTTTCCACCTACCAACAAAATCAAAAATGATTTATTCAGTTTTTGATTTTAAAGGATCCTTTAACATTTATTTTTCAAATCATTTGGCATTGGTTGACGAGCACATTGACATTCTGTGCATTGAAGCCAAGTCATATCTTCTTTTTCAAAAGTGACTTCATGCACCGTTTCTTTTTGGCAAGTAAAGCAATCTAGTTTAGCAAGGCTTTTCTTTTCTTTTAGCTCTTCTTCAAACATACAATCGAGGCAGTAAATATCCTCAGGGTATGCTTTAACGATTGGCTTTCCACAATTCTTGCACTTATCCATTTTTCTCTCCTCCTAAGTTTTGGTCTCATCGGTAGTGGCTTCACCACTAGACTCTCCTCAGTGAGGAGAGTTTCGACCTTTAATCATCATCATCACAAAGTGAGCCAAGCAATCTGACTTTCTCAATCCCATCACAAACTCTGGCCTTCAAAACCTTGATTTCGTCGAAGATTGAGCTAGTCACGAAAGATGCTGCATACGTTTCTTTTGAAGAAGGCCCAGAAAGTTTTAGGTCTTCTTTAGAATCAAGAACACTAACAGCATTAGCAAAGTCTCTTGCTGCCCATCTGATTTTTTCATCAAGTTCTTTTCTCAAAGAGCTTAAGTCAGACTGTGCACGCATGTATTCAAAATCTAACAAACTTTTCTTGTCTTTCATTTTCTCTCCTCCTAAGTTTTGGTCTCATCGGTAGTGGCTTCACCACTAGACTCTCCTCAGTGAGGAGAGTTTCGACCTTTACTCATAACATCCACAAGCAAATGCTGCAGCATCCGAGGTGTGACAGATACAACTTGAATTTGGTTGATGGGTGTGAAAACACAATTTACAAAACACACTTTTTTCTGTATCCTTAATGAAGTCAATCGCGTCCAACAAAAAGTTGCGAGCATCATTATCTTCAACAGTGAAAAGTGTGTCTGCTAGTAAGTTGATCGCTAAAGTGTCTGTCGTCGTTTCCATTTTTCTCTCCTCCTTGTTAAGTCTCTGCGTATCCCGCAAGAAATCCATGGCGTGAAGGACTGTCCGGGCGTAGGCGCCCAGGCGATCCCTCACCGTTTCACATCGACATAAAGGTCAGTCCAACAGGTCAAGCCTTTCACGATGAAGCCAGGGGAGCAACCACAGCTGCATCCTGCCTTGCGCGAAAAAGCGATCTGCTTGAGCGAGACGGGCTCAGCATTGGGGTTGAGGTCCTTCATGACCTGGCGCAAAGCTTTGTAAGCGATGCGTTTGGTTTTGGTATCCCGGATGTCATCGGTGTAATTGGCGCGCGCTTGACCTGGTAAAGCGATGGGTTCGCCTTCAAAGAAGACGAAGATTCGGGTGTTACCAAAGCGTTCTTTTGTTTTTAGCATGGTTTTGGTAATCATCCTATACTCCTTCAGTTTCTTTTTTCTTGTTCGGACACTCACCATCGTGAATTTTGTAGCAAGTTGAACAGGTGATTCGCTTCCGCTCTTGGTCATACGACTCAGCAAGCTTTAAAGAAACTTTAGCAAACTTTTCAGGGTTAGTCGGATCTTTCAGATATTCGATGAAAGCTCTTGTTGCTGGACCACTGTAAGTGAGTGCCGAAGTTTTCAATGCTTCTCTGATAGGTTCAACAAATTGCTCTTCAATATCTTGCTCACGTCGTTGGTTGTATTTGTCCCAAACATTTTTCTTAGCCATTTTTCTCTCTCCTTAAAGTTTTAGTCATCATCAGTAGTGGTTCCTATCCACTAGACTCTCTGAGGTTATTTTTCGCTGCAGAGAGTTTCGACATTTTAAAACCGTGTTTTACCGCCGGAAGTTTTTTAATCTTCCTTACCCTTTGTCGTACCTTCAACAGGCCTTTTCGCCGGAGGTTTTATGGACTTTTTTCCTTGTCCTTCTTAATGTCCGAGTCGTTGGTTGTTTGTTCTAGCTTTCGCTTTTTTGTAGTGCCCCAAATTTCTTTGAGGGACCCGAACATTCTTCTAGTTTTGAAGTCTGGCTATTTCAAACTTCAGGGAGCAACTTACCTCAAGGGACATTGTACTAATGAACTCAAGGCTCACTTTCCTGTTCCCCTGCTCTCCGTTGCTTTGTTTGTTTGACGTAACCATAATTTAATTATACACAATTTTAAGAAGTTTGTAACTAAAAAAGACAAGTTAAAAACAAAAAAATAAGCCCTTCAAAATCAACACTTTACGGAGACGACTTGTAAAGCGTTGAATTTAAAGGGCTTAAAATCAATATAAACTATTGATTATAAAGGGTTTATTGGCGAAATCCACATTCTTGTTTTAAGGCCTTCATTCTCAGTCCATATCATATTATATAGACTACTTGTTAGAATGACCCCGGGGCCTATGGTATGGGCTTAGTTTTCAGAGTCCAGGAGCCATCTTACAAAGAGAGTCAGTAGTTATCAAACAAACACTATGAAGAAACGGTTTCCAACCAGTTTCTTTAATATCTTTTAAATGTTTGATTGTAACTTCCCATCGATCTTCCTCAGTACCTCTGCCCATCAAAGCAATAGTACCCTTTCCTTTTAAATTATATTTATCAACATTCTCTTGAGTAGCAAAGCAAACAGTTTCATCAGCCCATACTGGCTTTGAATAGTTCCACCTATCATTTGCTTCTTTCATTGTTTGAAGTGTAGGCTCTGGGTTTCTTCTAGGATGGAGAGCGAAATAAGTCGAGACGTCTCTCCAAACAAACGGATATCTTCCCGGCCATGGATTCTCATTTCTGAATTCACCATGGAAATCTGTCCCCAAGGGCAAGGAAGTATTTTCTCTAGCATGGATGAACATCTCAAGGACGTCTTCATCCTTGATGTGTGCTGACAAAGGATGCACCACCTCATTGAACAGTTCGTAGACAACATGCTTGTAGTCTCCTGCTTTAACAATCTCATTAATGTGGTCGAACATCTTATTAAAATATTCTATATTCTTTGCTTGACAACCTTCTTGATCTCTTCTCCATTCAGCATCATTACACTCATTATGACTTTTGTACGTGAACGTCGGGATTAATTGAATCCATATATTATGAATTCTCGAAGTCACCTCGAGGAGTACTTTAAGATTGTGGTCTGCTTCAGAAGAAGCATGAGGTGGGCCGCAAGGAAGATAGCCAGCTGCTTGAAGAGACAAAAGTAAATCATCACTACTAGTTTCAAGTAATTGAATGTTGCACCAGTCATGAGAAGTCTGAGCACCAGCCCTTAAGACTGCTCCACCATTTCTTTGAACATGATAAGTGAATTCTTTTATAAAATCCATGTCTCTCATTGCCAAAGAAAATGAAGTTACTCCATAACCCATGTTCCAATCTATCGCCCGGTCGACACGAGGAGGTGAGCACACCCCTAGTAAGTCCACCTTCTCAGTGCCGACCGGACAATCGCAAGATTCAAAACTTCCCCATACATCACAAGTTGGTGGTGGGGGAGGTGGTGGAGGAGGTTTAGGATCACAAGAAAAAAGAAGCAAGACAAAAATCATTGAAAAATATTTCATAACTTCACTCCTAAAATTGATATTACATTACTGATTTTATTTGCGACTGTTATTCCTCCGCCACCAGCAAACAAAAGACCACCAATAAAGTTATTATCCCTTGTCAAAATCGCAGAACCAGAATCGCCTGGTGCTGAGAAATTTCCTTCATCGCCTCGAATAATAATTTGATCGACAAAAGTAGCCGGCCCTTTTCCTGGACCATAATCTACTTTGATTGAAGTGCCTATTACTTCAACTACTCCTTGAGTATAGCCGGTTGTTCTTCCAGATTTATGAACTTCTGCAGCAAGATCAAAATCTTCAAAGCCATTTACTTCGCCATAAACTGGAGCATTAAGCTCAACTAAAGATTCAGAATCAACCTTTGCTATTGCAGCATCAATCAAATTTGGATAAGGTTGATCAACTGAATTAGGAACAGTTACTTGAAGACGATACTTGCAACCAGACATTTGAGCAAGATAGTTAGCCGGCCATTTCCAAAGTTTCCAAAGAGCTTGAGATACTTTTTTCTTTTCATCAGTATCATTATCAAATTGGATTCTTGCAAACTTTGTGAGTTTAGCTATAGGATCTCCGCTTCCATCAGCTGGACCAGGTTGAACAATTCTATCAGTGAGCCTAGCATCATTTGAATTTGCTATCACATGATTGTTTGAAAGAATATGCCAAGCATCATCACCAAGTGTCTTGACCCAAGCTCCTAAAGTTCCAGCAGTAATATCCAGATGTCCAATAGAATAGCCAGGAGGAACAGGCCTTATGTGTTTAGTATACTCATAAGCAATGATGTCTCCATACTCTTCAACGTCTGATGTGATTCCAGAATAAGTTTCAAGAACCATATCATGAGCAGACAACTTTTTTATTTCTATTTTTTTCCTTACACCAATGACAACACCAATTTCACCAGTTACTTTTCCATCTTTTCTTTTGAGACCAATACCAATGGAAATAACATTTGGATCAGCTTGATGCCTTCTCTTTGCTTCAGCTAAAGCTTGTTTATGTCGGGGAGTTATTTTTTTCATTCAAAAATCCTTTCCAAATTGGAAGTGCATACCATCTTTCCTAGAAAAGTTTCCTCCCCAAGTAAACCCGTATAATTCAAAAATCTCTACAACTTCTTTGTGCATTGTTGGTTCTTCATAGAGTTTATTTGTCTCGGGGTTTAAGTCTATAGAAGCAGCCCAAGAGTGTGTTGACCATCTTGAGCTGCCTCTAATTCTTCTTAAAGAAAATGTGCCACCAAATTCAGTAACAAAAACAGCTAGACCTTGCTGGTCGATCTGATAAAAAACATTTATTATTGGTCCGGCTATTTTTTTATTCACAGATATATAACGAACATTCTGAGTTCTATCCCAAGCCAATCGTAGAATAAAAGGAAGTTCTATTTTTTCAATATTACTTTCCCACCATTCTGCTCTCTTATTAGGATTAATAACTTCTTCAATACCTCCATAAAAATCTTTCCACTCCTCTTGTCCATTTGGTGGTAGCATTTTTTTTTTTAGAATCCATAAAAAATTGCAAAACTAATAGGCATATCTTTTTGGAATGAATAAACCTCAAACACAATTGTTCCAGGTCCTATCCTTCCCATATCTCCACCTAAAACTAATCTAGCATTAAAATTTCTAGTGAAGTCTTCAGGTCCGCCTTCTGCAATTAAAAGATCTGCTCCTGTGAACATTCTTGCTGGTGTACCTTCACTCAGTTTTTTGATTCTTGTTATAGAGAGTGGAATTCTAGTTATACTCCATAACCTCCAATCAACATTTTCTAAAGTTTGAAAGCGCCCACCCTCGAGGGACTTAGTGAATAATGCTCCTGGATGTCCTTCAAATGATAAGCCAGTGGATGTTCCTTCTTTTAAAAATGGTAAGCCTAAGATGTGGGCTTGAATAGAAACATACATTGCTTCTTTAGAAAAAGTTACTCTAGGCTCATCAAAGAAAGAACCAAAACCAAGAGCAATTTTATCTAGTTGGAGATACGCGTTAGTCTCTTGGATTTTAACGTCTCTCTTGACATAACCTTGACCAAAAGAAAATGATGAGATTAAGAGTAAAGGTAGTAAGAAGCGAATCATTTTTTAAACCTGTCACCAATTTCATAAGTAGTAACTGCAAGAACACCTGTAAACAATCCCATGATAGGACCAAAGTCAATCGGATACCCAAGCAAATTAACAAGATAATTTGTTAGATAGCTCAAACCAACACCAACAAAAGTTGGAAGGATAGGCATAAGCCAAGGAGTTTTTTCTTTCAACCAAGGTATGCCTTTATTTTTTAGAAATTGAACAAGGATCATCACTACTACGGTGTTGATAAGAGTCGCTGCAATTTCAGGCCAATTAACGACTGGCGGTGTTGCTTGAAGAATAAAAGTAAAAAGTAAATTCATGAAAGTCCTCCTTTAATAAGTTGAAACAGTTGAGCCATCACGGCAATAATTACCATGACAGCCAGTGGACCAAACAAAAACTTGATGAGATTTTTTCCAGTGTTGAACTCTGTTTTGAATTGCATCAATTGAGCACAAGGCGTTTGATGCATTCCTCTTTTAATATCATTATGTTGATGATCATTAGAATTTTGTAATTCATCAACTTTTGTTGTTAGTCTATCGTGTCTGTCTTTTGAATCTTTTTCAAGAGCTAAAGTCTCTATTTTCTTTTCTAATTTATTATAATTAGTTGTCCCGTTTGCTTCAATCCTACCAATACTTTCTTTTAAACTTTCAAGAGAATCAGTAACGTATTTCCTATACCATCCATTCTCTGCTTTTTTAGTTTCTTCTGTATCAGGCATCAAGTTTCCTTTTTTAGAATGTGAATGGAAAAGCCATTTCAACAAATTCAAGATCATAACTATCGTGATTTAAAAATGTTTTATTTACAAATAGCTCAGGAGGAAAATGGCCGAACATAACAGTATCCTCATTAGTTGTAGGAACAATAACAATAGGGTCAGCGCCACCTCTAGCACGATCAAGCATCTCATACATAGTTATAAGTTCAGTATCAGTATTGAAGAAGTTTAAACTCAATCCTCTATTAGACCAATTACTACGTGGAAGTTTTGATTCAGCAGCACCAATAGTTACTGGCATCATTCTTTTATATATTGGCCCAGGTTGGTAGTCGCTAGCAAGAGTTTTATATTGACCTAAAATCCATTCACCTATATAAAGAGAGTCTTCTTGATATACAGTTCCATCAAAAAACAAACGAGCATATCTTTCAGTTACTTGAGAACTAAGATCATCATAAAAAGCAGGATGAATAACTGTTGGAGTACTCACATTTGTTGGTGAAGTCATTCCTGAATTATCATCACTCTGTACAATAAGACTAACACTCGGTGGAATATTGTGCCCGTGAATAGAAACAAAATCCCAGTTAGGCCAAAGAGCTACATCATCAACATAGCCAACTCCTCCTCCAGTTTGTCTTTTGAATCTCATTCTTAAAGGAACAAGATGCTGATAACCACACTCGACGTAAGACTCAACGTCAAATTGAATTGTGTAAGGAACCCAAGCGGCATTTCCTCTATTAGCATATTGAATTTCCGCTGCTTGCCAATCTCCATCTGATTTCAACCATTTTCCAGTATAAAGATTCTGCAAATAAGCGGAAGTATTTACTACTGCACCACCATACATTGCTGCAGTGATCGTCATTGACCAACCTGATTGGACCCAAACTATCTGATCTATATAGGCACTGTCAGCGAGTTCGCAACTATAAGTTCCTCCATTTACAATAACAGACTCTCTTGCTACTGTCCCTGTGGCTTCCCACCCCACTGGCTCCGTCGTCACGACCCAATCTTCCATATCACCATTAACTGCTTGGTCTAAATCCGCTAACAGGTAGTCGTCAGTATCAGGATCATCAAACTTAAAAGGATGGCTAGGCACGCCATTAGCAACATTTTCTGGATCATAACCAGCCTCAGGATCAGAAGAAGTTATAGACTTTGCATTCTCAAGAATATTCAAACGACGCCCTGGTAAAATTATAAAACTCATTTATGCCATCCTATCTGACCAAGCTTTTATTTCTTCATCTGTCAAAACTTCAGGTGTTGAATGAAGTCTCGAAATGAATCCATTTAGACTGTTATATGCAGCACCAATATAAGGAGATCGAAATGCTCCATAATAACAATACTTAGTAGCATTATCTTCAGTCCTAACAGTCCCTATATCAGAAACTCCTTTTACCCCATTTACAAAAATATCTTGAGTATAAGGTGTTAGATTAAGTTCTCCTTTATCTGAAGTCCACCGAACAGCAATAACATATTCATCAGAAGTAAACAAATCATAAAAGGTTGCTGTACTCCCAACACGATAAATAAAATTAAAACGAGTTGTTACTGTATTATAAAGAATAAAGAAATCTTCAGCAGTGAACATATTTACTTCAAGAATAGCGACACGACGAGCAGTCGCCATATCAGCATCGTCTAATTCAGCCTTTGTATAAGGGACTTTTATTTTAAGAAACAATGTCCCATGGTCTGGATGAATTATTCTTCGCTGAGTTGGATTAGTAGAGAGTTGTAAGTCGTCTCTATCTCGAGGGATTGCGGAAGCGGAGGCAGTTATAATTCGACTAGTTGGATACCACAATCCGCACTCATATTCAGAAACAGAGCCTCCCTCTAATTGAACTGAATGAAGAGTGCAATCTTGACTGGCAGAAGGGATTCGAATATAAATTAAAAATGTTCCAGTAAAATTAGTAGTTCCTCCAAGATCAAAAGCCATGTGATCTCTAACAATTGTTCCAGCCGGAGCAATCGGAAATGATAGACTTGCTGCTCCTGCTTGCCAAGCTCCAGTTGCTGGATTCCACCATTCACTGGTGTCACTTCTTTGAAGACCAACAACTAGCGCTTGACCTGAATGATCTTCATGATCAATACTCAAAACACCATTGTCATCTTCTTCCCAAGCAAAAGATGTTGCTTGATCAAGGCCATAGTCTCCACCAGCTGCATTTGCTGACGTCAATTGACATCCATAAGTTGAAAGGTTAGCGGCAAAAACTCCATTAGCTACACGAGCTATGGTGAGGTTAGCATCGGCATCAACTTCAGTATAATTATCTGGAGCCGCAGCAGCACCACCAGACCAAGTTTTGAAAGCACTTTCTTTAGCAAAGTTCTTTCGATAGTCTTCGATTAAAATTCCATCGGGTCCTATGCGTTCTGTATTAGTTGTTAATTGAACTACTTCTCCACTGATGTCTTCAGCCGTTGCTGTTGTGCCTCTTGTCATAGTTCTTGTTATTCCAAGATCAAGACGAAGTGGTCCATCAACGTCAGTCTCATCACTTTGAATGCTATAAGGGGAAACAGCGGTGTCTCTTAGGTAAGTAATATATTTTCTAAGATCCAAAGCAAAAGCTCTGACACTATCAAGATCGCCATCAGGATCAAACTGTAAACCAAAATTGCGAAATAGACGCCTCTCCCATTCAAGATCTTTCCAACCTTCCCCATTAGGATGTGGACCTTCTGGATGAGATAGAAAAAAGTGGTCCATCATTCTAAGATTTAAGGCTGAGATAGGAAGATTGACATCCATAAATCCATGCCTCATCATAAATTCATGAATCATCTGTGATGTTGTTAGTCTAGGAAAAGTTGTAGCTAAAGAAACTGGAGAAGCAATATAATCAACTTCCGCCCAAAGAGCTGCTGCTCTAACCCAATTAGCAACACTGATTCCAAGTCCAATTTCAAAAGCACCATCTCTTAAAGCTGACTCAGACCAAGGAGTGACTCCATCAGACATCACTGTTCTTGTTATAGAATACAATGCCCAAGGACCCGTTTGAACCTGACCAGCACTTGTATGAGTCCCAAGACTATCAACTATTTTAACAGTAATCTGAGGAACAGGAATTAATAAAATTGCTCTCGAATAAAAATAAATTGTGACTGAATTCACAGTCGTCATTTGTTCACTGAAAGTTTTATCAGTAAGATATTGTTGAACTGCTACTGCGCCAGTTTGAATGAAGTCAAAAAAGTCAGGAACAGGAGGATCGCCTACGGCAACAGCAGCGACCTTATCAGCACCAACACCAAAATTCCAAGCATCAGCACTGCCAATAGCAATAGGATTAAGAACTTTAATAGTCAAGAGGCACCTTCAAGATCATCGACTCTTCTTTCCAAATCTTTAATATCATCTTGTAAATCTTTAATATCGTCTTTTATCTTTTTAAATTCTTCCTTATCTTTCTTAGACTTTTTCTTTGATTGAATAAGCCTTCGAATAATTTCACGTTCCATTATTGACTCGCCTTTGACCAATTCAAATCAATATTCAAATTAGAATTTATACCAGCATCAGGATCTTTTACTCTTAATTGTTCAAGGAAATCTCCGTCCACCGAACTACGTAAATGCTTTGCTGAAATCTCATCATAACGGCGATCAGTAAGAAATTTATAATTCAAAGTTCTACCTACACCACGTTGCCCAAATAAATAGAAAGGAAAAGATGGATCATAAATATCATCAACAAACCAATCACAATGCGCTAATGAAAATTTACCTTCATTATTCCAATAAGCAAAGAGATTTTTTTCAGTTAAGATCTCATTGATTATATTTTCACCAGTCATATTACCTTCAATATAATTACTAGCATTATCTCCGCTTCTATCTAGGAAAGCGGCAACTAGATCAAAACTATATTCTTCAATCGGACTATCAGCCGGAATTATATATCCATCAGTGTCGCTTATCTCTGCAAAAATCCAATTGGCTAAAATATATTTAAGTTGAATTGCAGAGTTTATAATTGTATTTCCTGAAGTTGTTCCATCATCAGTCATACCTTCAACATCACAAGTCACTGGTCCAGTAGGAGCACCACCAAGAAAAGCAATAATAGAATAAACTCGGCCAGCTACTGTGAGTGTCGTAAGGTTATAATCTACTCCAGAAGTTTGAAGAACACTATTATCCCAGACATTAAATGTTGCTGCAGTCTGCTGAGTTCTTCCATGAGAAACTGCCCAATAATCATTGACTGTATCAATACTAAGAGCAGTTAAAAGACCACTTCTACCGGTGTTCAAAGAGTCATGAATTCCAAGAAGTAAAGGACACTCTTTATTTTTTACCTCATCACTTGCATCAGGAAAGTCGTAAGAAGTAAAGATAGGTGTTTTAATTCTACTTCTTAATTGATCTGCAAAAGGTGGCTGCAAAGAAACAGTCCAACGTCCAGGACCATCACGACCATAGTCAAAAACTTCCCCAGTATAATATGTAAACCATTCATCCTCTTCTAAACCTTCACCATTAAGCTTAAGAATAATTATACTTCCAACAATTTGTTCTGCATAATCTCCAAGAAGTAATCTAGTAATATCACCATCTTTTTCTTGAAAAGTAACATGCCTTTTATCATCAATCAATTTTCTACCAGAGAGCAATGCTAATATCGTTCCCTTAGGACCACCAAAAGAAACTACTCGAGGGGGATAAGGGTTTGCTTGAGTTGAAACACCTGGATATTTAGAATAGTAATAGGTTGTTCCGGCAATGGTCCACTCAAGTATCATTGCCCGATCCTTACCAGAATCTAAGACATCAATTAGTCCGGCTGACATTAAGCCCATTAGACATTCCCTGTTTCTTTTGCTCTTCTAAAAATTCTAGTCATCGACTGATCCATATTATTTTCAATATAGTTTATGATGTCTTCATTACCTCCGCTGCCTCCAAAGTTAAAAGTATTATTCATCGATAAATTTCCACCACCAATGCCCTTTACTTTATTTGCTATATCATCACCTAATGAGCCGAATAAAGCGCGAACAGGAGCAACAACTTCTGGTCCTGCTTCTCCAATAGTTCTTATTTGTGGTCTATCAGTGACAGCTCCTTCAGCTGCACCAGGAGGCATACCACCAGGAAAAGAAGGAACCTCAATTCCTTTTGACCATGCTGCTGCTTCTGCGAGTGCTGCTGCCATTCTTTCTGCTTGAGCAGCACTTGCTGTTAATTCAGAGGTATTTTTTTCTAGTGATTCGTCTAGATCTTCTGCTCCTGCTGATACTTCAACTCCTAAGGCTGCAGCTAATTCTTCAGCAGTTACTCCTAAAGATTTCATCAAAGCTTCGATGTCTTCCATAGGTATACCAAACTCTTCTTCAACTGCTGCTCCTAGATTTTTGAATTCATCAACAGACAAGCCAAGTTGAGAAGCCATCCTCTCAAGATTAGTTTGAACATCAACTCCTAGCTTTTCTGCTAAAGCTCTGACTTCCTCATTAGTAATACCAAATTGTTCTGCAATATTTTCCATAGTCTCAGGAGCAAAAGTGCCTTCAATTAATTCGCTTAGTCCTTCAAACTCTACTCCCATTTCTTGAGCAGCATTAATGATTCTATTTAGTTGCTCCTCGCCTGCTGGTCCAAGTTCATTAAGTCTTTCTATAAGCATAGGAACAGATGACTCAAGCGCTCCGACTAACTCACCCTCACCAAACTCTCCTCGACTAAAACCAGAAAACAAGTCGCCCATTTCTTCAGCAAGCATATCAGCGGTCGCACTTCCCGAGGCAAAGCCTTCTCTAAAAACATCTGCTATCGCTAATTGAACTGGCTTGCCTGATTCTTTAATTGACTTCTCTAATTCTTCAGAAATCTTAGGACCCATATCTCGAGCAACATCACGTGCAATATCTGGTCCGCCTATTGAAAGAAGTTTTTTAATTCCTCCAACAATTGCTTTGCCAGCCGTCATACCCATACTAATAAGTGGACCAGCTGCACTTGCTAATCCACCAATTCCACCAAGCAAACCCATAATTCCGCCTTCTCCACCTTTGCCAGTATTGAAAGCATCTTTGAGTCCACCCATTATTCCACCACCGCCAGAGGTTAAATTCTTTAAAGAACCAGCCATTGAAATTGTTGAACTTAATATCTGGCCAAAAAATCCAGGAATAATTTGAGCTATATTAGCGGCTTGTTGTAAAGCGATATTATAATTTTGTTGTTCTTTCTCTGCCTTTTTTATTGCATCTTCAACATCACCAACTCCTGTTACTAAGCCAACGCCGATCAAATCAATGCTCTCTTGTATCTCTCCCTTTAAAGTTCCTGATCCTTCAAATGCTCCTATACCTATGTCTAAAGTATTGACTCCTTGGTCAGGAAACATATTTTTTGAAGCAGCAGCAAAAAGCTCTACTTCTTCTTGCTGCTTTCTCCAATATACTGCTCCGTCTTCCAACATCTTATTAAATGTTGTTAATTTTCCAGAAGCTTTTTCTATACTACCAGCAACACTACCTTCACCAGAACCACCGATATTATTTGCAAAATCTCTGCCAGCAATTCCTGCTGCAACAAAAGCATCGGCTTCATCACGAACCTCATCAGCCAATTCCCGTTGGCCCTTCGCCATCTCTTTTAAAGCATCAGCATCCGGCAATAAAGCTAAACCAGGAACTATTATATTTGCTCCTGGAAGACTTTTAACTATGGCAACAAGTTCAAATATATTTGCTAACAATAAAGCGAACTGAGCTCTTGCTTCAGATACAACAGTTGGTAGTGTCTTCCCAAAAAAGTCTCCAAGCTTTTGGAGTATAGATAAAGAACTTGAAACTCCTCCTCCAAAACTACCAGTTAAATAATTTATAAAGAGCCCTACTTGTTCAAAAACGTCTCCAACTGCATTACTAATTTGGGCTAACTTTCCTGAAAAAGTTTCTGCAGCAAGAGCAGCTGATCCAGAGAATTTAGAAGTTAGTCCTTCAACTACTACTGCCATCCTTTCAGTCTCTGACATTGCCTCATTAGTTTTAATTCCGTAACGAGCAAGAGTTGAAATCTGACCATCAACTGATTTGCCAACGTCCATGAAAGCTGTATTCAAATCTTTTCCCATAGCCGCAGCATAATCTTGAACCAATGGAAGAAGGGCTTCTATTTGATCTGCGTTCAAACCCATCTGAGCGCCGGAGGCAGCAGCTGAAAGAGTTAGCTCATCACCGAAGGTTGTTAAATTTTGTTGAGCTGACGCTAATTTCTGAATTCTGTCGGATGCCTCTTTAGTAAAGTTTCCTTGGTTGGCTAGAGCGAGATTCAATTTGTTTATAGAATTAACTTGCTCATCAAAAGCTTTCATTGACTTTCCAATTGCTGCTGCAGCAATGACCGCTCCAGCAGCAACTGCTTGCCAACCTATATTTATACTCTTTAATTTATTTGTAAAGCCATCTATTTTAGCACTGGCTTTATCTTGGAAATCAAGAGTTCCAGTTATTTTTCCTACATCAGGCATTAGCTAAAATCCACTTTCTCGCCAGAACTAGCAGCGATCATAAGAGCAATTTGTTTTTGTTCCTGCCAAGTCTGTTCGTGTTTATGTTCTTTAGTAAAGTCTAACATAAAATCAGATATAGGTTTTATAGGATCGCCTGTTTTTCTAAATAGTTGAGCTATTGTCGAAACTATTTGAGCAGAGCGAGCATCAGCACGCCACTCAGCAAAAGGATCGAGCTTTGAATAAGCAATCCATTCTTGAAACTGATTCCAAGATAATTCATCAAGCATCTTATCAACATTAATGTAGCCTAGTTTAGCGGCGAGACGATAAGCAAAAAATCTAAGTCCGTCTCGCTCTAGTCGTTTTTTGCTTCATCAGATGAAAGACCATTAAGCCTCATTGCTTCTTTTTGAATTTTAATAAAAGCAGAAAAAGCTTTTTCCTTGAGCTTACTGATTTGAGCATCAGTAAAAAGTCTATCACCATCTTCATTGATCACACAACGGGCAACAAGAATCACCATGCTTTCTTGCTTACCCTCTCCCAAAAAAGTCATGGCTTCTTTAGCAGTCAATGCGCGAACACGAACTGTTCCGCCCCATTGCGGAACATCAACATCAACAAAACCAATATCATCACAATCAAAAATATCTTGAGCCGTTAGGAGTTTCATTCCTTCTTCCATTTTTAATTTCCTTTCTTAGGTAATAGTTGTAGCTTCAATTTTATGAGCGCCAGACGGACGAATAGTTACATTAGCCGCTTGAGCACCTTCTCTTACAGGAGTTGTCGGCGCAACATTAGTGATAAACCCAGAAAAAATCCAAATAGTTCCATCTTTAAATGTGAGTGTAAAACCATCCTTAGAACCGTCAATCCAAGATTTAATAAGACCAGTTGACTCATCATGAGTTGCATTAGTTCCAAGAAAGTTTAGAGTCAAAGTCATCTCACCTCTTCGCCGGACACCAACAACATAAGCATCGATGGTATCATTGTGAGGAGTGACTTCACTCGAGGGTCTGGTCAAAGGCGGCGGAACAATATCTATTAGTTCCGCGATAGTTGTGAAAGCGCCACCAGGAGCTGGCTGGTGCGATACAAGAGTTCCATGTGCAGAAATAGCTTCACTCATTATTCCTCCTTCTAAAATTAAGGGACAACATTTGTATTTCTCACCGCTACTAGAACATTGTAAGCGGCACGGGACATTGTTCGAGCAGCAGCATAAGTTTTTGCTCTAACAACAAGTTTAGCCGTTGGTCTTTGAAAAGCCGGAGCAGCAGTATCATTGTGTGTTCGCTCCGGAAAAGTTCCACCAGTCTCAATGATTGATAAGTAAGGGCCATCACCAATTGGGATGTCTTTACTTGAAGTTGAGAATATATTAGTGTTATAAGTTCCAACACCGGCATCAACAAGGAGTTTAACAGTCTCTTCAATGAATGTTGTTGATGGCCCTTTATAAGCCATGATATTAAATACAACCTTAGCCATTTGATTATTATCTAAACCTAAATCAAATGGTTCTTGCAACGCTTCTATTTCTCTATACCAAGTCATTTAAGTTTTACCTTAAAAAATAATATTGATTTCTTTATCAATGTCATTTACTAAATCACTAGCTAAAGTTTTCATTGCTTCCATCATCGGCTTCTCAAGATACTTAGCTTCTCCTACAGTATGAGCATAGTCTAAATTCTCATGTTGAACAATCGCATAAGGAGCAGACGGACCACCGTAAGAAAGTTGAACTGTAACATTTACTTTACTAATTCTCGGAGAACTAACATGACCAGAACTTCTTAAAGCACCGAGATCAACTGGGACGTAGTCTCGTTTACTTTTAGTCATAATTTTTTCAGCAGCTTTATATAAAGCTTTAGCAAAAGCTTTTTTATAATCCTTCTGATACTTCATTAACTTAGCAAGCATTTCTTTCTCGCCAGTTATTTTAACTTCCCACTTAGTAGCCATTTTATTGATAACACTGAATCTTTAAAGTTGCGTCAACACCAGCATCCCGGATAGCTCTGAAGTCAACCAAATTACTGAGCATCTTTACTGTCACAATTTCATTTTCTAGAATAAGTATCCCTTCAGCTGCTGTTGGATTTGTTCCATCAGAACGAACTCTAATATCCGCACCTTCAACTCGGCCAGAACAAAATCCGTCAGCTGTCACGATGGTTAGAGTTGCTGCAGAGATTCCTATTGCTACATTGCTTACTGTAATTGACTCATAAGAAACAGCTGCTTGGCCTGAAGTCATTACACTTATGGCCAAGATAAAAATCAAAGTTAGAACCTTGCGCATCTTAAACCTCCTTACTCAATGGCCCGAAGCTCTTGCTTGAGATCATTTATTTCTTGCATGAGCGCCGAAATTTGCGGACCAAGTTTGTTTGCCTCATCTCGGGGGGAACCAACTTCTTCTGAGTCGTGGAAATCTCTTTGAACTTTTAAAGCATCAGCCTTTGCTTGCCATCGAGCAGCAGCCGTAGCATTAGCAGCATTACCTGCTTTCGTTTCAAAGTCATCAATCTTAGCTTGATAGTTTGTCCGACGCTGATTTGCATTTCCATTATTATAGTCTTGTTGAGAATGTAGCAAACCTTCCCTTGTATCAATAAGAGAATTGATGTCTTCCTTCAAAGACTTCACTTCATCGCTGTCAGCAGCAACACATCCTTCAGGATTATCAACATCAATGCAGATAATTTCTTTCTGTTGGCCAAACATCAGAGCAGGAACAAACATTAAAATCAAAGCTAGTCTTTTCACTTCAACCTCCTATGGAATTGTGTATTTTGTTGCTTCTCCAACACTACCTGGTTGGTCCATTTGATAGTGAATATCGAACTCATACAAAATTGCGTCTGCACCGTAGTCATCGTCAGCTGGTGTACCAGAACAGGAACCACCATCTATATCACGCCAGATTCTAAATTTACATATACATGAGAGGCCAGCACACAATGGATCGAAAGAAGCAGTTTCAGCGTAAGCGTGTAGTTCCGCTGTGTCTGCATCGTCTGTAACGTACACCATTGGAAGTGTGGCAGAACCAGCAAAGGTTTCTCCGACGTCCTTACATTCCCAATCGATTGCCCAGCAAACATCGCCACCAGCAGAAGTTGATTTTGCCCAGTGAACGTGCGGTTCAATGTTCGACCCATTCAAATAACTGTGGGGCAGTTGCATGATCATAAAAGCTTCTTCATCTTGGTTAGACGCAAATAACAACGTGCCATCTAGCCCCTGATCAGCAGAGTTACCAGCCCCAACACCAACCGAAAGGGTAGCAGCTGGTGCCCGTAGGTCCTCGTAGTAAACATTATCGTAAGCAAACCAGTTCTGACCACCAAGAATAAATGCGATTAAAGTTATAAGCGCATATCTCATGGGCAAACTCCATTCAAAACAAGAGTTGCTATAACAGTTGTTGTTCCAGTTGAATCTTGGGCCACTAGCGCACAGTCATTTCCTCCGCCTCCAGACCAATCAGCATTATCATCAAGAAAAAATGCTACTGCTCCAGATGGAGGATTATCAGCATAGGCTCCACCTCTTTCTACTAAAGTGAAATGAGCATCAAATCCAGAACCAAAAATCACGGCCGATTCAAAAGCATCTGGGTCTTCTACGATGTCATCAATCTCAATTCCATAAAGAAAGTTGCTTTCTCCTGAATGATTATTGTTAACTAGGTCAATAAATATCCCACTGAAATCATCACTCCCATTCATCGCGCCCAATGTCCCAGCAACTTGCAAAACACTATCAGCGGTGGTCGTTACAAAGTTCCCGTTATCGGAACTGACAGAAACATAATAAGCATTGTCCGCGCCGTTCAAAGTTATAGCAGCAGCCAAAGTATCAATTCTTCCGGCTGAACCTTCCATGAAAATTTCTTTATCCCACCCATCACCAATATGGATAGCATACTCACTTGCGTCAGCGTCCCCGGTTATCCCATCGATGTCCAGTCCATAGAGGAAGTTGCTTGCTCCGGTGTGATCGGCATTGGCAAGGTCAATAAAGATTCCTTGAATAGTATCAGATCCATCCATCGCAGCAACAGTATCAGTAATCTCTATGTATTGTGTGCCGATAGCTCCAGAAAGTTGATAGTCAATAACCTGATTACCTGAAGCATCCAACATACGAAGACGACTCGTCTGAGGAAGAAAATCAAGATTGACCCCACCTGCACTTTGAATTCTATTTGCTACTTGAATTGAAGAATCCCACCCAGCACCAATGTTGATAGCAGCTTCAGTTGCGTCAGCGTCGGCTGTGATTCCACCAATGTCTATTCCATAGAGAAAATTTGAGGCTCCAGTGTGGTCAGAATTAGTAGGCCGTAAAGATAGAAGTGTAGTTGTATCGCTCCCATTCATAATGGGGACCGCAAGATACAAATCAGTAAGAAGCCCACCCGCTCCTGCCACTGGTTGCTCAAAGTCTATATAAGAAATAGCATCATTAGCCGCTGGTTTTATTCTTGTTAAGTTAAGATTGGGTGATGTTAGAAATGAGGCACCATACGTTGGGTCGCCCAACTGAACATAATTCCCAGATGAAGAATGAATAGTCATTGCCCCAGCACTTCCGATATACCCAGCGTCTTGAAAATAGATTTCCTTGTCCCACCCCGCGCCAATGTTGATGGCGTACTCACTTGCGTCCGCATCACCAGTGATTCCAGCAATATTAATTCCATAAAGAAAGTTAGAAACACCTGTTGGATTACCTTGCGTCAACTCAATATTAATGCCAGCAGTTACATCACTGCCATTAGCAGCAAGTAAAGTCCCAAAAATCTCTAGCATATGGGCACCGACTTCAATGCCCGCAGTGGATACTGTTAAATGCCCTGCACCAACCCCTGGAATGTTTGTGTAGTAGAGTGTATTTTCTCCCCCTGCCTTTAAATAAGTGTACGACCCGGTAGGAGATTGTATTATAGGACTAGAGCCTACAAAATTTATTTCGCTGTCCCACCCATCCCCAATGTTGATGGCATTTTCTGTGGCGTTAGCATCGCCAGTTATTCCGTCAATGTCCAGACCGTAGAGAAAGTTTGAGGCTCCTGTGTGGTCCACATTGACAAGGTCAATGAACGCTCCACGGTAGGTGTCAGAGCCATCCATCACAACAGTCATCGCTGAGTTTACTTCAAGTCCAATGACATTACCGTCACGACGAAGCGCAC
>Ga0307377_10002859_pt1 | contig 20038 bp, 18 predicted proteins | sample TR3MG_FD_202535 | JGI IMG/M metagenome (GOLD analysis project Ga0307377, IMG submission 202535) | Soil microbial communities from Risofladan, Vaasa, Finland - TR-3 | ecosystem: Environmental > Terrestrial > Soil > Coastal area > Acid sulfate soil | place: Finland: Risofladan, Vaasa | collected... | reverse complement strand
TTAAACCATGAGCCAACACAGTTACCTGGCGCTCATCTAAATCTATTTCCATAACGTGGCTTACTACATGGATGAATTCATGTAAAACTGTATCACGTTCTTCCACTGGAGGCTGACTATTTCTTATATTAACTAATGCTTCGTTAAGATGGGTTAAACCGAGATTAGTCATGCCAGAGTCAATGTCTGAATAAGTAATATTGTAATTCCTACCAAGGAATCTAACCAATGTTGGCCTAGTTTCTTCTTTAGATACCTCTGTTATTTTAGCTGCCATTTTAAGCTCCTTTGACTACTAAAGTGAAAGTATCTACGCCTTCTAACTCAGCCATGAACTTAGTAAAAGCGTCTCTTGAATCCGTGACCATGTCACCTGATTCAGCATCTCCTAAAAGAAAGCATCCCTCAGAGTCTCGGTTGTAGTTACCAACGTGGAATAAAACCCCAGTGTGTCCAGTTACCCCAGTTACTTCAAAGGTAGTGAAAGGGCCGCTATGTAGTAACTGATGAGTACCTCTAACGCAAGAATACTCCCCAGGAGGAGTAACAGGAGAATAAGATCCGTCTTCATTTTGATATGCATGGGTAAGGAAAGAATACGTGCTACCACTCTCCATTACTAGTTGTCCCAGGATACCGTCTGCGTCGTAAGTTTGGTACGTTATAGTGTTTATCATATAGTCTATTTTAACCTTTAAAAGTTACATTTTAGCATCCTGAATTGGTATAAGCAAGATGAAGAAATATATTCTTTATACCATTAATTAATAAAGGAGTTAATCATGAAGAAGATTCTTGTAACATTAGTGTTGCTTATAGTATCAACGTCCGTATTTGCGGAAGGTTGGACCAAACAGGATACATACAGAGAAGTGGCATTTCAAACACTATGGGTTATAGATGCATTACAAACCCATAGTATATCCGAAAACTATGACTCTTGTATGGCTGGATATCATGTTCATGGCTGTGGGGAACAAAATAATATGCTGGGGGCACATCCAACTATCGGCGCAGTAAATAGATATTTCCTAGTAGGCGCTTCCTTACACGCAGCAGTTTCGTATTGCTTACCCGCTAAGGTTACCCTACCATTAGGGTTTGGAACTATGGACCTCCGTCAGGATTGGCAGTACGTTACGATAGGTAGTGAAGTAGGTTATGTAGGATACAATGCGTCTATAGGTATTGGTGTTAAACTACCACTATAGTGTAGGAACAACCATGGGAACATCTATGGTTGTTTTATACCAATATATTTTTTAGCTATACCATTAAAAATGATACACCAACATTTCTAATTGTAATGATGCTGATTGATGCCTTGCAAACACACACCATTGCAGAGAATCCTGACCAATGGCACGAAGAAAATTCCTATCTTGGACTTCACCCAACCATCGGCGCAGTCAATCGTTACTTTCTGGTCGGCTCTATCCTGCATTTCGGCGTATCCAAACTGCTCAGTGAAAAATATCGCAAGCCGTTTCAGTACGGCACGATTGCGATTGAAGTTGGTTACGTGGCTCATAATTTTTCTCTTGGGGTTCAGGCTAAGTTTTAAGAGTTATCCTGCATACTCTGGTGTTGTCATCACGCGATTGCCGGTACCGGTATTTGCTACTGCCGCAAATACCGTTCCATTCCATGCAATTGCGAGCCATTGATTGTCTGCTGCACTGGTCCTAATTGTCCAAGTGATTCCATCTGGTGAAGTCATCACCCGATTGCCGGTACCGCTATATGCTACTGCCGCAAATACCGTTCCATTCCATGCAATACCATTCCATTGATTGTCTGCTGCACTGGTCCTAATTGTCCAAGTGATTCCGTCAGGACTGGTCATCACCCGATTGCCCGTACCGCTATTTGCTACTGCCGCAAATACCGTTCCATTCCATGCAATTCCATACCAGTTGTTATCTGCTGCACTGGTCCTAATTGTCCAAGTGATTCCATCTGGTGAAGTCATCACCCGATTGCCCGTTCCGCTGCTTGCTACTGCCGCAAATACCGTTCCATTCCATGCAATTCCATACCAGTTGTTATCTGCTGCACTGGTCCTAATTGTCCAAGTGATTCCATCTGGTGAAGTCATCACCCGATTGCCGGTACCGCTATCTGCTACTGCCGCAAATACCGTTCCATTCCATGCAATTGCGGCCCAGTTATTATCTGCTGCACTGGTCCTACCTATCCACTTGTTGCCTTGGAGCATTCCGTTGGCTGTAGTGGCTGTAGTGGCTGTAGCCGCATTTCCTGTAGTACTAATTGCCCACGTTCCAGTCAAAGTACTAAAATACGACAGTAACGCGGCCTTCAAGCTAGCCCAAGTGAATTTTTTTAGCCCAAATGCGGCAGCACTATCAGAATACCCAAACTCATCGGCATCGGCGGGACCAACCTTAACACCAGCATTATGTATAGTCGTAGCTATATCCCCCGCTACAATGGTATTGCTTTGAATTAGTCCTAGACTACCCGCAGTTATTCTACCCTGTACGTTAGCCCCAAGTGGGAAGGTTTGGGCTGCTGTACCTTCTTGAGCTCTAGCACCTACAATAAGATTATTACCAGTTTTACCAGGGGCAACTATCTGGACTATCTCTATAGAGGTCTGATACTGCAAGGTTACCAATGCAAAATCCGCACCAGTTAAGGTAGGAAAGGAGGTTGCATCAGCCACAGGTATAGTGGTACTAGCTGTACCTATGGAGGCTGATAATACGGATTTAGCATTATTTGCGAAGATTTGAGCCATGGTTATTTATTCTTTCTTTTATATTTTGACACATTTAATTAAGTACATACCAGCAGCTAGGTTGGCTGGGCCGCCGGTAAGTGGATTGGTTGTCTGAGCAGTAGTATTGGAGGTAAAACATTGCGTGCTACTTCCAGTTTGGGGAGCCGTATTAGTAGCTTCTTGGTATTGATGAACGTGGTTCATAACTTGGCCTGGAGTCCCGGTGCCAGAGTTAGCCCCACCATTACCTTGGACAGCGGCATACCCCATAGGGAACCAAGGTATAGTAAAATTACCTCCAGTAGCAGGACCCCACTTAGTACCAACTGTAGCATATAAAGCTGGATAAGTCGCCTGACTATATCCCTCAGCCGCAAGTTGCGTAGTAGGGCAAAGTAAATACCCTGTTGGCGCAGCACTACCAGCATGATCTATGACCGTACCTGGCGGTACACCGTTAGCCGCCAATGCTACCGTAATGGTATTCTGAATCCAAGTAGCAAGGGCTGAGAAAGTAAGAGAATTAAGTAATCCAGAAACGCTGTCCCATATACCTATTTTGTCCAAACTGGCAGGGGTGGGTTTAGGAGTAGCTACACTTATCTTATACGCCACGTTACCTGCTACTATTTCTGCTGCCTCGGCCCTAGTAGTTTCAGCGTTCTCGGCACCTTCTGCCCTATTGGTCTCAGCTAAGGTCGCAGCTGCGGCGTTGTTTATTATACTATTTATAGTACCGGCGGTAAATCTAACCTCTACTCTGGAACCAGCTATAAAGGAGGTATTTGCGGTACCCTCTTGCCCTCTACCAGCAGGGTCAACAGTTAGGTTTCCACTACCATCCTTACCTGGGGCTATAACTTTTACTATCTCAATGGTGTTCTGATATTGTAAAGTTACTAAATAATAGTCAGTCCCTGTAAGGTATGGAAATGAAGTTGGATCTAGAACCGGTATTAAAGTGGCAGTAGAGGATATACCAGCCGATAGAGTGGACTGCGAATTATTTGTAAAAATTTGGCTCATAATATAGTGAAGACCTGTATTGAGTTGGCTTTAGCTTTATAAGCCGTACTTAGTAAATTTACCGAGTTTACTATAGCTGTAGTTATTGTTGAAGTTATAGTATCTAATGTAGCTATTATAGTTACGCTTGAGGTTCTAACATACTTATTACCAAAGATCGGTATAGGGGTCCCGGAAAATACTTGCAGTCTGGATATTTCATCAAGATCACAAACCCCAACATACTGACCTAGGGTATTCGTAGCCGTATTTAAACTCACAAAGATTTCAGCAGGTAATGTCCCAGCTTGCATTGTGGCAGTTATCTCCCAATGGTCGTTTACCAGGGCTGTATTTATGGTTAGTGTGTTAGACATTATCTTCTATATTTTAAGGTATTATACTACAGTTCCAGCCAAAGTTACATTATTGACAGCGGTTAGTTGGACCGTGATACCGGCAGTGTCAGGTACATATGAAAATATTGGGAATGTATTTTTTGGCTTAAGTTCTAGTAATAGCTGAGTTATATCTTCGAATTGTTGAGCAGCAATAAATTGGCTAATAGTTACGTTGACTTTCACCAAGAAAGTATTATACCTCAAATAGTTGATCATTATCCAGTCAGCATAATCATCTATAGTGTATGGAGTTAATCCCTCCTCACCATTGATCTCATTCTCATCTATACCATTACCAATACCTTCTAGTGTTGCACCAGAGGTTACTGATAGTAACCCCCCAACTGATCTAGAAAACCCAGTAGGAACTATAGGCATCAATTCAGCAGGTATACTAACTGGGAAATCCCTCCACCACGCTCCGTAACTATAGTAGTCGGCTAGCTCAACCCATTTAGCCAGCTCATCTCCAACTTTTATAACCTGCCCTACGGCAACAGAAGGAGATAAGCCAGAAGGTATCACGTATGAATTTAAATCAGTGATAACTATAAATTGATCCAATCCGAGGTATGGACGTATGACCAGCACGGTCTCATCGTTCCTGGCTAGTGGTACACCTAGGCATAAATTAATACCTTTTTCTATTATAGATAATGTAGGACCACTGGTGTACATGTAGTACAACCCATATAAAAAGTTTCTATATGACTCATTCGATATAGCTGGTTTAGTTAATCCTAATAGTAAAGGGTATTGGCTATAAATTAGATCTTCATCGTAGGTAACATCTACGAACCAAAGAGGGTATTCAATACTATGAGTAACAGCGGTTGTGGAAGTAACCTCATTCATCTCCGCAGTAGCTATAGCCGTAGTAGTACCTACTTCTCCATCACCTTCACCATCACCTATACTATAAGTAGTAGTATTTATTATAGGACCTACTCTACTTGGAAATCCATACGAGCTTAAAGGTTGAGCAAAGGATATACGTGCTGAATCAGGGTTTATAAAGTAGTCGACATTTTCCTCTAAGACTATAGTGGGCAAAAACGCACGATTGGCTATGAATCTAGTAGTGTTAATATTATCTGGCAGTTGATACGTTTCCACTCCGATATTAACGACGCTTACAGACCCCCCACCTACATACTGTTGGGTGGCGGAAGGTTGATAATAAGTTATGTGCCCATCAGCAGTTATGTTGGTTATAGTGAAAGTTCCATTCCAGGATACCCCACCTGCCTGATAAGCATTACCACCGGCATCTATAGGATATTCATCTATACCATATCCTAGATCATAGTAGGTAGTACTTATAACGTTATTTATAGAAATAGTGTCGCCTACAGAAAATCCTTCTGGACGGTCAACTTTTATGGTTGAGAACCCTCCTACTCCTCCGGCCCCACTAGTCCAGGTAGCCGATACTATTGGGATATTAGTAGGTAGATTTAAGGCAGAACTTATTATCTCCAACTTCAATTGGTTTTTAGCGGAGGGATCTATATCAGCTATAGATATACCGGTACACAACTGCAGGAAATTACTGTATATATCTGAAGCTTGTACTGACGTAGCTTCTAAAAGTAGATTAGTAGTGGAAGTATCTTGAAACATATACTGCCAAAAATCAGATAACCCATATAAATAAGTAAAGGATTGATTGGCATTACCTAGGTTCAATCCTTTAGAATATGTGAAATCAGATATATTTAGATTGTCAGACATATTATATTGCGCTCACAGAAGTGACCAGTGAATTTAATTTGAATATGGCGGTACTATCGTTAGGTACTAATACATCGGTTATACTACCAGTAGTAGGACTAAATAAATCCTTCCAGTATTTGGTGTACCCTATTTGTAGAGGTGTTTGTATAGTAGTAATCCCCGCAGCGTATAGCTCCGATAAAAGATCGGCCATGATAAAAGCTTGCCCTGGGGCTAACGAGGCCAAATAGGTTTGTACTACAGTAGACGCCGTCTGTTGACTAGGGGCCGTTATACCGTACCCTACAATTGACACATCTAGCATTATCAAATTAAATCCTCTGGCCAACGGGTCAGCACATAACACCTTATTGGCTGGATCTACTAGATAGGTTTGTATCCCATCTAGTCCTTGTATGTAAGAAATATTTAAACTCACGCTTTGACTAGCCCACATAGCCTGGGCAGTAGCAGTAGTGTACGTTATAGTTCCTGGTGAGGAAGTGCTATTAAAAGTATACTGGAAGGTATTCGTCGTCACGCTACTAATTGGATAATTACCGTTGCCGGCCGATAATCCAGTTATAGTTATTATATTACCTAATGAATACCCGTGACCCGGCACCGTCACAGTGACCACTGTGGTATACGTACCTGTAGTAACTGAGGATACAGCTGTGACGGATTTTACTGGCCCGGCAAAATTCAGATCTAATATTTGTCTAGGGGAAAATCCAACTTCATTTGGTCTGCTAACTCTTTGTAGATTAAATATACCAGTAGCCGGGGTTACAGGTGTCCCAGCAACAACATAAGTAAATGAGGAGTCACTTAATACTGAGGCTACTTGGAAGGTGCCATTATAAGCCGATTGATCAGCCCCAGACATTATAAATCTCTCACCCACGCTTAGCCCATGTTGGGCGTAGGTTACTGTAGCCACTCCAGCGGAACTAGTCAAAGCAGTTGGTAACACTGAATCTAGATAGTTATTCGTGGAAGTGTACGGTGTCCCAACCAGTATAGTATCTGCGTTAGGGCCACCAGCTGTACCCGATATAGCTGTTTTATAGATCGGCCCTGTAAGTTGCAGCTTACCCGTAGTGTCAGTGGTAAATTGTACTAGTGAGGAAGTTAACGGGGTGTTGCAGTATATGTCCATAGCCGATCCTATATGTATCCATATAGGGTATGGCACAATACTTGGTGCAACCTCAACAGCGTCTCTTATCATACTTGTATCCCCCATACCAATAGAGGTTATTTGGGAAATTATAGGAAATGCAGACGTAAGGTTACTGGTTATAGAGGGTGTATTTATAAGGTTTCTAGTAGATATACTGGTACTAGCCCTGGATATAAACTGTGTATTGGTCTCTACGTTATTAGCCGTAGAACTAAGATAGTTTATTTCCGCATGTAAAAAATAAGGATTAAAGTTTGAGAAATATATTAAGGAGCCGCTTGATAGATTATATGATGTACCTGCTGCTGCTGCCACTAGGTTTACCGACAGGTAGTATTGACCAGATGATGGATCAAATACTAGCTGGCTAGCAGGATAAGTGGCAGATGTAATAGGATAGTACATTAAAACGTTATCTGGGGAAAAGTACAAATCAGTAGAAAGAGTAACACTCAATGCCTTGGCAAAGTATAATCTGACGTTAATCACGGCATTAGCCCCAGCGTACCTGGTCATAAAGAAGTTAGATAACATCTTATCCACGAATACTGTAGGGGTAGAATCGGTTACATTGGTCAAGGAATTCTGTGTCCAGTAATAAACTAAAGCCTTGTTTATAGTAGCCAGCAGAGTGGCGTTGGGACGCACAGCTAGATCACGTATGGCTGTTCCAGTACGTAAGTCTAAGGTTGGGTCTTGGGCAGCTAATACTTGGGTTAGAAGTAGTTCCGCTTGGAGAATATCCGATGAGGTTACTTGTATCCCACTTATTACTGATAATAGGTCGATGCTTGAGGTTGCCATAAATTACCCTTGATATACCGGCATCGATAACAACGGAGCCGGTAGAGATATACTTCCAGTCTCGCCTGCCATTGTGACCAAGCTTAATCCTAGGGAAAAACTATCGTCAGTTGGTGAAGAGATGCTGGTTATTGTAACAGAACTTAGCTTGCTGGCCAAGTCATTAGTGGAATCGTTTAGTAGAACTTTACACTGTGTAGCAGCACTATTAACCGCAGTAGTTACCTGTGATATTAATTCCTGAGAATTTAATGTACTATTAGATCCTACTATTAAGTTAGGTAAGCTGGTGCCAAAGGCTGGATTAATAACATCAGAGCCTTGAGTAGTGAATAACACTTTCAAAAAATATTGGGCACATTTCTGTATACCTGTTATTTTAGTCGGAGTAGGTTTGGAAAATTCAAATGTTAGCCCCCCTACTGGAAATTCCGGAGTGTTAACTAGAAGCACGTCGTAAGTAGCCCCAGTAGGTAGGTTAACTGATATACCTAATCGCGTTACATTAAAAGTGCTCATTATATTGTTATCCCTTGATCAGGGCTAGAACCTGTTATATAAGAAATAGCCTTAGCCGATTCCCCGGCATTGAATGCTTGATCTAGTACTTTCTGTCCATCATCCATTACGTAGTAAGTTGCTTTATTATAGGAAAGTATTTCTGCATTTCTTTGTATTGCGTTTACTTCGTAAACAAAATCTGTTAATGCCCCAAAGGCACTACCGTGCCCAGACCAACTTGCATCTAATGCCAAGGAGGCGGCGGCGTCATTGCTTAGTGTGGATATAACATCTGATATGTGCAGGCAGGTAGGGGATAAATTGCTTAAGTAGTTAGATACGCTTGTATCGTAAGTAGTCAAGAATGTGGCTAATGCGTTAATCTCTGATTTCAAGGCCGCTAATCTAGTGGCATCCATTTGATTTATCCTTGGCTTTTAATTCTTGTTCTTGTTGTGCAGCTACAGCCTGTATTATGTAGGTAAGGGAATTCTCTGTTTGAGATGCATCCTGCTTTATTTTTTCCTGTGCAGCAACCGCAGCGGTATGAGTTTGATACCAAGTAGGTAAGGCTCCGATGCCTATCATAACGACACGCATGACCCATTTAGCCACCATTCCTGAGGCTAGATCTTCTACACTGGAAAAGATACGTTTGAAAAAGTCTTTCATAATTAGTACATACTTATCTCTGTTTTCATTGCCTGTATCTTATCTTTCAACTTACTCTTCATATAATTCCATCTACTTAGATTAACTCCTAGATGATCCGCAGCGGCTTGAGCAGACATATTAGGAGAATCAAGGAGTATAAATTTCTCCTGCTCATTTAAGTTATTAAGTATATGATCTAGCAAGAATTTGTTTTCATTAAACTGGGTTACTTCACTTGGCCTTTGGCTCACCGATTCAACTAGGTCGTCATATAGCGAACCTTTGAATCTTACTACTAACGGCTTACTCCAACCTAACTGCTTAGCTATTTCATCATCAGTTGGTTCCCGCCCTAGAACTTCTTGTAAATGTGATACGGCACTTTGAAAGTTGGAATACTGAAGCTGCAGGTTCTCTGGCAGCCTGGCACTGTTCTGAAATTTGTAATTAAGTCGTCTTATTTTGGGCAGGTAATTAAGTACGTGAGTGGATAAACTAGCACCCTTAGTTGGATCGTAGCTTTCAATAGCTTTGTAGGTCCATTTTTTAGCCTCGGCCGATAACGCAGACTTTGGCAACGTACCGGAGACACGTTCCACCTGTGAGTAGATAACAGGGTGTAACTGTTTCATTAGTAAACCTAATGATTGGGAATCACCGTTCTGCTTCCAATTATTGAATGCTTCAATATCCTTTTGTTTGGCTTCAGAGATATTGAATACAGGTTTTGGGGGAGTTATAGGATTAGCCATATAGTGGGTAGTAGCTAGATATAGAGGCTACGTAGTTTATCATGTAAATTTGTAATTTCTGGGAGAAGCGATGGTTGGCAAAACACTTTATAGCCTCGGAGTTATCTGATAATAAACCCTGTCTTATAATGCTTTCGGGCACCATTAGACCTAGCACGTTGGCTGAAGGCACCGTTTGAAAGGTAAAATTATTTTGGATATTTGGAAGGGTTAGAGGGTTTGTCATTATATGCCTTATTTAACTGGGCTGGTAATTCCGTTTATGCTATAGTATATTTCCTCACTATAATCAAGGAATTGACTTTCACCTATTTCAAATTTGCTTACATTAGTACCGCTTAGTTTTGGATCTTGGTATTTGACACCGGTGGCGGAATAGTTCTGCGGGATCATATCTATAAAAGATACGTTTGATCTTGTGGCGTAGTCGTCTTTGCTTTCTATAGGTCTCTTACATATGGTTAGTAAATCATCCTCGAAGGAATGTTCTGCTAAGTTTCCACTTGAAATAACTATCTGGCCGTTACCATCTATTTTAACCGAATTGGCTATACCAGTTTTGTAATCAAATAATGTCTCAGGTCTAACAGCTTTAACGCCTATGGTGGGGTTGTAAAAGTCATTTGCGTATCCAAGCGCAGCACCGCTATCTGTATTAACCAGAGTAGGATTTGCAGCTAAACCTAGTTGTACCTCAAGGTACGGATTAATGAATGGCACGTAGTAATTGGCCAGCTCTGTATAAGTCATGGCTGCGGCAAAACTAACTTGTGTAGAAACCATATTAGCACTAATATTATGAGAGACAGCTACACACAGACCATGAAAGCTTGGTAGGTTGGGGAAAGCCTCCATAACATCCATAGGATAACCTGGTATTATATACGGATTAAACAGGCAGTTAATATTCCCAGCCTTTGTACTAGCGAATTTCTTCGTGTAGTAGTAATCCGCTGTAAGAAACAATATTCTCTGATGGGGTAGTATATTAGATTCTGGGTCCCAAGGATTCATCTCAGGATGTTTAGGGTATCGTACCTTCCATCCAGCTCTGAGAAGTTGTATAGCCTTACCTGCAGCACTATCTGGCGGAGGAACCTCTGCTGCGTTGTTCTCTGCAGTGTTATTTTTAAATGAAGTGAAGATACTAGATAACCAGTTAGGCATGGAAGTAGCTTCGTATTTTATACCTCTTCCCATCTCGTACCTACCTATAGCTCCGAATGAAGGACCTGTTGTTCCAGCTAAAGTAGAATTACCATTAGTATTCTTCTCAGCTATAGCAGTTCTAATACTAGCTGGGGATCTGAAGTGGGTAGAAAATGCACCTGCAACCCCACCGTCTTCGTCATTCAAAACGTCAAGTCTAGTAGGCATACTGGACTCGTCATAATTGACGCTTATAGAGGTGTACATACTTGGGAATAAAACGTTGCAATTTGGAGAGTAATAGAATGGCATACTAGGTTTTACTATAGTATCCACAGCGTATGTAACACCACTTATATTAGGGTCTTTCGGTACCTCAGCAGGGCAAGCCAATGTGATAATATCATATTCCATGGTCTGGTAGAAGTTTTGGAATATGCTATAGATATTAGTTGTGTCATTAGAATTCTGCATAAATGACCGCATGTTAGTAATAGCTAGGTTGGCCTGGACAGAGGATTTAAGAAATACTTGATACGCAGGGGGCACAAGTATTGTCTTATCATTATTTGGTCCACAGCCTGTCTGCTTATCATTGTTAACAGCTTTTTCTATCAGCATGTGTCCAGATAGTCTTCTGAAGAAATTTAAACCATCTTCAATCAAAGGTTTATAGAATACTCTAAATCCACCTTGATACATCTTAAGGTATGGGTTAAACGAGGCTCTAGCTAATTGATTCCAGTAGTTTATAAATACGCCTGGCATACCTATAAGTCTATTAGCAAAGGGGGCTAAGTAAGAAGGAAGTACATCTGTTCTACTAGTACTTCCTACTGCAGGGTCTGGTGAGGAATAAGTAGGTCCCAGAGGTGTAGCAGTTGAATAATCATTAAGTGGATTTATTGTAGTTCCACCGACCCCAACTTTAGTCCAGCCAGATAAGGCTTCCACTATAGCCGTAGTACTGTTAAGTAAATCCGCCATACCAGCGCTGGCAGTGGTTCCACCTAAGTCAGTACCGGCATCCCTGACCGCCCCAGCGTAGTCTACCAAGCATTCCGTTATTAGGTTATATCTATGTATACAGGTGAAGTTAACACCCATAGATCCACTATTACCTTCCTTGGATTTGTTATAGGACGAGGCTACTATAACACCAGTGAATAGAACTTTATCTATATTAGTGTCACGTTCATTAAAGAATATATCTACCTTTGGCTGGTAAAATCGTGCGATGTCCATCAGTCCCACCTGAGGTGGTATGACTATGTTGGCTTGTGGGAGGCTACCCATTGACTGGGTTATGGTTATATTGATCCATGGCGTCTGGACGCCCTCTATATATAACTTGAATTCTTGGAATATTTGGTCACTACTGGACATTGGCGTATATGGCGTAAATATATAATATGTATAATACTTTTTCTAAAGTATCCGATATCTTATCACAATACTCAAGGTATAGGGGAGGTATATTTTTAGAATACAAATCAAGTTCATTTCTGAGTAACTGAATCTGGCTGTCAGAGAACATAGATAAATATAGGGAGGGTTTTAGCTGAAGCTGATAGGAAGGCAATGGAGATAACCCAAGTAAAGATCCAGAGTATGACTTAGCTATATATTCCAATAGAGGATCAGTGCTTACTTGGTAATATTCCAATGCGAAAGTTTGAGTAGGCTGCCTTACTGAGTTGAAGGTTATAGTAGTATCTGTAAGACTTAAAACTTCTGGATAATAGGCTCCCCCAGAAACGTTAGTTTTAGTATACTGTGAGGAACTTTGTGTCACTGGGTAAGAGGCGTTAACTCCATCTCCTACTATTAAATCTGTTTGGTATACGAATTCACTGGTCAAGGTGACGAAGTTGCCAACTGGTGTGTTAGCTATGCCGGAAGTGGCTTGATAACATACACTACATAACCCTCCCTTAGATATACACGTAGTAGTATTCCTAACTCTTATAGTCGTTACACCTTGACTCAGCAATGTCGATATTCTACTTTCAGTTAATGGGGTAGAGTTGGCTAATTCCATTTTGCCTAAGGCTGCGTAAGTTAAAGGAATAACGCTACCTAGGTATGTACCGCAGTCATTGGCTACAATACTGACTATTGGATTTACCAGAGTATTAGCTGCCTGTAGGATTATATCCGACCCAGCTGGAAGATTAGTTAGAACATCTTCGAATAATAGAAAGTTAGAGTATGAACGCATTTAGTTATATACTGAAAGAGTTTTGTGGAGTGTAAGGAGCACCAGAATTGAGTACTGCAGCCTTACTGTTGGTTCCTTGATTACCTGATGATAATATAGCAGCCCCGCCATTTATTCTACCGTAGTGTACGTTCCTCTTAAATACATCAGATACACTCTCAGGTAGACGGCTTATCATACCCGCTGTGTTCTTCAGAGAGGACAGAGTATTTCTAAGATTTATACCTGGCATTGCCAGTATGTGTCCTATGTTAGCGGCACTATTATACACCATTTCAGCTATAGCAGTACCTTGTATTGCAACGCTCATAACATCGCTTAAGACGGCGTTAAGAGGGGCAGTGAAAGCTGATACTATAGCAGTAAGGTCTTGAGATACGCCCTGTATAATTTTAGCAATAGATGCTATTACTGATACAACTGGGGATGAAATATTATTTCTAAACCAAGTATAACTTGTAGCTAAACCACCTAAAGAATTGCTCAATACACCTGGGTTACTTAACCAGGAAGGCTCTGAGAATCCTCCTGTATTAGTATACTTTTGTCCATTTACTGTAATGACGTTCGGGGTTGCTACATTAGCTAAACTACCACCTTGGCTAGACCTTCCAGAGCTGGCGAATATCCCAACACTAGAACTATTAACAGAAAGGTTAGTTGGACCATATGATAACTTAGGCTGAGGTAGCATCACTATCTCTTTAGCATAAAACTGCATGCTAAAAGGTATGTCGGTGTCCCTAGCGGAGTTCTGTTGATGATTCAAACTAAGTATGCTTCCCACTACTTTCATATTGGGCAACACTAGTTCTAACATCTCAAAGTTCTTAGCTAACTGGGTGCCACGCATGAAAGTTTGATATAGTTGGATAAAATCGGTTAACCAATTATTTTCCAACGAGTCTACAAGTAGACCTGACAGATTCATCACTACTGGATTCTTACCAAAGTAGTAAACTACCTCATTATCTCCGAAGGTGGTCATGATTTGTACCTTCTCGGAATATGCCACTTGCACATCAGTCAGCAGAAATCTATCATACCCAGTACCACCATGAGCACCTACTAATTGTTCATACGCCCCATCTGCTGGATTAATATCGCTAGCCATGTAACGATTATAAGTATTGTTGGTACCCTCAAGAGCATTATTAGTGTTCAGTAATTTTATAGAGGCTATTTGACCTCTATCGTAGTAACCAGCATTATTATACAGCCCAGCTGCAGATCTCGGTTGTACAGAGTACAAACGTTCTGAGGTTTGATTATTAGAATCCTTTACAGCTGAGTCTATAGCCTGCTGTGTTATGGTATTAGCCACAGCCACAGCCTGAGTAGCAGAGGTAGTTCCTAATGCACTGGATACCAAGGGAACATATCCCTGTTTAACCTGAGAAACCGAATTACTGAGATTTACTTGACTAGTGGCTTGAGAGAGATAGTTTGCCATAATTATTGTACCTGGAAGCCAGTCAGTTCCATGACCAGGGATTGTTGCTGTATATATATTTGACCAAATATCCCACCGAACTGAGCAGGGATATATGAGTATCCTAACGCTACTTGACGTACTCCGTCATAGGTACTGTTGACCATTTGCTGGTACATTTCCTTTGGGGTTAGCGGGACATATTTTGGTAAGATTATGTTTGACATGGTTAATTGTTATGTTTATTTATTATGGATGTCGTTCATGAGCCTAGAAAATCCCTTAGAACTAAATACGCTCTCTACAGGTGTACCATCATTGGCTATCTCGGTAGCACTGCCCTTTACATTTACGACTCTTAAAGCTTTCTGGTGAGGATCAACTGCCTGGCCTAATAATCCCATAGCTACGTTAATTCCACTAAAGTCCATTTGTGGGCCTTTTCCACTAGCTGCTTTTGCTAAGGCATCAGCTTGTCTAGCATAGGTGTCTTTAGAGGTTAGAAGTGAGGCTGATTGAGAAAAGTTGCTTGCACTTCCCGTCTCATCCCCCCCCAATATTTTCCAGTGCTTAGTGGAGTCCTCACCGTAAGTTTCCTGTAAGTTCATTAGATCTAGTCGTTGAAGTATTTCGTTCCTACTAGTTACCCTGGTGGCAGGGGTAGCATGTATTAAGGTATTAAACTCGTTTATATCATCCTTGGTTACATCACCGCCGGCTTTAGCTATTTTTTCTACCAATAGATTCATCTTGGCAGCATCTGCCCTAGACTTAGTATGGGTAACCCTAAGTAGCGATGCCAGTTTAGCCGCAGCACTTCCTTTACCAGTCGTTACCCTACCATTTTTTAATAATAACTTAGCCAAAGAATTTAGTCTTGCCGGATCATTAAAGCTATCGCCAAGAGTACCATTAGCTACGGCCGCCGATAGTTGTTCTTTAATCCCAGCCAGATCCTGCTTATACACAGCCTCAGTTAATTTAGCGTTACCTTTTAAAGCTTTAGCAGCCCTATTATAATCAGAAGAACCAAATCCAAAAGTTATCATACCGTTGCCCGGCAACCTTCTACCGTTAATAGCAAGTACTTGATCATCCGTGTAATTAGTATTTAATTGCTCATCACCTGACACACTACCAAAGGGATTAGCTATTTGGGCCCCTGATCCTGCCCCCCACACATCCAATGTGTCTATGGCGCTATCTATCGGTTCCATAAAATTTGAAACGGCCCTAGATCCTCCCGCCTGTACTCGTTGGGCCAATAAGTGTATTGGTCTAGTTATTCCCGTAGCTATACCATATCTGCCTTCTTGCTGCATACTTTTTAATCTAGTTTCCTTCCAAGCATTGCCTATAGCACTTATAGATTGTCTTGCAACGGTAGGATCCTGAGCTGCTCTTTGTCTTTCTACAAAGGCTCTGGCCTGCTGAGGGGTTAATCCCATAACCTGTTGCAACATCATGTACGCAGCACCGGCATCAATTCTACCACCTTTCATTGCACCTGGAGTGATCTGGGCAATGCTCATTAGTTGCCCCATCTCTCTAGACATACCGCCATTCTCTAGATCCATAGAAGACATCAACGGGCGTTCGTACTCAAATGTTCCTAGAGCCGATAATCCACCACGGGCCATGGCACCACCAAATCTAGATATATTCCCTACAGCGCCCCCGCCTGCGCCACCATTCAAATATCTGTTGTACTGCATCATACCTGCCAATGGAGTTTGAGACATGCCTAGTAATGCACCTGTAGCGGATTGTGTAGCGCCCTCGACTCCTCCCATTCTAGCCAGAAGAGCAGGGGACATTAACCCTGTACGTTGAGCCATAGCAAAAGCACCATAAGAATTAGCCGCTGTTAGCTGACCAGCATATGGATTTAGTCCATTAGCCCCAAATAGGTATTCTCCTTGTGCACCTACTGTCGACATCATTTTTTGTAAAGAAACGCCGGCCACTGAAGCCATGCCACCTAACTTGGTTAGTACGGAGGTTACGTCCTTACTACCAACCCCGGACATTTGCAACTTAGATAGTATTTCTATGGTATCTTTAAAGTCAGAGGTATTTCCAATTTGCATAACTAGTTTAACTTGCTTAGTTATATCCTTCATTCTTTGGGCTATTTGGCTACCTTGTGTAGTATCCAGTAAACCAGATCTGGCGGATAGGTCAGTTAATTTGGAAACCTCCGACTGACTGAATGTATAATCTGATGCGCCTATTTGATTTATTTGGCTTGCAAGTTCACCGGCAGAACTACGGGAAAATCCCTTACCGGTTAGCGCATTCCCCATACCGCTTCCGAAACTAACCCCAGCAAAGTCACGACGTAGATTATTAGTAGTTTGTCTCTGGGCTATGTAAGGATCAAAGAATGCTCGGTCAGCTGCTGATATACCTGCTTGAGCAAATATCATGGGGCCACCAATACTACCAGCAAATCTACCTAGACCAGCAGCCATAGATCCTAGAGTAGCAGTTGTACCGGCAGAGAAAGCGTCCCCCATTATGCCTGTAGCCATACCACCGGCCATGCGAGAACCCATCTCACCCAAAGGCTTAGCCATGTACTTATAAGATAGCCAAGATGCAAATCCAGGAACAGCCCACTTCTGGGCTATATTCATTCCATGATCTAATGGGTTATAACCAAGAGCATCTGCGAATGGACTTTGTTGTTGATAAGTATTACCACCATAATTAGACCCGTATCTTGCGAATGGATTAATAATCTGATTAGCTGATTGCATCCATGTTGGTTGTGGACCGCCATAGGGATTACCTTGATTACCATTGTATTGAGGACGATACGCTGCCGTATAAGCAGGCGTCATCATGTTCGGATCCACTTGCCACTGGCCGTTACCTTGTGTATACGCCATAGCACTAGGAGCAGTAAACGAGTTGAATCTCGAATCCGCACTGGTCATGAATGGGCTTTGTCCTGGTCTAAATGGGTTCATAATACTGAGGTAGGTAATCCTGTAACTTTAATAGAGCCATCCTTTTGAATACTCATAGTAGGACGCAAGTTCTTGAACTTGTTGTACTCTTGCTGCATATTCTTCTCTAAATCCTCGTGTTCGGAATCCAGATAATACATAGCTCTTAAATACTCTTTCCAGATTGTAGAGACATTTCTTTCAGACGTCTTATCCCCACCACTATTAGTCATAGCCATCTGAGCTAATAGCTTAGCTTTGGAAACTTCTTTATTAACCTGTTTCTGCATAAAGGCCCTCAAAGTCGTATCCTGTATTGAGCCTAATTTCGGAACTTTAACTCCGGCTAGATATAACTCTAGCCTTTTGTTAGCCCAGGGCAGACTTAAAAAACATCTTGTTCTTGAAGGGCGGCTTCAGTCTTAATATCGAATTCTATAAGAGCGTTAGAGACTGCTGCTACAACAACCGTAGGTAGCTTCTCAATAAACTCTAGTCTTTTCTCCAACGACATACCGGACAGGTCTTTATCGCTGTATCTTGTTAAGGAGTAGGCAATGCTTAATAGAGCTCTATACTGCTCCATAGAAGACATTAGGTTAAATTGTTTGCCATCCAGCTCTCTTGTAATGGCAGAGGAATCTGCACCACTCTTTGTCTTGAAGGTAACTTTGAGTTTACCTTTAATGGTAACATCCTCACGATACTCGCCTTCAAACATAATAGAGTCAAAGATAACCATTAGTTGATCTTTGGTATATTTAGGTTTTGTAGTATTTGATTCTTCTTTCTGTACTTCGTCTTGCGCTGTTTTTGTAGCTGCTTCTGTCTTAGCCATTTTATCTCCGGATATAGGTATTTTAATGTTTCCTTAATAGGAATATGGGTATCCTAACATACTCGTAATGAATAGTCAAAATAGTGAATTGAGGGGTTTTACGGGGCTATGAAGCCTTGGTGAGGTAAGGAGTAGGTAAATCTATTTTAATCGATCCTAGACCCCTTAGAAGATCAACCAGTGGTTTCTACGTAGACATACTGTCCTACCAAGACCATCCATGCTGTATGCGCAAACACAACCGAGTGAGCCCAGTCATCGCAGGCAGTTTCATCCTTCCGGTATACGCGTCTCCCAGCCAAGGTTTCTTCTTCGTAAAGGGCTAAGGCATCCTTCCAAAAATCTGATGTGAGATTCCAGCAGGGTGTCACAAACTTAGTTGGACCTAGTTTCATTCTCAGTATTGAGGTATCCATTATCATTGTTCTATCGGCGCTTAGATACTTCCCACCAGTATCGTATCTCAAAGGTATTTTGGCCGCAGTATACTGCACCATACAAACCCTATCAAGTCCAAGAGATTGTTCTAGTAATTGTCCTTGAAGAACACCAACACCTCTATCAGAGTGAAGACGTTGACAACCAAATTGCATGAATAGATTTTCGACCCTTTTAACTTGGTCTAGTATATCCACTCCATTTAATCTCTCAGTGTACATTAGGTAACACTTACCACTATAATCATAGCCTAGTATAGAAATTACCGTATACGACTTAGTTGAAGATGTGGTACTCCAATCCACACCCATAACTACAGAAACAATATTCCTGGAATCTCTAGCCCAACCTAAGTCAAAGGAAGTCTTAGATGGATCGCAGCAAGCCATGGCTTCCATCTCAGATAGTATTCTGCCACCAACACCGGCCGCAAGACCAAAGACCTCGTTAGCCACTTTTGCTGGGGCGTAGTTCTGAATAGCTAATTGTAAGTCTTTCCATTTCTTTGGATCTATACGAGCTTCTAGAACATGTCTAGGTATATGGAAGGACAGATGGTCTTTTTCAAGGGGGCGTGCCATAGCCCACTGGCCGTTCTCTACACTGATAGGTTTGCCACAATGATAACAAATAGGTCCTGTAGGGGAATCACACATGGCCAAGCAGTTTTCGATAGTATTAGGTATATTCCACTTACTACAGTGGCCGCACTTCATAACCCATTCACCACCAGAGCCACGATTAAATAGTATCTCTAAAGCATTATTTATATTCTTAGCTGTACCGTAGTGGCGCTTGAACGCATAGTCAGATGCTGAGAGAGTTTCATACAGAACTGGTAGTGCTTCTATGGCTACGTCTTGAACCTCGTCGTATGCTACCATATCACAAGAGGCTCCTCTTATTCTATTCATATCGTCTTCGGTTTGAGCATACGACAGGAATATTATAGATCCATTTGAAAACTCTTTCATAAAGATATTGGCGGCATCTCCATGTTTTTTAAAGTATTTCTTTACAAGGGGAGACTCCGTGAACGGCCCAAGATAAAGTTTACTAAATCTACTAGTTTGAATAGCCAATGGTGATACGAATATAGAGTTAAAGAAAGGTCTGGCCACCCCTTTAGAAACTAAGATAGCTCCAATAGATACCGATTTTCCTATCTGTCTGCAACACTTAACAGACATCATAGGTGGGTCGGCATCGTAAATTGCCTCCAGGGGTTTGTAGCCTTTGAGGGA
>Ga0307377_10002857_pt1 | contig 20045 bp, 14 predicted proteins | sample TR3MG_FD_202535 | JGI IMG/M metagenome (GOLD analysis project Ga0307377, IMG submission 202535) | Soil microbial communities from Risofladan, Vaasa, Finland - TR-3 | ecosystem: Environmental > Terrestrial > Soil > Coastal area > Acid sulfate soil | place: Finland: Risofladan, Vaasa | collected... | reverse complement strand
TTCTGACGCTGTTCGCGTTATCCAATCTGTGGATGGCGCGACGAACGTTACTGGCCAACGCAGGAGAGGTGTGCCCGTGATAGGGGAAATCTCCCCGACATGGCGCAAAAGACGCCATGAAAGGCGGCATGCGAGCCCGTTCGACGGGATTTTCGACGAATAATCGCCATAAAACTGTTCAGACGTCTAGATGCCTGTTTGACGATAGCTTGTTCAGACGTTCCCTCATAGCGCAGAAAAAGTTGCGAGCGTTAATTTCCCGATCAAACTGATTGAAAATAATTTGCCTGCTGCAAAGTGGCAAGCATACTTGGTGCAGTTCTTGCTCGTGTAGGATGGAATCGCCTGGTTCAACGCACTAATATTGCCTATTCCACTTTAAGCCTTCGCTGGAGAACGCTCCAATATAGCGAGAGCTCAACCTTAGGTGTTCGGCCATTATGAAAATTCTTGTTGTAGGTGGTGCGGGCTTCATTGGCTCCCATTTGGTCAAGTGGCTCGCTCTGGCGGGCCATCAGGCAATTGTTCTGGACAATCTGTGTTCGGGCTTCGCCGACGCTGCCAGATACGGCCAGCTGGTGTTGGGTGACGCTGGCGATGCGGTGACAGTGAAGGCGGTACTGGATCAGCACCATTGCGATGCCGTGATGCATTTCGCATCGCACATTCAGGTCGGAGAATCCGTCACGGACCCTGCCAAATATTACGCAAATAACGTAGCTGCGACGCTAGAGTTGCTCAAGGCGATCCGAGAAGCTGGGGTGGATCGCTTCATCTTTTCGTCCACCGCAGCGGTCTACGGGGCGCCGACAAACAGTCCCATCCCTGAGACACACAGCCTCGCGCCCATCAACCCCTACGGCCGCAGCAAGCTCATTGTTGAACAAGTCCTCTCCGATTTTGACTCGGCGTATGGGCTGAAGTCAGTTATCCTGCGTTATTTCAATGCTGCCGGGGCAGACCCGGATGGCGAACTCGGCGAACGGCACGAGCCAGAAACTCATCTTATTCCCCTTGTACTGCAGGCCGCGGCGGGTCGAAGGCCTGAGCTAAAGGTGTTCGGTCGAGACTATCCAACACCCGATGGGACCTGCATTCGTGATTACATCCACGTTACTGATCTCGCGCAAGCGCATCAGCTTGCTCTCGAGCATCTGACAGCCACGCAACAGAGCAACACGTTCAATCTCGGAACGGGAAGGGGCTATTCCGTCCAAGAAGTGATCGACGCGGCAACGAGGGTTACCGGTCGACCAATACCTATCGTCAACAAGCCGCGTAGGCAAGGCGACCCCGCGGAGCTAGTTGCCGATCCGTCACGGGCCATGCGAGAGCTTCTTTGGACACCTCGATTGTCGTCACTGGACACGTTGTTAAAACACGCCTGGCGCTGGGAGCTGAATCATGATCACCCCTCAAATTAGGTTGCGAAAGTCTAAGCCATGAAAGATACCAAACTAGCCATCGTCATTCCCTGTTTTAACGAGGAACAGGTATTTCCCACAACCGTTTTACGAATAATTGAACTGTTGGGTCAACTTGCCGCATCCGGACTCGTTGCGTCAGATAGCAAGGTGACCTTTATTGATGACGGATCCCGCGACGCAACGTGGTCGCTCATCGAAGAGGCCTCTAGCGCGCACCCGTCGGTAGGTGGAATCAAACTTTCCCGCAATCGAGGTCATCAAAACGCACTACTTGCAGGTCTCATGTCCGTCGAGGGGGATGTGGTCATTAGCGTCGATGCCGACCTGCAGGATGATCTCGCTGCTATCGAGCAAATGCTCATGAAATATAATGACGGTGCGGACATCGTTTATGGTGTACGCAGTCGACGTGCGGCCGACACCATCTTCAAGCGCGCTTCTGCAGAGGGTTACTATTTGCTGCTTCAAAAACTTGGCGTCGACATCGTATTCAATCACGCCGACTATCGCTTGATGAGTCGGGCGGCCATTACGGCGCTGGCCTCCTTTGGTGAGGTGAACCTCTTCTTGCGTGGAATCGTGCCACAGTTAGGTTTCAAAACGGACGTGGTCACCTACGAGCGTGCCGAGCGTTTCGCAGGGGAATCGAAATACCCCTTGAAACGTATGCTCGCTTTGGCATTGGACGGGTTGACGTCCTTTTCATCAAAACCACTGCGTTGGATCACGATTTTTGGATGCATCGTTTCGTTCTTCAGTTTTGGGGTTGGTTTCTGGGCACTGGTAGTGGGGCTGTTACCAGGACGAACTGTGCCCGGCTGGGCTTCAACCGTGATTCCGATTTATTTATTCAGCGGGATTCAACTCTTGAGCATTGGCATTATCGGTGAATACATTTCCAAGATTTACTTGGAAACGAAGCGTCGTCCGCGCTATATCGTTGAAAAAATAGTTTGATGTGTGACATTGGCGGCCACCACCTAGCTGGAAATCAGGCAGAATCATGCGTGTTTCTTGATTCCGTTGGTGAGGTAACACACTCGCTAGGCGTGGATTTCAGGCAAATAGCATTGTCCAGCTGCGCCTGTTCGTGCGGAGAGGCAATATCGTGATAAGAGAACTCATACGACAAGGCCTGCGCTTTGCTCTCGTAGGCTTAGTCAACACGGCAGTGGGACTGATCTCAATATACGCAATACTGTATTTCACAAAAGCAGGCCCCTATATTGCCAACGGTATTGGCTACGCAATCGGCTTTTCGGTAAGCTTTCTACTTAATCGCTCATGGACGTTTGAGCACAAGGGCCCCACCAAACACGTTCTTCCTCGCTATTTTTTGGTAGTTGCGCTGGCATATTTATGTAATTTCGTTGTTGTGTACTACGTTATCCACTATCTCGGATGGAATGGTTATCTCGCCCAGCCAGCCGGGATAAGTATCTATAGCTCGTTCACGTTTATTGGCTGTAAGCTATTCGTTTTTAAGTAGTTTAATCCATACCTGTCAATGCCCCTCAATCGGTACCATTCGACAGTAGTGGCTGTTGCTGTTTACCTTGCTGGGCGGATCAATTACGAAGCTCCACGACGCCGCCAGCGGAAGCGTTGGTGTTGCAGTCGTGTACCACAGCGATGTCGACGGAATCGTTTGCGGGCTCATTGCATACGCTTCCAGCCAAGATGGCGTCAATCTAGTTGGCGAAGCATTCATCATCGCTGGATTACCGAAGACACGATGGTTCAGGATTCGATCCTCGCGGACCAATCTTCCAAAGCATGAAGCGCTTTCCTGCAACCACCACCACCGCCTGATGCTTTGCCTGGAGAGCCGTAATTGCCGGCCTCGCCACGCCCTCAATGATTGCGCTCGAGCCATCCGAGGAACCTTCCGTCGGAAGCATCACGTATTGAATATGATCCTTCATCAAGAATTCTTCGAACGAGTCAGCTGATCGAGTATACGGCGGCATGAATACGGCAATCGCTATCAAGGACTCATCTCTAACCGGCAACCAGCTATCGGGGAGTTTCCCCTGCATCGAATCGGGCACGGCACTAACAATGCGTGTATCAGGTGGATATGTGCGAAGATAATCATAAATAGGCAACATACCGTTATAAGTCAATTCAGCTCGGGCCCGGACGGTAAAGTCCATAATCGGCCTTTTGAAGTCCAAGTCGAAGCCACGCGTTCCTGGCCCCCATGATCCGGTAACCAAGGCAACCAGAATTGAGCTAATAACAAACAGCGAAAGAGCAAAACGCAAGCTCCGACCAAGCAAGTCCTTCTGTAGGATTTTATCCCCAACCAAACCTAGACCAACGACCAAAAAGCTCAACACCGGCACGATGAAATAGTTGCCATCTCCCCCGCGGTCCGGAAAATGCACAAACAGAAGAGTAGCGATCAAAGTACCAGCGAAGAGCCAAAAGACATAGAGGTCTCCAAAATCTCGCACCCTGAACTTATTTAGTAATAAGCCTATCGCCGGTAAAAACACAAACGCAGCCCCCGGCCACCCTATCAATATGTGCGGAAGTCGTCCGGGCCTAAAAATGAAATCCAGCAATAAGCCCAAAATTCCTGAGTTAAATGATATTTCCTGCGGCGGTGCGTTGCCAGCTGGGAATTTCCGAATAAAACCCAACGCCTCGAAGGCCCTTACTAGGATCCCAGGCTCTACGAAAGGAATGCCAGCCAGTAGGTAAGTACGGATCGTGACAAACGCAAATAATAACAATGCCGCAGTAACAACCCAAAAGCACAGGCCAGTCTCAAGCCGAACGACAATAGTAGCCTTTGATCTAGATGATAGCCGTTTAGCCAGATGGAAGCACGCCACAATAGCAATTAGTCCAGCGTAAATAAAGGCTGACATTCGATACGAAATGGCAACTGGAGCCGTCGCTAACATCACAACTAGCCAGCGCCAGTCGCTCGATTGGCGATAACGAATGAATGCGTAAAGGCCAAAAAATATCCAAAATGCAGCCAATATATCGCCCTTGGCGGTGATGGCGATATTGAGAATAGCTGGCGTTGCCAGCGCAACTCCCAACAGCATCAAGCTCAATGCCGGCTTCCAGCCAAGACGTCCACCAATGGAGTAAAGGCAGAAGCCCAGCGCCGCCATGCACCAAATCGCAAAGCCAAAAATCGCCGGCACGCTATGCAACCCCGACAGAGGTGCAAGCAACAATTCATAAGCCTGCGGAGCATAGTGGACCGGAGCAACCAAGCCGAGGTCACGAAACACAGAGCCTGCAGAAACTAATACTCGATCGCCTCTCATTCCGTACCATAGAGAATCAAAGTCGATAGAAATTGCCGATTTGGCAAATAGCATCAAGACGACCGTGCAAGCAAAGGCGCTAGCCAGAGCTGCAGCTAAGTTACGTTGCCCAAGTCGCGAGTAAGCGAAAGCTAGCATGGGGGGACGCTTCGCTAGGAGCAATGCGTTTCCCAGGATGACCATCGCTGCGATCTCCAGATCGCGTAAAGATCCAAAACCAATTGCGGACAAAGTCCACTGGATGCACGACCAAGTGACTAACCCAATAACTATGGCTATCAGGTAGTCTTCTGAAGAACCATCATCCACTTGCACAAGCCTGTGGTATGCATAAAGCCCAAGGCTTACAATTCCCTCGAAATATGCAAGGGATCCAAGGATGGCAAAGTCTACGCCTTGGCGACGGGCATAAATAAAGCATAAAATACCCAGGATGAGGCCGCGCCGCCAGCCGGTCAGGTAATAAGTCGTAGCACCGATCAATAGAGCCAACGTAGCCAACTCGATAGCACCCTGCCATGCGCCGGGTTGCTGTATTGCCCAACTGAATGGACCCTCGAGGACCATATCAACCGGGCCGCATACAGCGAACAGCGCGCCTAGTGCCACGATTAGTAGAAACGTCGATTTGGCTCGCACATTGTGTAGCATATGTAACTCCAAGCATTCGGCGCATCCGCCCGACAAAATATTTTCTTAATTAACTACAAGTTTGCCCGCACTTGTATACTATTCATTCATGTAACTGGCATGATTTTCCTAGATTTGAATCGCAGTGCTTGCCGCTCCACCAAGTGCCATGACAAGTAACCAAGCAACAATGCGCCGAGGCCAGCGATCACAAAAGCCAGATGTGGAGAACTGGCGGGGAAACGCCACGCGAGGAGCTGCAGCAGCGGCCATCCCCAAAGGTAGGCCCCGTACGAGGGATCACCATAGGCTTCGAATGACGGAAGCTTTAGCCTGTAGGCAAACCAGAAGCAAAAATAGGCGAGTGCAACGGCAAAAGCATAAGGATAGAGCTGGGTGCCTCGGAACAAGAATGCCATAAAGGCCAGCGCGAACATGGCTTCATGGCTGACATCAATCTGTTCTCTATACAACTGGATCAGAATGCCCAGCGAAAAATATCCCGCCAGACGCACCCACATTGGATGCAGTGGCAGTAGACCAGGGTTCACGAATGCGATGACCGACAAGCCTGCAAAGGCTAAAGTCAATGTCAATCTATAACGAAATAATCCCGCCGCCCCAATGATGGCGACCAAAACATACATGCGAAATTCAGCTGGCAAAGTCCAGAGACTGCCATTAATCGACGACTTATAATGGTTGGCCTCAAAAACTCTTGGTAGCGTGAACTGCATATCCGAAGAAAATTGTATATTTCTCCATACATAGCTAAGTGTGTCGGACGATCCTAGATAATCATGCAAATTCAGCGTTGTGACCAAGGGTCCGATCACATAAGCGCTGATCAGGAGACACACCAGCAACGCAGGGACAATGCGAAGAATTCTCGCTTTCATGAATTGGAGCAAGCCAGCCCGCCGAATATAGCTTCCGCTAACCATGAAGCCACTGACTACAAAGAATATGTCAACGGCGATGTCGCCACTGTAAACGCCCCAGTGATTCGCCAGAAAAATCTCCTGCTCACCGGAGCCCGGGAAAAGTGGAAAGCTGTGACCGTAGATAACCATCAGCGCAGCTATGATTCTTAACAAAAGGAAATTGTCCTTCCGACTTTCCAGGCCATCGGCGACAGTAGGTATGCGTGATTTCACGTCATGAATTCCAAATTCAGCTTTTTGGCCAAGGATAATCTTATTATTTAATGAACAACGAATTTTACGTCGTTGCTTTCCACTGAAACAACACCATTCTTCATAGTTACATGTAAGGCGTGAACACCCGCCCTGGCATATATACCGGGAGGAACAAATGCAGTGATTAATCTTCCGGAAATAGCACTTTGCAAAGGCTTTCCATCCATCGTGATGACCGAAGCGCTTCCATCCATTGACTGATTGACTCGTATCCACAATGCAGCGTGCCCGTCAGGCTGCACGTTGAACGCCTCACCAACCGCGGTGCTCTCTGGCCCCCAGGTGATAATTCTGAGCCCAGTCGTTGCAGCACCTTTATCTATTCCTGCGGCTTGCTTTGCATTTGAGGCAGCTTGTGCCAGTCCTGGCGGCGGATAGCCCCCCTCTTTGCTGCATCCGGGCAATGTCACGCCCAATGTTAAAACTGCTGCGAAATATACGATTGTTTTGAATGGGTTGTTCATATTTGTCATTTTTCAATATATTGTTATTGTCGCGAAAGAAATGAAGCTGATAAATAAATATAGATATGGCTGAAATACGCTTCAAAATATGTCTGTTAATGATCGCTGATTAGACAGGTTTCGACGGCGCACCAAGCGACCCGCATAAACCGACACGTCGTTGATCAACTGCTGAACATCTTGGCGCGCCAGCTTCGCAATTCGGCATCCAGTCTCTTTGCCCAACCACTTCGCGCCTGATATTCCGAATAATAATAATATGCACGTGCCGACTCAAATGCCGCCTGGTATATCAGTCCCGCGCCCTCAAGTAGCTCCCGATTTTCTACTATTGGCTTGTAGATACGATCATTGAACTGAACGTCTTGACTACTCGGCTTGTATTCAGCAATAAACGCAAATGTCTTTCCGGGAAGTGACGACACCCTGAAACCGAAAGGCTCAAAAATGCATCGCAAGCCATCAATTGAATACGACATGATATGCCCCCGCTTGACGGGGTCGAGATATCCGGAGTCTTGGTTAATGACGTAGTCGGGCATCCCGGTATTGAAGAACCACAGGGTGTCCACTTCGCTTACCTGCGCCAGACCTCTCACCAATCCTGTCAGCATGGTTGGGGTGAGGTGTTCAACAACTTCCACACATACTCCGGCATCAAACTTCCCTGCCAGCTGACCCACGTCGCCGATGACGTAGTTGGGGTGGCTCGAATGTTCACTCGGTGGGAACAGCTCGACGGCATGGAACAGGTCGGCGTTGCCTGGAAACAGCTTGGCCAGTTCATCCAAAAGGTAGCCGGGACCCGCTCCGACATCGAGAAACCTTGTGACCTTGCGCTGGGCATACAGGATCGCTTCCCCTGCACGAACCAGGGCGTCCGACCGCGACCTGTCACGTGCCGATTCAAGCTCCACACGCCAATAGTCCGCGTCGTAGCTACGTGGGGAGGTGCCAGCATCGATGCCAGCGAGGATCTCCGGCGAAATATAGATCGAAGCGCAAGCAGAGCACTGATAGTAGTCAAAACCGTCGACTACCCGAAAGTGCTCACCAGAGACTTGAAGGCATACTGGACATTGCAGACTCATTTATTACTCCTTAGCGTATGCGCAGATGCACACCGGTGTATTTGGACTGGCTACTCGCAAACCTCCGATATTACGCACGGTGCGGATCGGGCGGCAGGTAGCCATGCCCGGATAGTATCTGTCTGGCCTTACGTAGACTGCTCACTTGGGTCGCCACTCCCTTATCGCCGCGCTCATGGTACGCAGATAGCAGCAGCGCGTACCCCATACCGGCCGCTTTGGCGGCCACCATGTCTGAAGGCTTGTCCCCTACCAGCAACGACTCAGCAAGGTTGATATCCAGTGCATTAGCTGCTGCGAGGATCATGGCGGGACCGGGCTTGCGGCAGGTGCATTCCATGCGGTACTGCTCAAGCATTCCTTGCGGGTGATGTGGACAATAGTAGGTCGCTGCCAGTGGCGCCCCCCGCGCCGCGAACTCGGCATGCATCCAGCGCGTGTATTCCAGAAACTCTTCCTTGCTGTAATAGCCGCGGGCGATACCCGCCTGGTTTGTCACTACAACGAGGGTATAGGCTGCCTGACGTGCCGCTTTGCACAGTTCGAAGATACCCTCCACCCAATCGGTCTTTGCCGCCGTATGTACGTAGCCATGGTTGACGTTGATCACGCCATCGCGGTCAAGGAAGAGGGCTTTGCGTTGCCCGCCTTCTGAAACCGGTGGCGGCTGGCTCGGATCGAGATACACCCCTGGCATGGCATGGGAAATCATGCGCGGCCAGCAAACAGGGTCTGGGCAAGCGCGTAGTCTTCCGGGACGCCGATGTCAATAAAGTCGCAAGTCTCCTCCAGCACACCTACCTGCCCTGAAGGGGCCAACGGGAGGAGTACTTCTGACTCAAATGAGAACGATTGGCGGTCTACCGGCAAAAGGTCGAGCGCATCACTGGTCAGGTAATAGCAGCCGGCATTGATCCAGCCGGCGCCATGGCCTCCTTTTTCGCGGAATGCATGCACACGACCATCAGCAATTTCCACTGCCCCATAGCGGGCGACATCAGCAACGTGGGCCAGCGCCATGCTAAGCGGCAAGTCGCGGGCGTCAGCGGCGTGCTGCAGCGCAACGAGACTGTAACGCAGAAAGGTGTCCCCGTTGATCAGATGCACACACCGTCCTTGCATCTGCTTTGCGGCCAGCGCTATGGCCCCACCTGTGCCGAGTGGTTGCGATTCATGCGAGTAGACAATCTCCATGCCTTCCCAACTCCTGCCGATGGCGTGCTCAATCCTGTCTGCCAGATACCCGGTGGCAAGAATCACCCTCCGCAATCCGCCAAGGGACAGTTGATCGAGCAGATACGCGAGAAAGGGGCGGCCAGCCACAGGAGCCAGCGGCTTGGGTAGATCGGCGACCACGCTGCGAAGACGTGTGCCCAAGCCCCCTACGAGGACAATGGCCTCTTCAGCCCTTGGCATCGGCGAATATCTCGTGTTCGATCATTCCGCAGATGAGGTGCCCCAGGAATTCATGACCCTCCTGCACCTTGGGCGTTTCGGCCGAGGGCATGCGGAAACAGACGTCGCACAATTCTGCCATCGCGCCCCCGGTCTGCCCGGTAAAACCGATCACGCCGATACCGGCGTCGCGTGCCGCCGCAATGGCCCGCACGATGTTCCTGGAGTTGCCGGAGGTGGAAATGACCAGCAGCAGATCCCCCTTGCGCCCCAGGGCCTCGACCTGGCGTGCGAACACGTAATCGTAGCCGTAGTCGTTGCCAATGGCGGTGAGAATGCTGGTATCCGTGGTCAATGCGATCGCCGCCAATCCCGGTCGATCGAAATTGAAACGGCTGACCAATTCGCCAGCCCAGTGCTGGGCATCCGCCGCGCTGCCGCCGTTGCCGGCAAACAGCAGCTTGTTGCCGCGCTTGAGCGCATCCACCGACAGGGTCACCGTGCGCACGACAAGCTCGCGCAACGCGGCGTCGACGGACATGGCCTGGAGTAGCTTGATCGACTTATGAAACTCCCTCTCGATGTAGCCGCTCACGTGATCCGCCATGATGTCGCTCCTTGTTGCGTAAAGTGGAAATCGAGAATGCTGCCGCCCTGCTCGAGCAAGGCGCGTGTCAGGCCGATGCGCTGTTCGGGGCTGCAAAGAAACATCATGAATCCGCCGCCGCCGGCACCGGACACCTTGGCCGCGCGTGCGCCGTTGGCAAAGGCGACTTTCTCGACGCGATCAAGCAGCGGATTGCTGATGCTGGTGGCCGTCTTCTTTTTTGCCTCCCAGCCGGCTTGCAAGGTGGATTCGAGTCGGCGAAGATCGCCCCTGAGGATGCACTCCTTCATTTGAATAGCCTCCTGCTTCAGCTGATGCATGGCGTCTATGGATGTCTGCTTCTTGTCGCTCACGTTGCGCGATTGCTGATCAATGATGTCGGCCGAGGCGCGCGACACGCCGGTGAAATACAGCACCAACGACGCCTCCAACTCGGCCCATACCCAGTCCTTGATGCGCAGTGGATTGACGATCACGCGATCATTGGCATAGAACTCCATGAAGTTGAAACCGCCAAAGGTGGCGGCATACTGATCCTGTTTGCCGCCAGCCAGCCCCAGGTCCTTGCGTTCGATGTCGTAAGCCAGCTGGGCCACTTCATACTCGCCCAGCGGCAGCGAGAAATACTCCACGAAGGCCTGCAACAGCGCCACGACCATCGTCGAGGACGAACCCAAACCGGATCCTGGCGGAGCGTCGGAAAATGTCTTTACCGTCAATGACGGACGCTCGTCGCCGAGAAAATCGCGGCAGACGCGTGCATACGTACCCTTGAGCAATCGCAACGGGCCGGAAGCATCGATTGCGCTGTTGCAGGAGTGGATTTCCTCATGGCCCACGTCGAGCGCATGGAAACAGGATTCACGCCCATCATTTGGGCCGACGATCGCGTATGCGTAGCGGTCAATCGTGACGTTCATTACGTGGCCGCCGTAAACGTCGCAGTAGGGCGACACGTCGGTACCGCCCCCGGCGAGTCCGAGCCTGAGTGGTGCACGTGCACGTGCGATCATGGCCGGCGCCCTGCGTCTGCCTCGCGCCTTGGCACGTCGAGTTCACGCGCAAACACTTGCCACTGAGCGTCTTCAGTGAAGTTGGCGCGCACGAAATTCTGTCCCGCGGCAGACGCATCCCGCCATGCGGCTTCATCCTCAAGATAACGCATGACGTGCTCGGCGAAATCAGTAGCCTCGTCCGCCGCCGCGAGAAACCCGTCGGTTTGTGCGAGCCCCTGAATGCCGGCCGAGGTCGTCACGCAGGGGACGCCAAAGCGCATGGCCTCGATGACTTTTCCTTTCAATCCGCCGCCGTAACGCAGCGGCGCGACAACGACACGGGTGCTTTTGTAACGTGCAGCCAGCTCTTCATCGGTGACAAAACCGGTAACCGTGACGCCGTCGCCATGCAACGCCTTGACCGCGTCGGACGGGTTGGAGCCTACCAAGTCAAGGCGGATATGCGGGTACCGCTTGCGAATCTGCGGCAGCACTTCGCGAACGAACCATTCCGCTGCATCGGCGTTTGGTGGGTGCGCAAAGCCGGCCACGAACATCAGGTCGTGACGTTCGGTCAGATTGTCCTCTGGCCGTTCGGGAAAGCTGTCATAGGCATAGGCCGGTATCGTATGGGAGCGAACCTGCGGCGCATGCTCGTCGAGCCATGCGCGCACGTGCCGCGTTTCGCTCTCGGACGGGTAGTAGACGACGTCCACGAGTTTCCATACCTTGTGCTCCAGCTTCCGCGCCTTGTCGTGCTCCACTTTCAGCGCCTTGTCCGCTGGCTGCAGACGCAGTTGATCCTCGATACGCAGATAGTGCACATCGTGGCCGTAGTAGAGCAAAGTGGCAGGCGTGTGCTTGCGCACCGCGTCAATGAAGTCGATGGCGATGTGCGGGCGGCTCAGCAACACGACGTCGAGATACGCACCGTGCTGCTGCATCCAATGCTCGAAATCCTGGTGATACTCGGCGCCATATATGACCTCGACACCATGCTGCTGCAACAGTGGTGCATATGCCGGATCGTTGTGCAGGTTCTCCGGCCAGAACTTCACCGAGAAGCCTCGGTGCACAAACATCCGGATGAATTGCCACATCGTGCGTGAACCCGCATCGCGGTCAGGCTGCGGAATATAGTGATCGATGATGAGAATGGTCTGCGCCGCGCCAGTGCGTCCGCGCGCCTGGAACACGTTTTCGCCATTGAGAAAATGATCGCGCTTGAGGACTTCATGCCAGCGCTCGAACAAGCGCCGCTGGTTCTCGACCTGATAAGCCTTGATCCCTGCACCGATGTCGGTGCCATGAGAAATACCTTCGTGATGCACTACCACTGAACGTGGCTGGTAATAAAGCTTGAGGCCGGCCTCTCGCACCTTGAACGCAAGGTCCGAATCTTCGCAATACGCGGGTACGTAGCGTTCATCGAAGCGTCCCAGACGATTGAACAGCTCCGTGGCAATCAGCAGCGAAGCACCAGAGCAGTAATCAGTCTCCCGCACGTAGTTGTAGATGCTGCGACCAGGGTCGTCCAGGCGCCCGTAATTCCATGCACTGGCGTCCTTCCACATAATGCCGCCGGCTTCCTGCAATCGTCCGTCGGGATAGACCAGTTTGGAGCCGACCATGCCGCAGTCCGGGAAGTGCGCGAACACATCCAGCATGGCGTCCAGCCAGCCTTCGGTTACTTCGGTGTCGTTGTTGAGGAAGTACAGATAGTGGCCACGCGCCAGCCCGGCCGCACGGTTGCATGAGCGCAGGAAACCCAGGTTTTCCGGATTGGCCTCGAAGCGCAAGCCCGGCACGTCGGCCAGAGCGTGAATGTCGCTGTCTCCCGAAGCATCCTCCACTACCAGCACCTCATAGGGAACCTGCGGCGGATGCGCCGCTATCGAGCGCAGGCATGCCGCCGTGATGGCGAGGTTCCCGTACGCCGGGATGATGATGGTGACGTCCGGCTCGTTGTAGAACGGAAACGCCAACTCGGCCACTTGTTGGCGTGACTGCGTCGCTGATGGCTCCGACGTCACTGTTTGGATATCCAGTGATTCGATCACCGGCGCCGCTGCCAGCCGCGTCGACCGGATGGTCACAGGCGCACGCCGCGCGGCAAGCCTGGCGCGGAGCGTACGCCAGTCCCCTCGCAGCAGGTACCTTGCAGCACGCAAGGGACGCGTCAGTCGCCATGAGCGTGAATGCAGCACCATCTCATGCTGGCTGCGCAAGGCCGCGAGCTCCCCTGCAAGAAATTCTAGCCGCGCCTTCAGTCGCGATTGCTCTTCCTGCAGGGACAGGATGTAGGTATTGCGATCAGCCAGTTCGCGGTCCAGCGACTGCGCCCATTGCGCTACCTGCTCGTGTTCGTCAGCAAGAGCGGCATGGCGTGATTGAGTCGCGTCAAACTCGGTAGTGAGGCGACTGAATGCCTCCACCGTCTTTTCGCCGACATTGGCGGCCTCGAGAAACCGGCCGTTGAAACCCTCGACGTGCTGTCCAATTGCTTCCAGCCTCTGCTCGATATCCTTGGCCCACTGCTCCACTTTTAACTTCCCCTGTTTCAACGCATCGCATTCTTCAGCCAGCTGAGTGGCTTTCAACGTCAGCTCTCCGTGTGCGTTCGTCAATGTGACGTGCCGCACAGTGAGCTCAACCAGTTGATGATCCAACAACTGCGCCTTCGAGGCAACGCGTTCATGCTGCGACATCAAATCGGCATAGTGACTGCGGATCTCTGAAATTCTCGCTTCGAGCAAATTCGCACGGTCGCTCGTAATTTCTTGCTGTCGCACCACTGCAGCGTGCAGCGCACGTTCGCGCACAATGACCTCGTCCAGCGTCTTTGCCCAACTGGCGATCTTCTCGTGTTCGGTGGTCAGCTGGGCGTACTGTTCGCGTTCCTGCACCAGCGCCTCGTCGACGGATTTCGCCCACGCCTCAGCTTCGTCGTGATCTGTCACCAGTTTGGCGTTGCGCTCGCGCTCAGCAGCCAGCTCCGTGTCCAGCGAGTTTGCCCAGTCAACCGTTGCTTCATGCTTTGTCGCCAGTGTGGCGCGCAGTTCACGCTCTTGTGCCAGCTCATTGTTCAGCGACTTGGCCCAGCCGGCTACCTTTTCGTGCTCTGCCGCCAAGTTGGCGTGCCGCTCGCGCGCCTGTGCCAGTTCCTGGTTCAGTGACTTCGCCCAGCTGGCGATCTTCTCGTGCTCGGTGGTCAGTTGGGCGTGCTGTTCGCGTTCCTGCGCCAGCACCTCGTCGACGGATTTCGCCCAGGTGACAGCTTTCGTGCGTTCCTCCATCAGTTTGGCGTTGCGCTCGCGCTCAGCAGCCAGCTCCGTGTCCAGCGACTTCGCCCAAGCAGCTACCTTCTCGTGCTCCGCCACCAAGCCGGCGTACCGCTCGCGCGCCTGTGCCAGTTCCTGGTCCAGCGACTTCGCCCAGGCAACCGTTGCTTCATGTTCCATCACCGAGCTGGCACGCATGTCGCGCAACTCGGCCAACTCCGTATCGAGCCCGACGGCCCAGGCAGCTACCTTGCGGTGATGGACATAAAGATCCTCCGCTTCCGAAAACAGGACAGACGGGTGCAGCTTCTTCCTCAACGCGCCATTCAGCGCGCCCGCAACAGCAATGAAGTAGACGGGATCGGCCAGCGACGCCGCACGCTCGACGACTTCGGAGCCGGTATCCGTCAATGCATCGACTGTCGGCGTACTGGCCGCACCCTGCAATGTGAAGATGGACGAGCCGACAGCAAGCCGCTGACCGAAGTAGCAAACGTCATCGAACTGCTCCTTGAGTACGGCGTCGAACTCGCTGAAATCCAGTTCCTTGACGTGAAACTCGTTGTGGTGCCCGGACAGTTCCGAATAGACGATGCGGTTCGGCGAGGAAATGATCAGCAATCCGTCTGGCCGCAATACACGACGAATCTCGCTTAGCATCTCGCGATGCCGGTCGTGATGCTCGATGGTCTCGAAGGAAACAACGACATCGACGCAGTTGTCATCCAGCGGAATCTGTGCAGCATCGCCGCTCTTGAATGCCAGACCGGAAATGCCTCGATACGTCATCTGGGCGTGTCGGACGGTGCCCTCGTCGATATCCACACCCATTACGGCTCGCGCATGGCGGGCCAGCATGGCGCTGCCGTAACCCTCACCACAGGCAATGTCGAGAACATCCTTGCCCCCGACCAGACGCGCACACCAGGCGTAGCGGTGCAGGTGCTCGTGCCGGATTTCTCCTGCCTCCGTCGGTACGTAGCGTTCGCCGGTAAACTCCATCGATTACGCCCCTGCCCGTTCGATCATGATGGCGTGCATCGGAATACCTACCAGACCATGGCGCATCGTGCTCTCGCTGGCCCTGAAGGCCAGCGCATCGTGGATCCAATGCTGCTGCGTATGATTTTCCTGCGTACCAGTGGCCAAGGCCACGTCGATCGAATAGTCGCCGCTGGGCAACACCGGCATGCGAAAACGGAAGTGGGCACGCAAGTGCGTTCCCGGCTGCGCGTGTACCGGCTGATCACAATAACTGACGTAAGTGTTGTCGCCGAAAAGCCGCTGTCCGAGGCGGTCCTTCACATAGAAGCCGAAGATCGGCGCCTCGATGACTTCGAGCGCCTCGGCCTCGATCACCAGATCAGCGACCTCGCCGCCAGTGATCAGTTGATGCGCCTTGCCATCGACATCGAGCAGTTGCACATCGACGATGCGCGCGGTACCCGCGCCGAATTCGTTACTGATCTGCGCGGCGTCGAAGTCGAATACCTCGACCAAATTGCGTGTCGCCGCTCCGTTCAATACGTCTTGCCGCGGATCGACGACATCCACGGGCATGGTAGCGGATACCATGGTCGCACCATTTGTCACCGCGCCGGCTTCCGCAACGGATGCCCGCACCGTCACCGACTCGCCCAGTGATGCACGGTCAGCAGCATGCTGCACGGCCAGATAATGCTCCACAACCTCGCGTGCCGATCCGTCCATTACCATGCGGCCCGCATCCAGCCAGATGGCGCGGCTGCACAGACTGGTGACCGCGCCGGTGTCGTGACTGACGAACAACAGTGTGCCGCGCTTCTGGAAGTCACGCAGGTAACGCATGCATTTTTGCGTGAAACGGACATCGCCGACACTCAGCGCCTCATCGATCACCAGCGTATCGGCATCGACGTGCGCTGCAATGGCGAATGCAAGCCGCACATACATGCCGCTGGAATACGTCTTGACTGGCTGGTTGATGAACTCGCCGATGTCGGCGAAGTCGACGATCGACTGGTACCGCTTGCGCAGCTCACCCTCCGGTATGCCATAGAGCAGGCCGCTCAGGTAGACGTTCTCTTTGCCGGTAAATTCCGTATTGAAGCCGGCGCCGAGCTCGAGCAGCGCGGCAATGCGCCCATGTACGTGCACCGTACCTTCGGTCGGATGCAGCGTGCTGCACACCATTTGCAGCAGCGTTGATTTACCTGAACCGTTACGTCCGATAATGCCCACTGTCTCGCCACGTCGCACATCGAATGTGATGCCGCGCAACGCCCAGAACTCATTAAAGTAAGCACGTTGACCCTTGCCGATCACCCGACCGACGCGTGGCAGAATCATCTGCTTGAGGCGATCGGCCGGCTGCGTGTAGATATCGTACTTCTTTCCCAGCGACTCCACGGCAATAGTCAACAATTCAGAGGACATCGGCGAACCCCCTGCGGGTGCGTTCGAACCAAACAAAAGCGAACCATGCAAAAAGACACGACGCCAAGGTGTATATGCCTAGCAGATCCCAGTTCGGTATGCGCCCCCACACCAATACATCGCGCGAGGCCTCGACGATGACCGTGAGCGGATTGAGATAAAGCAAATCGCGATAGTGCGGTGGGATCTGTTCCATCGGATAGAAAATTGGCGCCAAAAACATGAGTGCGGCAGTGATGATGCCCATAGCCTGCTTGAGATCCCGTAAAAAGACACCCAGCGAACCGAGTAGCCACACCATGCCCGCGATGAAGGGAAGAAATGGAACGATGACGATCGGAAACAGTACGAAAGTCCACGGCACAGAGCCTCGTGCCAGCAATGAAATCAATAACAGTACAAGTGTCGATACCAGAAAATGAAAAAGTGCGGACCCCAATGTGCTCCAAGCAAGGGTTTCCAAGGGGAAAACGACCTTTTTCACAAAATTCGTATTCTCGATAATCAACGTTGGCGCATGATTCGCGCATTCAGAAAACATCGAATTGACATTCATGCCGGCAAACAGAATGATCGCGAACTCGAATTTTCCACCCACTTGTCCCGCCCAGTGCGATTTGAATATCACACCAAATACAAATGTGTAAATGACGAGCATCAGCAATGGATTGAAGAATGACCATAGAAGGCCAACAAATGAACCTCGATAACGCCCGACCACATCGCGCCGCGCCATCTGTACGACTATCGCGAAATGGCGATAGAGCGCCAAATAGGGTGAAGTAGGATTGTTCAGCCGATAAGTTGAAATCATGTTTTCCTTAGTAACCTCAAGAGACCTCGTGACATCCATTGACTTGGGATGCACTAGACACGCCATCATTCCGCTGACGCGCGACGCAAACAGCAAAGCTGATTGGAAGGTGAGCTGCACAACAGCGCATCAAGCTAGGGTCCTGTAACTGGCAAATACGTTGAAAGTACGGCCCGACCAGCCCGGTGACCGTCAAAAACCGCCGAAAAATCGAACAATGGCCTGTTCACAGATTGCCCTGCCAGCCGAGTTCAGCCAATAGCCGATGAATGATCGAGGCGACTAATCCAAATTCAATTCAAGTGCGTGTCAATTCAATGATGCATCCAGCTCTGCCCGCAGATCGGCAATATCCTCCACCCCGACCGACAGCCGCACCAAGGCATCGCTGATCCCCAGCCGCTTGCGGTTGGCCGCCGGCACCGAGGCATGGGTCATGATCGCCGGGTGCTCGATCAGGCTCTCCACGCCGCCGAGCGATTCGGCCAGCGAAAACAGCTCGCAGCGCTCCAGCATGCGCTTGGCTTTTTTCAGGCCGCCCTTGATCTCGACGCTGATGATGCCGCCGAATCCGTCCATCTGGCGTTTGGCCAGGGCGTGCTGCGGATGGCTCTTGAGGCCGGGGTAGATCACCCGCTCGATCGCCGGGTGCGTTTCCAGCCACTTCGCCAGTTCCAGCGCGCTGGCGCAATGCGCCTGCATGCGCAGGTGCAGGGTCTTCAGACCGCGCATGGCGAGGAAGGCGTCGAACGGCCCGGCAATCGCGCCGACCGAGTTCTGCAGGAAACCCATCTGTCCGGCCAACTCCTTGCTGCCGGCGACCACGATGCCGCCGACGATGTCGGAATGGCCGTTCAGGTATTTGGTGGCCGAATGCACCACCAGGTCCGCACCGTATTCCAGCGGACGCTGGACCATCGGCGAGCAGAACGTGTTGTCGACCACCAGGATCAGGCCGTGCTTCTTGGCGAACGCGGCGACCTTGGCCAGGTCGACCAGCTTGAGCATCGGATTGGTGGGCGTTTCGGCCCAGATCATTTTGGTGTTGGGCTTGAGCGCCGCCTTCATCGCGGCACTGTCGTTGAGGTCGACGAAGCTGAAATCCAGCCCGGCCGAACGGCGGCGCACTTTCTCGAACAGGCGATAGGTGCCGCCGTACAGGTCGTCCATCGCGATGACGTGGCTGCCCGAATCGAGCAAGTCCAGCACTGTCGCCGCCGCGGCCAGGCCGGAGGCGAACGCGAAGCCGGCGACGCCGCCTTCCAGATCCGCCACGCAACGCTCGTAGGCCATCCGCGTGGGGTTCTGCGTGCGCGAGTATTCGTAGCCCTTGTGCTTGCCGGGGCTCTGCTGCACGTAGGTCGAGGTGGCGTAGATCGGCGTCATGATCGCGCCGGTGCTGGGGTCGGGGTGTTGACCGGCGTGAATGGCGCGCGTGCCCAATCCGTGCTGCTTGTGCTTTGTCCCGGTTTTCATCGCTATCCTCGCAGGTCGCCTGGGTATGTCTGAACAATCCGGCATCTTAGCTTTTATGCCACCCGCTGCCGACATCTGCATGAACATGCGTTCATGCAGATGTCGGAATCAAGACGTCGCGCACAAGGTGCGCTCCCGCCCGGCACTGCGCGGCCAGTCGATGGCAGTGCGGCGGGTAGATGCGGTGCATGGACCGGCAAAAAGGCGGCTCTGGCAGGGCGGGCAGCAGTAGGAGCCCGCTCGCGGGCGATGCCCTTGCTCTGAATCCCGATCCAGTGAATCCCGATCCAGAGCAGGGGCATCGCCCGCGAGCGGGCTCCTACAAAAAAGGGCGCGGAGGGTCGGGGGTGGCGGTCTCCCTTGGGCTTGGTCGTTGCGGCCATAGCAGGCATCATTGGCAGTCTGCCGGGCCACGATTCTGCCCGGCCCATCCTCATCCGCCAATCATGGACGTACTTTGATGAATCACCCATCCCCAGGGATCAAGACATTGCTGGTTACCGGCGGCGCCGGTTTCATCGGCGCCAATTTCGTACTACAGGCCGTGGCCGACGGCTTGCGTGTGATCAACTTGGACAAGCTGACCTACGCCGGCAATCCGGATACCTTGGCGTCGTTGCGCGGCCATGAGCGGCATGACTTCGTGCACGGCGACATCGGCGACCGCGCGCTGGTCGCCGCATTGCTGGCCGAACACCGGCCCGACGGCATCGTCAATTTTGCCGCCGAATCGCATGTGGACCGTTCGATCGACGGTCCCGCCGAATTCGTGCAGACCAACGTGGTCGGCACGCTGGCCCTGCTGGAAGCGGCACGCGATTACTGGCGTGGCCTGGAAGGCGCGGCGCGCGACGCGTTCCGCTTCCTGCACGTTTCGACCGACGAGGTCTACGGCTCGCTGGGCGCCGAGGGCAAGTTCACCGAGCAGACCGCGTACGCGCCGAACTCGCCGTACTCC
>Ga0307377_10002855_pt1 | contig 20047 bp, 27 predicted proteins | sample TR3MG_FD_202535 | JGI IMG/M metagenome (GOLD analysis project Ga0307377, IMG submission 202535) | Soil microbial communities from Risofladan, Vaasa, Finland - TR-3 | ecosystem: Environmental > Terrestrial > Soil > Coastal area > Acid sulfate soil | place: Finland: Risofladan, Vaasa | collected... | reverse complement strand
ATGCCTATATCTTCCAAAAACTTGCCACTTGTGGATGTGGAATCTCCACATGATTTAATCCCTATATAATTGTTGTAACATTCCATTTTTAATTCATTTCAATTCAATTGACATTATGATATAACCTTTAAGTAATCTCTTATGATAGCACACTTTAAATATCCTTCTACGCTATCCATTTCTTCAAAATGCTCTAAGGCATATTCAATGGATTCTACACTACCCAAAGAAAGCCAATCTAAAAAGTCAACATCACTCATAGATATTAAATGATTAGTTGCTGTTTCTTGTGCTAGTGCTGATAATATCAAAAATTCCACTTTTCAAAGATACAAAAAATAGAAATGCATATTTTAAGCAAAAACTAGTAGATTGGTATTGCTTCATGTCGGCAATTATAGCCACCTCTGTTTGCTGTAAAATTGTTAAAGTCAGTACCTTGAATCATCCCACTACATTTAAAACCACCTAGTGTTCCACCAGCATTTGCTATTGGTATTTCACTTTGTAATTGCTCATCAGTCAAAAATTCAAAGCTAGTCCAATAAAGACATTGTCCTCTTGTCGTGTCTATGTTTGAATTTACATATGCAATTTTAGTCATTCCATACTTGTCTTTGATAACTCCATTAATAGCACCATCATATTGCCTTAAAGTATCATTTGCTACTTGACCAATGTTTCTCTGTAAAATACCTAAACCACCATCACCCAAAACATATTCTTCAAGTATACCTCTAGCATCTTCCAGGCTTGTGCCTATCAAAACATTTCTTGTTAGGATTTCTTTGATTGGCTCGGTAAATTTACCACTTACACCATTCTTTAAAAGATTGTTTTTGACAATGTCTATCTGAGCCTTTTTGTAATCATTTAAAGGAACTTTCCTTAATGATATACCATTGACTTCTTTTTGTAGTGATTTTTGCAGATTGTTTATCTCATCAAAACTTACTAAGTAATCATCAACAGCACTCTTGTAATCGCTTTTTAAGATTAGATTGTTTAGCTTGTTTGTGATTTCATTGATTAATCTTGCTTTATCTGGTACACTAAGATTACGGCCATAGTAAGAGCCAACCAACTTGTTCAACTCTTTGGCTAGTTCCTTTTCTACATTTATCAGATTTTTATTGAATTGACTTGCTACTTCTTCAATATAATCATCCTTTAGTTGGGCGAATTTCTCCATTAGGTACTTTTTCAATTAATGCTGATGACACCTCTGGACTAAATCCATAAATCTCTTGCAATAGTTTTTCTGCACTTGCTTCTGTCATTTGACCTTGTGCAACTGCTTGATTGATTGAGATAATACCTTGAACTCCACCAACAGTTCCCTTAAGTTTGGCTTTTGCTTCGGCTTCTATATCTATCTTAGTTTCTACAACTGCACTAATATCACTTAGATCTATTGCTTGTGGGTTTATAATGGATACAACCTCACCATACAATTCTGCATTAGTTTTTCGCACATATTCATCACCATACTTTTGTGCCAATTCATTTAAGGTCACTATACCTCGCAAATGGAACTCCATATCTTGTTTGGTGATTGGACTATCTATTGCAGCTGATAGGCTTAATATGTCAGCCTCAGTCTTTCCATACAGCACATCATAGTCAAGAATAACACCCAAAGTCTTTCTTTCAATGTCACTCTTAATGTCTGCTAAATATTGTTTTGTTATTGCTGACTTCATTTGGCTAGGCAATGTACTTGAATTTAATTGGCTAATCTCTTTAATAAAATCAAATGTGTTTGCACTTCTTACACTTCTAATGGAATAGACACGAACTCTCCTATGGTCGGCTTTATCGTATATGATAATGTTTTGAATAGCCTTTAAACTAAATTCTAGCATCTCAATGTAGTTGCCCACAATCTTTTCCATTAGTGCATAATAGCACTCTTTATCTTCTTCTTTTGCTGTTCCACTTTGTGCAGTTCTAACATAGTTCAAGCATAATGCATCATCCACTTTTGGCAGTAATGTATTAAAACAATGATTCATGTTGAACTCTAGCAATTCCGATCCACTAGAATAATACTCTACAAATGGAGTGCTTTTTCCGTTATCATCTCTCCTTCCAGTTGGCTTTCTTTGAATATCTCCATATGGTGATGTAGTAAACATTTTACCACTACCATTGCAATCTAAGCAATCTGTATCCTCGCCTTTGATTGTTCTATAACCTTGACCATTGCAACTTCCACAAATTGATTCATTAAAAACTCTTAAAGGATAAGAATTTTTGATTTGAACAGCTTTGGCATCACTATAAGATGATAAGAAATCCTTGCCATACTCAGCAGCGTTTGCCAGATAACTTTCAAAGTATTGGAAATCTTCACCCATTACTTCAACACTACTTAAATCACCACCCAATGGTCTTGTTGTTCTAAACCCTAAACCATTATCTGGCACATAGTATTCTTCGGTAACATACTTTAACTTTCCATTCTTGTATCCTATTGGTATGTATCTATAAAATCCACTCGGATCAACTCCCATGTAATACTTTGCACTTTGAACTTTGCCATTGTGTCTAAACTTCCATTTGCCATGATTCCATATTGTGCAATGTGCATCAAAATAAAGAACATCTTTAGCTATGTAAGGCTCAAAATCTAACTGAACATTAAACCCTTCAACACCCATAGGATGATTCGGTGGGTTATATTCAGCATTTAAATCTGGGTTTATAGGTAACCAAACTAGATGTGCGTTTGGATATTCAACTACTTCTTGAAAAACAGATATAAGATATTGAACAATTGAGTATGTGCCTAAAGGTGTGTTTATCCTTTTATTAGCCAATACTTGTTCAAGTTCTTCTTGTACATCATAAGACAAACCAACAGAACGCACAGACTTTTTAAAGGCATCAATAGCCTTTATAAAGCTATCTCTAGTATAAAGATAGCTATTGTTAGTTCTATATTCGGTTATGTCTTTTGGCTCATTAGGTCTATACTTGTGTAATAACTCAGCAAGACCTTTGCCTCTTGTATGTAACAAGATTTTATCACTAGCCTTTTCCCATTGTTTGGTAGGAATAGAACTAGTGATAGTATCTATTTTATCAAAAATGTAATCCATCTAATTTTTATCTTATGCTAACTCATCTAAAACACCTGGTAACGCAATACCTCCAACAATACCGATAAAGTCAAAAGACACCTCAATATCGTAAAAAGCAGGCTCATTAGAATCTTCATTCATAATGTAATCCCATTTGTTTTCAGAAACTTGGAATCCAGCACTTTCTGATGCGTAATCTGGATGTACATAAAATAAGCCATCACAACCTATCCAAAACAATCGGTATGCACCTAAATTGTTCTTTGCTGTGTTATGAATGGCAAAGTCAGTATTGGTAGCTGTATCTACACCATAAGTTCTGAAAGTAACTGTGTGTGTTTCACCTACTTTTTGCTCTGGTCTACAGCTTGATAATTTTTGACTTACTTTTGTGGTCTCTGGTTTTGCACCAATTCCTTCAGTCGTGATATGGACTTGGTTAGCTGTTACAGCAGTTGCCCATTCAGTCGGATCGGTAATGTCACTAAACAAATAGTCACATTTAATCAATCCTAAATATTGTATCCCACTTTTTCTTGTTTCTATTTCGCAGCCAGCGTTGGGAAAAACTGGAACGTTAACTGCACAAGATGTTGCACATAATGCCATTTTTAATAAATTTTAATTGTTAACAAATTCAATTTTGGATTGACATTGTATTATCTATTCAGCTTCTTCAGCTTCTTTTTTTTCTTTCTTTTTCTTTGGTAAATCGGTCTGTGGTTTTGATGTCAAAAATCTCTCTGGATAAAGTTTATTAGCAATATCAAATTGCTCTTTACTTTTACTCACCTCTTTACTATTATTCCAAGTATCATATACTTTCATAATTCAATTTTCACAAAGATAAACAATTTTTAAACGTACTTTTTAGCACCTCTTTATATCACTTTCGCATTGTTGGTATAAGGTCACTTCAACAATCCACAAGCCACTACTAGTGTTATTCTTTTCAAATAATGCTGTGTTAAAATAGCTTTTGCCATTGACCATGATGTTTGTGCCTTGTAAGACAGCTTTAAGATGTTTGGCAGCTGTTTCATTTAATACTGCTTTAATCGTGTAGGCATCCCAATTTTTAGCATAGGTCTTTTGACCTTGACTATTGTATGCCACATCATTCATCTCAAACTCGCTTAATTCCATGTCTGTGTTTAGATAGATGTTGTTTACATATGTGCCATCATAAAACGCACCTAAACAATCCAATGCATTATCTCGGTATTGACTACTAATCTTCAATAAATCTTCACACCTCTGTCTGCAATATGCTTGTGATGTGAATTCAAGGTCAACCCCATCAATCGTAAAAACACCTCTTACATAAAATACTTGATTGGTGAAATTGCTTGGTCTAAAATTAATGGTCAATCTTAGTCCTTCTACTTCTGACCATAAATTGCTTACTATGTCAATGTTATTTGTTACAGCGATATAATCAGATTCTTTGATGATTGCTTGGCTTTCATCTATTAGTTGAACTTTGGCAGCTGTGACATCACTAAAATTGTAACTACCTAAAGCGAATTGAATAGGTATAACACTATTACTTTCAAATGGGTGTGAGTAAGGTGAACAATTTGTGCATTCGCCAAATGTTGGATAGTTCTCTCCACATGAAATCTGACCAGGAAAGTTCACATATCTTGTCTTGGTGTTAGTGCTTAAAAAGCTGTCTGAACTATTGTCTATGTCTGTTATTACTTGCAACATACTACCATTATTTTATTGTAATTTAAATTGATATTTTGCACCTTAAATTTGCAATTGTTTGCAGTTGTGAAATCGCCCTCTAAATCATAGATGTATGGACTTGTTAAAGTAGCAAAGAATGATTCACTTTGAACGGATGTAAATAGTTCTTCTTCTTCTATATTGCTAGGATTAACAAGCAAGGCTTGAACATCATAAGCCACTAAACTTTCTGCAATGCATTCTATGTATTCACTATCATCACAAATGGCATCATACTTTCTTCCCTCATCATCGTAAACATCTAATGCTGTGATGTCTGCTGATGGGTTATCATTTTCATAGATAGCACATCTAATCTCTAAAGGCTGATTGATTGTATGACTAACCATAGGCACTTGAACTAATGCACCATTGACAACTAAAACTTGATTAAATATTGAATACAAAGTAGCATCTAAAGTGGTCAATTGACCTATGTAGCTTTCTTCAACTCTAAAGAATATTCTAATTTTTGTAAAATCATTACCACTAGATGTTCCACTTTCAATCTCATCTTGTGTAAAGTTGCTTGTGATTGTTCCACTATTGTTTGTGAATATATGATTTTCACCAAGAATAGGAATGGTGATTTTTTGCAAAGATCCAAGTAGTGTTGAATTGATTATAAGTTGATTTGATAAACAATCTTCATAGCTTGGAGATGGTGGTGTTTCTGTTGGGAACGTATCATGCCATATTGTTAATTCAACACACATACGTTCATAACCAGCACAATCAATCTTGCTTGTTGTTCTAGTTTTTAAATATGATTTCCAATCCACATCTATTCTTGGCACACATTCGGTAAAGCTAAATTTTAAATTGCTAGTAAATCCATTTGATGTGCTTTTGTTAGCATTGTTTTTCACAGTAGCAATAATCTGGTAATTCTTAAACTCCAAGTCTGACTTGCTTATCGTGAACTCTGCGTATTTTTCAGTTCCAGCTATTGTTGTGATAGTTGTAGTTGTGTATGTAAGCAGTCCCAATTGCTCATCTCTTGACACATTGGCTTCTGCTTGGACATCTTGTGAGCCTAAAACTAAATCAACCCTAAAAGCTAAACTATCAAAGTCATCAAATTTAACCCTTACAGTCGTATCAACATTACTTAAAAGGCTATCCTTTAATGTTGCACCATCATAGTATTCTATCTCAATATCACTTACAATTCCAGTTCCTTTATTGTATTCGCCTTCTCTACTAAATGCCAAACCAGCACCATTAGCATCATGCTCTGCAGCTGTCCATACATAAATGTTATAATACTTAATGACATCATAAATAGTTGTTGCATCTCCATAGCTAGTCAACGCATCGCCATTGTTTAATGTTGTTGTGTCGCTTGAATGCATCCAATCATTAACATCCTTTAGTAAACTGAATTCATGCTCTATTTGAAATACTTGCCTTGAGGCATCTAAAATCTCAATTGTGGCTGTTCCAATGTTATGGGTGTTATTATTGCCATAGGTGAGCATTTGTGTTGGTGTGGTAATGGCTAATGATGTTACATCAAGGATAAACCCACGAGCAGCACTTCCATAAACTGGGTGAATATCACTTGGATAGAAATCGTATGCAGTTGGTGAAAACATTGCAGCATCGAAAGTAAGATTACCACTTACAGCAGCTGATGTTGTTATCCTGGAAACTACCTTAATGTTCTGACCAAATGAGCCAAAAGATAAGAATGGAGTATCTCCTAAACTCCACAATAAGCCACTATTATCATATACTTTTATATCTGTGATTGTCATACGAATCCTTTTATTTCTACTTCTAAATTTTTAAAATTGAACACTACTTCTTCCATACTTGCAGTTCCTTGCTGTGTTTCTATTACGCTATCAATGTCAAAGTTGTTTAGCATATCACAATCAAAGTCTGCTGTGATTGTGTATTCATAACTTTTGTAAGGCTCTTTTGCATAGTAACCTCTGTTGTTAGGTCTCCTTCTTGGATCATCTATGAAATGGAAATTATCATATAGTGTTCCTTCCCAATTTAATTCATAGGTTTGTCCACTATCTAGTTCTGCTGTGCTTTGTTTTTTGGCAAAAAATGGTCTATTATAATTCTCATTCCATGATCCAGCACTTTCTAAATAGTCATATGATTGGTAAATGTTTTTTTGATTCATAGCACCAGATTCACGAACACAAGCCAAGAATGGGATGTCTGCTTGTAAACTCCAACAATACAACCCAAACCTATCAGTATTGTTGCTTCTATTAGTTCCATTTGTTTTTGTTCTTAATTTGGCAAATGGTAATACTCTATTTAATTCGCCTTCTTGCCTTGTTGATACTGGACTATTCCATTCTACTATCTCATCATAATACTTTTCTGCAAATATTGGATAAGGTGGGTTAATTTGTGCTACTTGTTGTGGTGTGTAGTTCAATGAGCCACGTTCAAGAAATGCATTCCCTTTTGCCCACAATGAAGATTCATCACCATACTCCAATCTTAAATATGCCCAATTATCTTGTGGCTTTAGTTTCAAGCATTGATTTTTATTTGATAAATCAACCCATACATTTTGACTTTGGAAAAAGTAATCTTTACGTTCAAATTCCAGGCTTCCATTTTTAATTCTAAACTTTGCATTAAATACTTGTCCAAACTCATTAAGAAATTCAATTCCATTTTTATTCAACGCATTATCCAATTCATTTGGACTTGGTCTTGTTGATTGTCCTATTTTTAGGAAATCGTATTGTGAATTCTCATCACTTGTGGCTGTTGCATTAATAAAAACAGCTGCATTGTAATATGGGTTTTTAGGTGTCTTTGGAACTGGTGTTCCAGACTGATAAGGCACATCATAGTAAATGTCATCATATGAATCACCACTCCAACCATTCAACCCATCATATTCAAATATGGAACTGCTTGGTGTTAACCCTACTTTATGGCATAGGTTAAAAAAGTAATGCCTTAAATAAACACCCACCAAACCATAAGACCATTCTTTTGTTGCTGTTACTCCACCCTTTCCCCATCTTAAACGCATTAATGGATGTGCATCTTCAGACAGACCAGTAAAGGGATTGTCATATACGATATTGTTTAAGAAATCAACATCCCAAACTAAAGTGCTTCTTAGCAATTTATATTTATCTAAATCTGTATCCCATGTGGTAAGATTTGCACTTATTGAACATCTATCACTACACCATTCAATTGCATTCCATCTGATTTGTAAATATGGGAATGTATAGCCAAAGCCATCCACTTCAATCTTTACCCAAACGTGTTCTGCTTTATCTGTCACTAATTTTTCATAAAGCAAGTCATACGATACATCATAAAATTCTAGCTGATTACTTATTGCTCTTTGTGCTACATCATCCTTTCTATTAAAGGTCAATTCCAAATCTTCTATGCCTTGACAATTGGCTGTTGCTTCCAACCACAAGCTAGGTGCATTTATTGGACTATCTGAATCAGCCACACTATTTAAGTATATTCTTATCATATTCTATTTATGACTTCTTGTCGTTTAACCATTGAATGCATCATTACACTAAGACCATTCTTGTCTATGTTTACATTCACACCATTTCGTTTCATTGCTTTTAACATTTGGCGATTCACTTGTATCATCTCATCCATTTTGTTGCCCATCTTTTCATTGATTGCACCACTATCAATAAGCAAACCATTTGTGCCAATAGACATCCCTTTGCTATTCTCAATCATATTTACCAGGTCATCATTTGAAACATTACCCAATGCACTTTTGATTCGTTTGTTTTGCTTGGAATTCATCACCCTTTCATTAGGGTGTAGGATAGCAGAAAATCCACCTTTTGAATCTAATTTGCCACCTCGCCCAGTATCATCTGTTCCATCATAAAATGATGCAGTTGATGCCAATACTGATGCAGTACTAATTGCAGCTTGTGCTATGGCTTGAATTGTTTGTGTGACCTTTAAAGGAACACCCAATGGCCCTAAAGCAGTTGAATTTCTATCAATGTTTGATAAAGTTACTGCAAGATTTATTGCTATCTCGGCAAGTGCCATTGCTCTTTGAACTGCTAATGCTCTTTTTAATGCTTGTTCTTTTTGTGCTTCCTCTTGCTTTCTCATGTTCTCAAGCCTTGACAATCTTTCTTCTTCAAGTCCTAATTGTTCAGCATTCCCATTTTCAGCATTTAGCTTAGTTTTATCAACCACCTCTTGCTGTTTAGCTATTAATTCATCAAGCCTTTCAATTTCCTTTTGTGCCTTTTCTCCAATAGGCAAAGCATTCATTGCATCATTTATCATTGAAAAAGATTCTACTAATGCATCCCCAATTGCTTTAATTTTATCTTTTTTTGGCAAGAAATCTTCTTCATCAATAATTTCTTTATTTGCATTTAGCCAATCTTTTACATTATTTATGCTTTCTTCTGTGTCTATTTCTAAAGCAATTAAAAATGCATTTTGCAATTCTGGTGCATCGGCTTGCAATAATTTTTGCAAATCTTCAATGAACTTTAATTCCAATTCTCTTGCAACTTTAGCCATGTCAACTTTTTTCGCTTCTTCTTCTGCCCCTTCAGCAATGCCATTCGCAAAATCTTTACCAGATTGTTTGCCAGAATCACCAAACAAATCACCCAATGTCCCACCTAATGATTCAGCAAACTTTCTGTAGTAAGCCTCAACTTCATCAAGTGCTGATTGTGTATTTTCACTTACGAAATCTATTGCCTCTGCTTGTTCTTCTTGTGTTTTTATTAAATCTTCTACAGCTTTAATTTGCCCAGCAGTCGCACCAATTCTATTCAATTCTTCTAATTTTTTATTGTAGTCTATTTGACTCCCTATTAAAAAGTTTGTTGAGATTACTTGGTCTTTTATTATTTTATTTCTTTTTTCTTCAAAATCTAATGATGCAATTTTAAAAAGCAGTTGCTTATTAGATGCTTTTTGTGCTTTTTCAATGTCTTCAATCGTGCTTTTTTCAGTTAATAGATTTGGTAAATACTGACCATACTTTGCATTAGTTTCTTCAATAAGTTTTTTTCTTGCAGCTTTACCTAAAGTATCCTTTTTTAATACTTGTAAATTTAAGTTTAATTGAGTATTTACATCTTTCAATATTTCTTGCTCTGTCTGTTGCTCTTTCATTAAACCAACTGACTTCAATAAGAACTTACCTAAAGCTACTTGTGCATTGTCCCATTTTACTTGTAATTTTTGCACCACTTGTGAGTAGGTTTCTGTTGCACCACTAGCTTTTCCCATCTCCCTAGAAACTATTGTACCAACACCCTTAAAGAAATCACCAGCTTTCTCAGCTTCTAATGCAATCTCTTTTGTGTTAAGTCCTAAATTATCCAAGATAGGCAATGATTTTCTTGCTAGTCCAGTCACAATACTATTGGTTAAGAAATCAACCGATTCGCCAGTATCATTTGCCCTTTGTGTAGCAAATGCCAATAGGTTTCCTAAATCTTCTAAAGGTAGATTGAACTGCTCAAATTTTACTGCTTGTTTTTGTAGTTCAACATCACTTACTAGGTTTTTAGTCTTTGTCCTTAACTCATCCAATAGACCACTATTGCCAAATCTTCTAAACGCTTGCTCTATACCTTCGGCTTTGGCAGCTGCATCAATAGCAGCCTTTCCTATGCCAACCATACCTGCAACAAGTGCAGTTGCCGATAATGCTGGTAATAAGTTTTTAAATGCGTTTTGTAATCCCTCTGATTGTTTCTTCGTATCCTTGACTTTGTCATCAACTTTTCCAAAGCCTTTGCGTAAATCTTCAGCATCCGAACTAACTCTTAAAATTACATCTTGTATTATATCAGCCATGAAATGTGTTTAGTTGGGTTTGTGTACAAAGATAATAAAAAAAGGGTGTACAATTTTAACCATACACCCCTTCAATCAAACACAAACTAAATGATTATTTTAGGCTTTATCTTAAAGTCATATCTAATGTTGTGACTATTGTTTAGACTTCTCATCTTCTCTATTAGGATTTCATTTCCATTTAGATAGAATTTTGCTTCACTCTTTTCTTGGTCTAACTGTGCAAACAAGTTGACTGCTTCTTGTAAAAATTCACTATTTTTCATTGTTGGTTATTATTGTGTTTATTGTTGTGTAGTAGTCAACAACACCCATGTGTTCAAAGTATCTGATTTTGATTGGATCCCCTTGACTTAATTTAAAGTTTATTGAATTGTACTCATCAATCTTGCTTTGTGCATTATATTGCCAAAATAGCTGTTCATTTGCTTTTCCTTTTGCATTAACTCGCCTAGCGTGTCTTTCGAGTATTGGCCGTATTTTTTTGTCAATTTTGTTGCTAACTCGTAGGAAATGGTCAAAAAAAAAGATTTGGCTTCTGCATCTTCTAGCAAAGCAGCCTTTTTCAAACCATCATAATGCTCATTGAATTGGTAAATCTTTTCATCATTGATGGTGAATATAGTTACAGCCATGTCCAAGATGTTCCTTGAATTGAAATCAAAAGACAATCTATCTTCTAATGCATCCAAAAGTTTGTTTACATTTTGAGTATCATTTTGCTTCATCAAGTCCTTAATAATCTTGAACGCAGCTTGGAATGTAAATTCATCCACACCTATTTCCAGGTAAGACTTCTTGACCTCTAGTGCAGCATATCTTTTGCTCGGCAACATTTCAATATCTATTGGCTGATACCATTTGTTTCCCAATGTATCTGTGTAGATGTGTTCCATCTGCCATGTGTTAGTTCCATCAGTTTGCTCTGTATTAGAATGCTCTTTAGTCTTTTTAAATAGATTCTTAATTTTGTTTATCATACGTTTAGCATTTTTCTTAGCATTTCAAATTCATAAATATTTTCAACCTCGCACATTAGAATCCCACAACTTCCCCTTTGCATAATGCACACCTCATCAAGATTGCTTACATAAATGTTTATCATTCCATTAGTTAATTCAATGGCTTTATTCCCATCCAACTCTATGCATATTTCAGAATCTTCTTTGCCATTGTTGTGCATTGGTCTGTTTTTCATTCTTAAAATATCGTAAATCTCTATCATCTTACTATGTTTTAACAAATGTAAATAGAAATATTCATAAACTAGTAAAAGAATGTATTGATGTCGTACCTAGCACAATCCAAAAGGTGTCCCATCCCCTTTGCTTCTGCTTCCTTTTTTAATATGTTTTTGCTCCTATACTCCACTTGTTGTAAATCTTCTATTAGATACTTCATGCTAGGATCAAAGGTGACATCTCTTAATTGCAAGGCATCATTGAACTCATTGTATGAATCTAAATGTGTAGGCTGTTTCTTTGGTGTCCATACTCTTTGACTAGATACGTTTAGTTCTCGCCTAATGATTTCAAATGCATCTGCGTTTCCTCTCACCATCGCACTATCATTTCGACCACTTGAATCCCCAGTCACACGAATGTATGCACCATCTGGTAGCAATCTTCTAATGCGTTCACATACATCATAAACATTTGAGTGATTGTCTGTTGTTCCTAATCTTATTTCTCGCCAAAATCTTTTGAATGTTCTATTATGGTCTTGCTGGGATATTGTCGCTGTACAAGGTGCATTGTTAAAATCAAAGGATATGTCTATGTCTAGCGTATAGTCCAATTCCCATTCCTTTATCATGTCGGTGTTAAATGCCCAAGCAAAAGGTGACTTGATTTCCTTTCTTCCCCACTTGCCCAATCTCCAAACATTGTATTTGTTGACATTGATTTCTCGGTATGAATCATAAATGGCTATTCTGCTCTTATCTGAATATGGGTTAATGTCGCAAGTTGTATGAATACATTTTACCTTTATCTTTTCTTCTGAGCCACTTACATCAATGTCAAAGTTGTATTCCTTATTGTATATCTTTTCTTCAAAATCTTTATCTGTAAAATCCTTAAAGAATCTTTCTCTTATCCAGGACTTCCCATTCTTGTCAACCTCTGGGTTAAATGTCAGCCATATTTGAACTGGTGCAACTTGGCTTCTCAAAGTGGTTAATATCACATCAAAATCATCTTCAGTTATATCGGTGGCTTCTTCTATCCATGCATCTGATGGATTCGTAGTTGACTTTATCTTGAATGGATCATCACAACCCCTTCCCAAGAAATCAGAGCCATTAATGAACTTTATTTCTAAGGGTGTCTTTGTGTTGGACTGTATTGATTCCAACCCACTATCTTCAAAGAAATTTGTAAAGGCATCATACATACTTGGCTTGACTGTATTAAGATTCTTTCTTATGAGCATCACTCTTGTCTTTGGGTATTTAATTGCTTTGTTAGTTAAGATTTGTGGTAAAGCATAAGTCTTGCCACTATCACGACCTCCAAAGATTAGATTGATTGTTGCATCACTATCATACAATGCTCTATATGGCTCTAAAGTAATCTTCTTAGACCAATTGATATTCATTCAGTAGTGTTTAGATTAATCGTGCTAGTCACCTGGTTAATTTGTTGTGGTGGCTTACCTAGTAACCTATCCATAGCTGCTTGATATGCTCTTGTGTCACCCTCATCAAATGCTTTTTCAATTTGTTTTAAGGTCATTGAAATATCTAGTGTGTATTCAGAATCATGTAAGTCTATGCCCACCTTGTCAGCTATCACTTTGCACTTCTTTAATCTTTCACCACTTATCAAAGCATCTGCTAAGTCTTTTAACGCTCTCTTTCTTTTGTGTCCTTCTTTCTTTACTTCTGATGATGGCTGATTGTCTTTGCTAAATGTATTACCCTCATTATTGCCATCAATAAATTTACCTTTACTATCTCTTGACATCTCCCCTAGTTTATCCGTAGTTTAAATTAAATCACTTACAAAAGTACAATTTTTTTTTTAGTCATGATTATAGAACAAGTCTTGTTCAATATCTTCATCCTTTATGCCATCGGTTAAGTTATCATTTAAAGACTTTAAACAGCGTTCTGCGAGCCTATCTATTATCTCACAGCACTTAGTATAGTATTCTTTTTTATTGTCCATATTCTTAAAATTAAAAAGGCTGTTATAACTTAATACAACAGCCGTTCATTAAAAAAAGGATTCTCTTTTAAAATGGTAAGCCAGTTGCAGATGCTTCTTGCTTAACCTCTTTTGTTTCTTCTGTTCCTGCAGTTGGATATTTTAAGTTTCCAATGTACACAGCTTTCTCACCAGCTTCCCTTTGTTCCTTTGTTTGGCTGATTTGAATACTCGCATTGTTTCCGTATTGGTCGGCTTCATCATTTAGCCATATAACCACGTTTAAGTATTTCGCACCATTATCAAAAGGCTTACCTTCTTTGTTGGTGCTTACAATTTTTGTCTTGTCAATTTTTGTTAGGTTAATTGAACCACTTAGCATTTTACTCATTGTTTTTAGTTTAAATTATTAATTAATAGAGTGCCATAAAGATAAGGCTTTTACTTGGTAATCTTGGTTTTTTAATAGTTATTGTTTTATATCTTCTCTTTTAATGTATAACGCATTTGTGTATTTCATCAATTTACAATTCCATTCACTAACATCATTGTAATCAACAAAATAAAATTCAGCATTTGTTTTATCTATAACATAAACAAACCAATATAAATCTATTTTATTAAAGCCTTTTTTATGTGCTTCTTCGTTAACTAAAAGGTGTGAATATTTGGTGTATTTATTTGTTTTTACATCAATCCTTTTTCCCTTTAATATAAAATCTGGATTCTTGCTTGACTTAAAGTCTAATAAATTAGCTAAGTCAAAACTTATATTTTGTTTAGTTAAATAATCAATTGCAATTAATTCACCCAAAACTCCCAAAATATCAACTTGCTTATTTTTAACACCTCTATCAAATCGTGTATTGATTTTGTTATTTTCTTTATTCATTACATTTCTTGCATGACCAATCTGTTCTGCTATAATCCAAAAACATTCTGGATACTTAAATTTTATCATAATAAATCTTGTTTAAATACACTAAATTCTTTGTCATACAATCCTAATAATATATTTACTTGATTGCGTAGTCTAATCCTATTTGTAGAATCTTGCATCTGTCCGTTTATTTCGCTTTTAAGCCACTTTTTAACCTCTGATAGCTTAGTGTTTAACTCAAGATAAAACTGCTTTGTATGATTGTCGCTTGGTGTTTGCTTTAATCCTTCCATAAATTCCAAATAACTATCACCATAGATTCTCTTTATCCCTTGTATGTAGTTCATTGCATCACCACTTTTAAAATGGTTTGATTCAAAAGATTGGATGTGGATGTTGTGAAGATTAAATCTTATTTGACTGCTTCCACCTGCGTGATAGAAATGCCCTGCGTTCATCTTGCCAAAGTTTCCAGTAGCAATACAAGGCTGCCCATTGTCAATAATCCTTACTAACTCGTTTATTTTTGGCTGAATCATCGTGCTTTTAACATTGCTTAAACTCATTAAGTCTATCTTCTTCTTTTGGTCTTTCAGTCTTTCCTTGTGCTTTGTTTCTTTCTTGGCTTTTATGGTGTGACTGTTTAAAGTTTCCTTTCCTTCATCAGTTCCGTATAGCCATTTTTGAAAGCATTTGTGTTCAAAACATAAGCCATACTTTCTTCTTTCTACCATGTTATCACATCCATATCCTTTAGCCTTATTTATGCCTTTGCACTTTTTCATTTGTAGTATTTAAAAACTAAAAATATAGCAATGGCAATGAACAATGATGCAAGTAAAGACCAGCATTTAAAAAATGCAGATGTGCAAATTAAAAATAAAATTACTGTTGATTGAATAGATGTATTTTTCATTTTGTTTGTTTTATTGCTCTAATGCTTCCTTTACCTTATGGTAGGTATCACTTAATGGTTGGTTATAGCTGTTTGGATGCAATGCGTTTTTCACTTCGTTTAAAGCGTTTATGATTGTGCTATGGTCTTTGTTGCCAAATAGCTTTCCAATGTCGGTAAGGCTCATAGATGTATTATACTTTACCCATGCTATCAAACTATATCGATAATACAAAACATCCCTAGATCTTTTTTTAAAAAAGTAGTTTTTGTTTACACCTAAATCATTACATAGTATTTCAATGTAACTTAACACCACATTACTTAAATGATGACCACTTCTTTTAGGTGATATTCGGTGAATGGTTAAATTTATTTCTTCGCTGTACTCTGGATAGTCTTGTATAATCTGTAAAAGTTTCCCTATTAGTTCTCTGCTCATTTTGTTTTGTTTTTATTAGTTAAATAATTTTTGTTGCTCTTTATTATTGTCTTTAATTATTCCTAAAGCTGTTTGCAATATAGTTTTGCCAGCTTCATAATCTACTAAATTTCTTGCAATTTTATCCTTCCTTTGTTTTCCTTTATATTTTGTAAAATCATAATCGTGAAATTTGCATAAAATATTTAAATCATTTGTTAATAAACCGCCTGAAATTTTTCTTTCGTTTAAATTATAAGGAAGATTAAAATTTGTCCAATATAGATGCCTACCTCTTTTTTTTGCAGCTATTAACGGATCGTAATAAGGTATAACATTTTCTACGCAATACTTGCCTTTAAAAAAATGTTGCAACAATAATATTTCTTGGTACAGCTTCATATCTGGATAAGTTGCTTTAGACTTTCTTTCACCTTCTCCAGTATTTGTTTTTCTCATTCTGCTATGCGTTGGACAAGGGGGAGATGTCCAAATAAAATCAAATTCTTCATAATTTTCTCTTAAATATTGATGTGCATCTGCAACTATTACTTTGTCCTTTGGGAATCTTTCCTGGTAAAGTTTAGCAAGTTCTTCATCAAGTTCTACAGCAGTCACTTCTATGTCTGCTACTTCATCCCATTTAAAACGATTGCCACCAAGACAAGCGTATAAATTTAATATTTTAATTGGTTTCATTTTGTTTTGTTTTATTGTCCGTTTAAAATTCTTTGTATTGCCTTGTCTCTGTATCCTGCTTTTCTAAGTAATGCTATCATTAAATATAAATCATCATCATTTAGCTTTTGGATATTGTTTAAAAATTGGTTTAAAATATCATCATCAATACATTTTAAAATAGTATCCAGTAGTCTATTGTCTTTTAGTTCAGTTAGTGCTTTTAGTATCTCAATCATATTTTAAATTTAATGTTTTTTCAGTTGCTTTTATTATTTCCAGGCATAATTCTTTTGGAATTTTAGACCTTGTATAGTTGTCTTTTAATCCTTGTGTTCCAGTTTTTGATCCTCTTGGTGCAGCTTCGTGATGGCATTTAATATTTCCATTGAAACAAATTGGTTTTGGATTCCATCCATTTTCATTAAATAGGCTGTAAATGTTATTACTCCAAATGTCAGTAGGCTTTGCTCTTTTGTCTTTATATTTACAATACCAAACAGTAGTTTTAGGTATTCCAAGCATAAAATTCATTTTCCTTAAATAGCCTCTTGGATTTTCAATATAATAAATACAATCAAATTGTTTTATTAACCTTAAAACATTTAAAACAAGTTTATCACTTTTAACTGCAAATTTTGTTTTAGGTTTTCCATTATCTCTATGTGTGCTTATTGCAGCTATGGAATAAGTTGTGCAAGGTGGAGATGCCCAAATCATATCTGGATTAAATGGCACATCTGATACATTTAAAAACTCAATGTCTTTTAACAAATCAATATTTTTAAATGCATTTATATCTACAGAAAAAACTTGATGCCCTAAAGATTCGGCTGCCATTCCTATTGACCGACTACCAGCAAATAATTCAAGTATTTTCATATCTTATAAAATTATTCGTTTCAAAATCTTCTTGTCTTATGTATAATGGTTTGCTTTGCTCGGCACTTATACGAATCTGAACAAATTTATAAAAATCAAAAGAATTGTTTGCCATATCTTGCCAAGTATAAACCTTTATGCTTTTATCATAACTCACAAAATCTGCTATGCTTGGCTTTGGATAGCGGCAGTTGTCAATCACATAGTTTACTGCATCGGTAAATCTTTCATCAGTAAAGCCATTTCTTTTAAGACTCTCGGTTAGCAAATCGGTAAACATCGCATCAGTCTTTTCAAACGCTGCTAATATCTTTAAGCAGTTCTTTTTGATTCCTTCTTTACTTAGCTTTCCGTTATAGATACTTATTGCACCATTATCAATCCTGGAAATGCTTGTCAATGGATTGCTCAAATTGCTCTTGTGTAATATTTCGCTTAGTTTTTCCATTTGTTTTGTTTTTGTAATTACCCTCTAATATCTTAATAAAATTTTGCTTTTGCATTATCCAATCAAAGTTTGCTGTCCATCCATTATTATTATTGCCATTCATAAATTCAGATTCAGCAGTCAAATCTATTACCTTTTTTAAATCATCCTTGCAATATTCTTTTTCTCGGCTCACTATTAAGAGTTTTCTTTTGTCTGTTAACTTAATGACTTTAGGAAGATTAACACAAACCCCATTAAAATATTCAATAACGCCTTTTGATAAATCACTCCCTTTTGTTACTTTTTTTAAAAGTATATCATTATCATTATCACTTACATTATCATTAACATTAACATTAACACTATCAGCTTTTTTGGCTTTCTCTAAAAAGGCTTGGGTTTTTTGGGTTTTTGGTCTACCCCCTTTTTTCCCATTGCTTTTCTGTTTATCTATGTAACTTTCATACTTTCTTAAATCACGTTTAAGAGCCTTTTTAAGAGGAATAAACATCAACTCAGTTAGTCTGTCAGATGTTGGATTTTCATCGTTTACATAAGCAAAAAAGTGCTTTATTAGCTTACCAGCTTCTTCATCTGTTAGGCTGTCAAATTGCTCTTGCCAATCTGCATAAACTATTATGCTTTTTTTGTCTTGTGCCATAATATTATAAATTAGAAATGCCCTCATCAAATAGCCACGACCAAGAGGCATCTTTAACAAGGGCATTATAAAAAAAATTAAGTTTCATTTGGTCGTTATTTTTACAAAGATAAAATTTTATCTATAAGTTTTGGAAATATTTCTTTTTTAATTTGAAATAACTTCTTAATTCAATTCTTGGGAATACTTCTTTTTCATTCTTATAGATTTGCACTTGGTTTGCATATCGAATCTTAAAACTAATTTCAGTTCCACTCCTAAACACATCTATCTCATTAAATGGTATTGGCAAACATTGTTTAAGTTCTAATACATCTACTTCTCGCTTCCTTAATACTCGTTTAACACTTCTACCAGTTGTAATTCCATAACAACTCCCCAATACACCGAGATGCACCTTTACCTTTTGTCCTGCCTTAATCTTTTCCATTTATAGTTTTTTGAATTGCAGTTAATAAATCTTTGTTTTCCTCCACTCCGAAAATGACATCTAAAATATAGTCAATCATCAATGTAAGTTCATTCTGTGCAGCTAAACCATCTTTAGCTTGTTCTTCATCTACATTGCTATCAATAATGCGTTCTAAGCGATTTAATTCTCGCTCTGTGGCATTCATAAAATTATTGTGATGTTGTTTGTAGGAGTGCTTTATTTGTCCATCCAACTGCTCAAATGTAAGCTGTTGCAGTTGCATTAAAACTAATGCTCTAGATATGATCCGTTCCTTGCTCATTATTTGTAAGTTTTTAAAATGTTAGTTAAATCATCTCTTACTGCCCAGAAATTAAGATAGCCTTTATCTTGACCTTGTTTAATCCATTTCAAAGCCTTTTCACCTTTCCTTTCAAAAGCTATAATTGACTGTTTTAATTCATCGGTGACTATCTCATACTTGGTGTATCTGCCTCGTGATGTTTCCCTAATCAAACCCATATCTAATAAATCTGTTACCCTTCCAGATAACTCATTTAAGCCTTTCTTATTTAGCTTTATTGTAAGCTGTTCTAAGGTCTGTGATTCAATAGTAAGTAATTTATAAACTCTTGCTATGTCTGTGTTAAATTTTCCACTTTCTATACCTTGTATCAAAGCCTCTTTTTGTGCTGTACTCATAATTTTGTTTTGTTTTTTGGTTATTTAATAATATTGTTAATAGGTTTAACTGTATTCATATATTCTCGTGCCACCTTTATGCACTCGTTGCGTTGTTCTATTCGCACCTGGTCAAATGCGTGTGGAATCATATGTATCCTTTGGTCATCCGATAACTCAATGAAATTATCAAACCATGAAAGCTGAACATTAGATGATTGAGTGCAGTAATCTACAAGTCCTTTGCCAGTAAAGATGTGATTGCTCACTAACTCCACAACATCTTGTATAAATTCTTCTCTAATGTCACCACTTAAA
>Ga0307377_10002853_pt1 | contig 20048 bp, 28 predicted proteins | sample TR3MG_FD_202535 | JGI IMG/M metagenome (GOLD analysis project Ga0307377, IMG submission 202535) | Soil microbial communities from Risofladan, Vaasa, Finland - TR-3 | ecosystem: Environmental > Terrestrial > Soil > Coastal area > Acid sulfate soil | place: Finland: Risofladan, Vaasa | collected... | reverse complement strand
ATTCCGATCACTGCTGTTGTTACTCCCTGGTATAATGTAGATTCTTGACCTCTGCTACCCGGTAAAATATAATCAGTATGTGAGTGGATATCTATGAACCCAGGACTTACCATCAACCCACTGGCATCTACAACTTTTTTAGCGTCATTTTTTATCTTTGGACTTATTTTAGCTATTTTTTCGTCCTTAATTCCGATTTCTCCCGAATACCACGGATTTCCTGCTCCATCAATTATTCTTCCATTCTTAATAACTATGTCATAATCCATCGTTGAATACACCTAAAAGTAATTTGAGTAAATTAATTTAGAATTAATCAATAAGATTTCTTTTTTTTTCTAAAATAGTCCATTTGCAATAAGTTTGATCCAAAAAAATTCAAGTCTATTAAAAAAAACAAATCTTATCTGTAAGTATAGTTAGTTTTTAATATCGTTTGGCGATTGTTTCTTTACGAAGAATTTCTTAGAAGTACGACACCTTGGGCATTTGTAGTCTTCGCCAACCTTTTCAAAAGGAACTTTTTGTTCTTCGTCTATATATATATAATTACATCTTTTGCATCGGTGTATGGTCATAAACTTCACTCTATTGTTTATATTTTTTTAAAACCTTCTTTTAAATGTTTACAATTTGGACATTTCCAATCATCTGGTAAGTTTTCGAAAAGAATTACCGTTTTCGTCTCATCATATTCCGCACCACAATTGGAGCATTTATAGAGATACAGTTCAAGGATTTCCATTAATTCTTTCCTGTTAACATTTTGTTCCATTTTCTTGTATACAAACGACATCGCTTTATTGTCTCCAAAAAGGATGGCGCCTTTCAATGTGTTATCTTTTAAAACTAGCTTTTGGTAACAGCAATCCTTCTTGTCTGCTTTTTTAAGAATATCCCAACCACCTCCTAATTCCTGTGGAGGATCAAAAATTCCGATTGAAGTTAATTCTAACCCAACGATTTTTAAGGTATTTTTAGGGGTCGTTCCTTTGTATTCAATCTTTTTTAAACCCAACGCAGACGCAGCAACTATTTTAGACTGTTCCATACAAGCAGGAATTATTCCCCATGTTTGATTCTTGTATTCAACGCAATCACCTACGGCGTAGATATCTTTTTCACTAGTTTCTAAAAATTCATCAACAACGATACCATGATTTGTTTCTATTCCGGAATTTTGAGCAATACCTATTGTAGCTTTAATACCTGCTTGGATTAAAATAATATCTGTATCGAATGTCTGCCCATCTTTTAATCTTATTCCTTTAACAACCCCGTTTCCCAAGATTTCTTCTGTTGTAGCATTTAAAACAATTTTTATGCCTTTCTTTTCAATTTCCTCCTTAAGCATGGCGCTACATTCGTCATCCAACTGTCTTGGAAGTAACTTTGGAAAAAATTCGACTATTGTTGTGTCTAGCTTACTTTCTTTTATTTGGTTAGCTAATTCTAACCCAAGTAACCCCCCTCCAATAACAATTGCCTTTTTAGCTTTAGATTTTTCAATATAGTTTTTAATATTTAGAGCATCTTCTATTGTTCTTAAAGTAAATACGCCTTTTCCAACTAATTCCCGTGCGTTTTTAATGGGAGGTATATTGGGTACACTACCTAAAGCTAATATTAATTTATCGAAAGAAACAGGGTCTTTTTTGCTCTCAATAAAGAGAACTTTTTGTTCTGGTTCAATTTTGGTAACCTTATTGTTTAGGTTTAGTTTAATATTTTTATCCTTATACCAATCATCTTTAAAAACGATTAAATCATCAATTTGAACTTTTTCAGAGATTAGCTCTGGTAAATAGACTCTAGTGTAATAGGGATACTTTTCTTGAGTGTAAATTTCAATATCTACATCTTTTCGAAGAAGGTAAATGTTGTTCGCACTAAATGTTCCAGCTACATTATTCCCTACGATTACAACTTTCATAATTTTTATACTTATTTTTTCTTATTTTAAGCTTATTATTATATTCTGAAAATTATAGCGACTTGAGCCGAAAAGAACATGTTCGAAATTAAAATTATATAATCATCTCCATTTGATCTAAATATGACTGAAATAGAACACCAAAATAAAGTTATAAGAAAAATAATTCAAATTGACGAAGAACTTTGTACAGGTTGCGGTAATTGTATCGTAGATTGTGCTGAAGCTGCTCTTGAAATTATCGATGGAAAAGCTAAAGTTGTCAATGATCTTTTCTGTGATGGTTTAGGTGCTTGCATCCAAGGATGTCCTGTAGGTGCGCTTGAAATTATTGAAAGAGAAGCTACAGAATTTAACGAGGAAGCTGTTGAAAAACGATTAGAAACTTTAAAAAGTACAGAAGAAGCAGAATTAAAGCAAGTGAAGCAGATCGTCGCTGAGCATTCACACCAATGTGGTTGTCAATCCTCTCAAACGATGGTTTTTGATGAACCGACGGTTCAAAATGAGGCCACAGGAAAGATTTCCTCCACTTTACGACAATGGCCAGTTCAAATGCATCTCATCAATCCTAATGCTCCTTACTACCAAGGTGCAGATGTCTTAATTTCCGCTGACTGTGTTGGTTATTCTTATGGCGATTTTCATAGAGATTTCTTAAATTCAAAATCCATTGCTATTGCTTGTCCTAAACTAGATCAAGGGAAAGAAGTTTATATTGAAAAAATAAAAACCTTAATAGACGAAGCCAAGATTAATACACTCACGGTTGCTATCATGGAAGTCCCATGCTGTTCTGGATTATTATCCCTAGCACAAGAAGGAGCAAAGAGGGCAAACAGAAAAGTTCCAATAAAGTACGTTGTTATTGGCGTGAAAGGAGATATTTTAAAGGAAGAATGGCTTTAAATTTTTTTTACTTATTTTTATTTTATGAGCGGATTTTAACCCAGATTGAGATGTAATAATATTATTTTCGAAGTCTTTCACATTTATTATCGTCTAATTCAAAAGTTTTAACTTTAATTTAAAATTTATAATAGTATCATGAAAATTGTTATAATTCTTGCGATGCATGGAATGCCACCCAATGATTTTCCTCAAAAAGAAACTCTCGATTATTTTATGCTCCATTCGCGTATAGAAAATATGCCAGGACCACCACCTTCGGTTATGCAGCAACAATACGAAGAATTGGACAAAAAGATGCGGAATTGGCCACGAACTCAAGAAAATGACTCATATTATCACGCATCAAATGAATTGGCTGAAGGAATATCAAAACAGACTGGTTATAAAGTGATAGTTGGTTTTAACGAATTTTGTTCTCCTTCTTTAGATGAAGCTTTCGTTGCAGCCAGTAAAGATGGTTCTGAAAAAATTATTGTAATTACTCCTATGATGACTCGCGGTGGCGAACACTCAGAAAAAGATATACCTGAAGCTATTGAAAGAACAAGAAAAAAATTCCCTAATATCCAGTTCTCCTATGTATGGCCTTTCAATATTTCCAAAGTTGCAGCTTTTTTAGCAGAGCAAATTCGAGACCATTATTAAAATTTAAAATTTAAAGGAATATAAATCACCGTCCTATATTCAATTTTACAGGTAGCTACATCTCGAACATTACTTTTTTTTTTATTATTTTTCTTAGAGTAACAGATAATGAAGATTTTGATTTTCCTAACACATTAGCCAATTCTTCTAAAGAAATTTTTCTTGGAATTTCAAAAAAACCTAAAGATATTGACTTATTCAATATTGTAGATTCATCTAATGTTAATTTATTCTTATCGTCGTCAATGTTATAGGGAGAAGTTCCAATTCTGAGAAGTGAATAATCGAAACCTTTCTGATCAAATAGCGTTAAAAGTTTGTCTATACTCTCCCTACTTGAAACTAACCTCCAAAACGCATATCCATCTCTAACTCGCACTGGGAAATTTATTAAAACCCCAAATTTAATTATCGCGTACAAAAGAAAGGGATCCTTAGTTTTGACATTGAATTTAACTCGATTTTCATCCTTTTCTAGAATACTGAATTCAATAACAGATTTATGATTTTTAACTTCCTCTATTATTAAATCGATATTGTAGTGAAAAATTTCAATTATAGAATTACCTATCGAGTTTTCAAAATCGTAGGGAAGAAAATACTCAATTTCCATTCGCACATCATGAAACTTCTTAAAGATTTCCGAAATCCACAGCTGGTCTGGAAATTTTATCTTAATTCTTGCTAAACTCGATTTGGTTGATTCCATCGTAATTTGTAGTAATAAAGAATTTAAAACATTTTTTAGATTAAAAATGAATAGTAATAATTAAAGATAGAATTATGTACTAATATTATTATGGTGGAAAACAAGAATTTACTATTAGGTATGTGTGGAAGCCCCAGAATACAAGGAACTGATTTTGCTGTGCAATACGCTTTAAATTACGCAAACAAGAAATTTAACTTTGAAATTGAATACTGGACAGTAAAAGGCAAAAAAATAGAGTTTTGTACTCACTGCGACTATTGTATCAGAGAGAAAAAAGGATGCATTAACGACGACGATGTTTCAGAACTTTATCCTAAATTAGAAGAATCGAAATTTTTACTTTTAGGAACTCCCGTTTTTCAAGGAAATATGTCAGGGCAGCTTAAAACATTACTGGATCGCTGTCGTGGATTAGTTGCTAAAAATCCTAATGTATTTAAAGATAAATATGGAATAGCTCTTGCGGTAGGAGGAGATAGAAATGGTGGTCAAGAAATTGCAATAAGAAGTATTTTAGATTTCTACCAACAAAATCACATTATTCCCGTCTCAGGTGGAGCGTTTGGGGCTAATTTAGGTGCTTCCTTATGGAGTGGTGATAAAGGTAAGGAAGGGGTTCGAAACGATGAAGAAGGGTTAAGAACGATTAGAAAAGTGATCAAAAGGCTTGCAGAATTTAAAAAATGAATAATAAAATAAAATATTCACTAAATAAATTTTATTTAACGCCAAATAATTTCTGAGCTGCTTTTTCTCTGAGTCCTGAGATGCCCCAGAGCTCTTTAAACCAATATTTTCCGTCCATTATTACAACTGGCGTATTTACAACACATCCGTCTGCGTCACAGAAATTTTTTAGAAAGTTATCGTCGTGCAATAGCTTATGAACTAATTCTTCATCTTCAATGTCTTTCTCTATATAATTAACTTCTCGTTCATCAAGCCACTCCTTAAGTTCATGACAGCGGTGGCAGTCAGTTTTTGTGATAATGATAGGTACTTGCATTTTGCTCATAGTAATTAAAAAATAGCAATAATCAATAAAAAGCTTTAGCTTCTAATTGATAAAACGAAGAATTCATTATATAATAACAAAATGTAATTTTCTGAAGTTTTTTTATAAATAATCCAGTATTTTTCAAATTTAAAAAGTGTAAAAAATCAATTTAATATATTCGATGTGATAAAATGTTAAGACTGAAAAAATCAAATATAGTAAAAAGAGTGAAGAGCGCGCATTTTATTGGAAGGCAGTTGTCCCGGCTTAAGTTGGGCCAATCCTATTATGGAATTGCGGTATCTACCGTTAGCGCTATATCGTTAATATCTTTAGCTTTTGAGATAAGCATTTGGATGTTAATACTTATATTTCCGGTACTATTGCTTGGAGCATTTGTAATTGGTTATTTCATGGATATTTATAATATAAACACTATGGATAGCCTAAAAGCAAATGAAATAGGGAATCGTTATCTTACTACCAGCGATTTAAAGAGCCAAGAATTTCAGCTTTTGCAAACTGAAATCGTACTTGAAGCACTAAAAGCAATCCAAGAAGAACGGCAATTGGATCCTAAGGATTTATTAAAGAAATACAATCTTTACTTCAGAAAGTGGAAATCTCCCTACAATTAGAATTTTAATTAGATTTCCGATTACTTATAGGTCTTTTATAGCATTTAACTTTAGTGAAATAAATTTATATTACTTGTGTTAATAACCAGCGCAATGCATTGATAATTTTATCATCTTCATTAAGGATATTTATCGCGAAATAGCGGACGTGTAATCCGCATTTATTTATTTCTTCCATGTCAAAATTCTTAAAAATCATATCTGAAGTGATTTCCTCTTTTTTCTGAAATTTATTGCCAATAATTAGAATCGGCATATGTTCTCCTTGATCTAAGCACCGTTCTAAGATTAGTTGGAACATCTCGATCGTCTCTTTCATAGAATCTTTATTTGATGCGTTTAAGATTAAAATAAAGCCTTGAGCATTATCGATACATTCTTCATAGATCTTAATTTTTTCATTATTTATATTTTCATCAATACACTCAAAAGTTAATACTTCGATATTATCAATTATAAAATCATATATCTTACTTGCCAAATCTCGTTTCATTTCATCGTTCTTATATTGGAGAAATTGAATTACCTCTAAATTTTGCACTAGCGTGGTTTTTCCTGCGTTTTTTGGTCCAAAAACATAAATCTTCTTCAGATTTCCCTTATCTAGTAAGGGTGCATTAATGTCTATTCGGGGCATCATTTTTTCTAAATATTTTTGGAATAGGGTAAGGAATTTTTCTTTAAATTCTTTAGAAGCTATATTAAGAATTTTTTTTTGATTTGTACGATTTTTATGAGTGTGAAGTACTTCAGTAATTTCCTGAAGTTCTTTTAGTTCTAAAGCGTAAGATTCAAGATCAGGTGTTTTAGATAATAAAAATTCGTAGACATCAGTTATTTCTTCCTTAAAATAGGCAGCTTTGATCATATAGGTTATCATTAAGAGTTCTTTACCACCACGAGCATACTCTGACTCGATGTAAAAAATGTGATTAATCGTTTGGTATTTCCGAAATGTAAAGATAAAATTACCTTCTTCCTCTGTGAATTCCAAAATTCTTCCTAAATCTGGATGTTCTTCAGGAACCAAAGGGGAACTGCAATATAAGCTGTTAGGTCCGAGAATTGTATCGAAATAACTTAAACAGAGGATGACTTCATTAGCCATGTTAGCACTCGATGATAAATATTTTTACCTAAAATATATTTAAGACATTATAAGTTTTATATCAAATGTTTTTTAATTTAGATTTCAAATAAATTTACCAATATTAGGCTTAAATTTAATAATTTATAAAAAACAAGTTTTAAAGTTTGTCCTATTTTACTAACATAATGAATTCTAATTCTCGAGATATGGAATACAATCTCGCCATGAAAAATTTATTTAATGGAGAGATATTGGACCGAGCTTCTGCTGCAAGACAAATCGGGCATTTAAAGGATAGCAGAGCTTCAAACTTATTAATAAGAGCTTTAAAGTCTGAAGAAGATTCCATTGTTATAAATCGAATAATTGAAGCTATGGGCGAAATTAAAGATGCAAAAGCAACTATGGCGATCGTGGAAATATTAAAAAAAGAGCTTGATAAACAAGATTTCGAGCAAGATAAGAGGCTACTATTTTTGATTGTTGAAAGCTTAATGAAGATTGGAGATAAGAGAGCGTTAGAACATTTAGGCCTACTATTGGAATTCTGTGAGGGTGATATTAAAAATTTTACAGAAGAGGCTTTAGAATGTATAGATCCCAACTGGAAAGAAAATCTCACAGGAAATAGTAAAATCTAATAATAATAGTCTTAAACTAATAATTATCAAATTAAAAAGTGAAAGATATGTTCCCAGAATTTATTGAGAAATTAACTCAAAGTGTTGTTGGTGAAAATGACTCCCAGGAATGGACGATTTTTACTCTATCTACATGCATGTGGTGTAAGAAGTGTAAACAATATTTGAACGACAAAAATATTAAATATCGTTATGTAGATGTAGATAAAATTGATGCAAGTGAAAAATCAAAAGTGCTAGCATATTTGAGAGAAAACTACAAGCCAGAAAGAATATCTTATCCATTTGTTGTATGCGATGACAAGTTTATTGTTGGTTACGATCCAACTAAATACGAAAAATTAATAAATCAAGGAGGAAATTAATATGGACATGGAGACAACCGAAGGAATGAAAGAGTATGTAGGAATGGTTAGCAAGAAAAACAGTTGGATTCTTAACAAAGACGAAAGTACATTTAATGATTTAATTAATGGGTTAGTAGATAATAAAAAATCGTACGGATATCAATCCTGTCCGTGTCGTCTTGCTTCAGGAAAAAGAGATTTAGATAGAGATTTAATTTGTCCTTGTGATTATGCTTCCGATGATGTGAAGGAATTTGGAGCCTGTTATTGCAATTTGTACTTACGATTAGATTTTTATGAAACAAATAAAGCAGAACTTGTTAATATTCCTGAAAGACGACCTATAGAAAAGGAGAACGCAGTTTTGGATTACTTTAACAAACACTTATAATTAGTTTAGACTTAATCTTCTTTATCAGCATTAAATCCTATTTTTCTTGTTTTACAAATCAATTTTTTATAAATAAAAGCCTTAAATATTCCGAATTCTCATAATATTATATGCCAAATAAAGAATTAACAGATGAAGAGATAGAAGAAGAATTAGAGAAAGCTTTTAAGTTTAACGAGGCGAAAAAAGACCAATGTGGTAGTCCCATTCCTACAAACAAAGAAGTAGGAATTCAGAGAACAGGCGTTAAATTAAAAAAAGAATAAAGTAATAACTTTTTATTTCAATTGCTTTTTTTTAATTATATTTGAATTATTTAAGATTAAATAAATCAGTCTAATAAGGTTAGTTTAGTTAATGCTCCAATCTCGTAAAAGATGTGTTTACTAATTTAATAGATCGAGGATTTAAATGAATCAATTTATAAATTATTAAACGCAAAATCTTAAATTCAGTTAAATTTTTACTATCGATTAAATATGATTAGAAATCAATGGTATGCTGTACTAGAATCTAAAGAGGTTCCAAAAGGCAAACTAATTGGAGTTACAAGGCTTGGAGAAAAGTTAGTTTTCTGGCGTAAGAAAAATGGAGATGTTATATGTTTAAAAGATAAATGTGCTCATCGAGGTGCGGCGCTTAGTATAGGAAAAATATGCGATAATGGAGAAAAGGTAGAATGTCCATTCCATGGTTTAAGGTATGATGAGACAGGAAAATGTACTATAATACCTGCAAATGGCAAAAACACTCCGGTGCCAGAGCGCTTTAAAGTTATAGCTTATCCTACTAAAGAAAAACATGATTTTATATGGATATGGTGGGGAGAACATCAACCGAAATATCCTCCAGTACCATTTTTCCAAGATATTGATAAAAAATTCTCATATAAAACTCATACAGAAGTATGGCCAGTTCATTATTCTCGGGCAATAGAAAATCAACTGGATGTAATTCATTTACCTTATGTCCATCATAATACAATTGGTCGAGGTTATCAAACGCTTGTTTATGGACCATTGGTTGAGCCTTCCGAAGACGGAAATGAGTTTATAATTTGGGTTTATAACCAAAAGGATGATGGAAAGACCAGACCTTTAAAACCTGAAGAATTTACTGATGAAATGAAAATTTTCCATCTTCAGTTTAAATTTCCACATATATGGCAGAATTACCTTGGGAATAATGTTCGGATATTTATAGCTTTCGTTCCGATAGATGAGACACATACAAAGTTTTACATGAGATTCTATCAAAAATTTCTAAGAATCCCCATTTTAAAATCATTTGTTAATTGGCTAGCCAATAAATTTAATGTCATTATCCTCCATCAGGATAGATGTGTTGTTTTAACACAACAACCAATTAAAACTCAATTAAAAATGGGTGAAAAACTTATTCAGGGTGATAATCCCATTGTGTATTACCGTCGTAGAAGAGAAGAACTATTAACAAAAAATACTTAATTCTTTAAATATAAAAATATTCACAATAGAATGAAATTTAAATGGTGATATAATGTTATTTTCCCAAAATGAACTTGATAATGTTAAGAGAGAAATGAATAAATTAAAAGATAAAGTGGTGTTGAAATTGTTTACCGATTTTAAAACTCAAGAAGACGGCTCAAGAATTAGGGCGTGTATGGCATGTGAGGGTGCTTATAATTTATTAAAAACGCTTGAGGAACTATCAAACGGGAAGTTGGGTGTCGAAGAGATATCTATTGAAGAAAATCCAGAAGAAGCAAAAAAATACAATGTTACCCGAATTCCGGCGATTTTATTTGTTAATGATGACGGTAAGGAAATTATCCGATACTCAGCACACCCCACCGGTTCTGAATTTGTACCCTTTCTAAATTCAATTCAATATTTTTCGGGCATAAGACCTTATTATGCTGATCAAATCCTTACTCATCTCAAAAAAATCGATAAATCAGAGATGAAGATTTTCATAACCCCAACTTGTCCTTATTGTCCTGCGACCGTTCCAGTTTTAACATTATTTGCTATAGTTTCTAAAGGGAAGATTACAGCAGAAGTTATCGATGTTAGTTTAAATCCTGACATCGCAACAAAGTATGACGTTCAAGGTGTTCCACTCACTGTTGTAAACGAGAGTGAAAGAATTGTTGGGATGTTTACTCCACAAGATTTGTTAGATAAATTAACAAAAGGTCAAAGAGATTTTGGAGGAATGTATGCATAATCTAAATACTAAGAGGTGTTTTAAATATGTCTCAAGATGATAAATATAAGGAAATTATTAGAAAAGAGATGGCAAAACTCACTAAACCTGTAAGACTAAAGGTTTTCACATCGCAAAGAACAGAAGCAGATGGCGGTAAAATAAAAGCTTGCATGGATTGTGGACAATTTATGGCACTTTTAAGGATCTATGAAGAAAACTCGAATGGTATGTTAACGATAGAAGAACTATCAATAGATAATAATCCCGAATTCGTAAAGCGTTATGACATTCAGCGGGTACCAACCATTTTATTTATTAATGACGACGGAAGAGAATTAATACGCTATTTAGCAGCTCCACGAGGTGGTGAAATCCAACCATTTGTCCAATCATTGTTTACATTTGCGGGAGCGCCGAATTATTACAAAGCAACAATAAAACAAAATCTTGAGCGAATTCAACCATCAACTATCAAAGTAATGATAACAGAGACGTGTCCATATTGTCCTAGTGTTGTATCTACGGTCTCTCAGTTTGCACTTGCATCTGAAGGGAAGATTAGAACCGTAATCGTTGATATTATGGCGAATCCTGATATTGGACAATATTACGATGCTTCGGGAGTGCCTTATACTATTATAAACGATAAGAAAACTTTAGTTGGTATGGTTGGGGCGAACGAAATACTACGAGCGCTTATCGGAGGAAACATAAAATTACAATACTAATTTAAATTACATTTAGAAATCAATACCTTACAATTAATTATTAAATATTACATAAAAGGAGGATTTAAGAATGTTTAATATTGATATGGAAGACATTGATCCAGAAAAGAGGTACGATCTTATTGTTTTAGGCGGTGGACCAACTGCGATAGGTTGCGCAATCTATGCCGCTCGATTTGCATTGGATGTATTAGTCATAGGGAAAATTTTCGGAGGTTTGATTGCCACAACTCATCTTGTAGAAAATTATCCAGCAATCACCTCTACAAGCGGTCAAGGTTTAATGGAAATGTTTAAAGAACACATGAATTCCTTACGTATTCCTTACATAACAGACGAAATTAGGAGCATAGAACAAGCAAGTGACCACTTTATTCTGTACTCATTTTTTCAAAAATTTAAAGCAAAAAGTGTGGTAATCGCTACCGGATCTGAAAGGAAGAAGTTAGGAATCCCGGGTGAACTGGAATTTGCTGGAAGGGGTGTTTCTTATTGCGCCACATGTGACGGTCCATTTTACAAAGATAAAACAGTATGCGTAATTGGCGGAAGTGATTCTGCTACAAAAGAAGCTTTATTCTTATCTCAAAATGTAAAAAAGGTTTATATAATATATCGGGGAGAGGAAATACGTGCCGAACCCATAAATAAGAAAAGAGTAGAGGAAAATCAAAAAATTGAAATCATATATAAAACCAATGTCACAGAAATTAAAGGAGATAATACTGTTAAATCAGTGATTTTCGATAATGGCAAAGAATTTGAAATAGATGGTGTTTTTATCGAAGTAGGGTCTACACCTAACTCAGATCTTGCAAAACATTTAGGCATAAGAACGAATGAAAAGGACGAAATTATTATCAATAGAAAGTCGGAAACAAATATAGCGGGTGTATTCGCAGCTGGCGATGTCGCAGACGCACCATTTAAGCAGGCGATTACAGGAGTATCAGAAGGCGTTATAGCGGCATATTCAGCCTTCGATTTTATTAAAGAAATGAATATTGAATATTAACTTAGTCAGGATTCATTTAATTGATAGTTTTTAAAATAATGTGAAAAAAGGCTAATAAATATAAAATAAAGAATTTTAAATTTTATTAAAAGAAGCAAATTATTGGTAAAAAAAATATGGAAGAAGAAACTCCAATTCCTCAAATTATAAGAATGGATCAAGTTTTTGCTGTCGGAGGGACGTTCGAAGATCCATCAGAATTTACTCAAAAGGTTAATAAAAACCTAATGATCTTAAAACAAAGCGATAAGAATTTTAAAGTAAAAGATATTAAATTTAGTGCGTTTTCTGATCCCCGCTATTCTAACGCAGGACCTATTCTACTGGCGTTTATTATCGCGGAAGTTGATGTAGACATCACTCCAGAACCGGATGTTCATGGCAAGAAACGAAAAAAGAAAAAGAAAAAGAGTAAATGAACTTCTCTTTCCATTAAAATTTAACCTTACTTAAAAGTCTGCTAATGGAATATTACCATTGTAATATATCGTTTTCCCATCAAAACTGAGTTGTACTACATAGATTTTTATGTTTTTCTTTCTCGCCTCAGATAATCTCTTTGAAAATTTAGGATCAGTTTCAAAATTCGGTTTAAATCTAGAGGCTTTACGAAATACCAGAAATAGAATCATACCATTGTTGTCAATAATTTCCTGTACGTGTCTCGTTCCACGCTCAGTAGGTGCGTCGGGAAATAAAGCTATATCCTCTTTTACGAGAGTAACTCCTTTTACTTCTAAAGGAACGCCATCTAACACAAAATCTATCCTACTTTTACCAATCTGAACTTCTTTTCTTATTTCTGATGCTTTTGCAATTTTATGTAGATATGGAAAAACTCTCAAAGCGATTTCAGAATGAATTGCCGTATCAATTACAATCCATTCCCCTCCTTTTTTTACAGCTTTAACATAATAATCTAGTTTTCCACGAGAATCAGTGAATAAAACTTCACTTCCCTTAGTTAGCAACTCTTTTAACCGTCCAGGATCATGAATATGAGCGGATTTTACTTTATGATTATATTTAATTTCACTTACAAATCGATTAGGACGAGTTAAAAAAACTCCTTTTTTGAGATTTGGGATTTCAAAAAGAGGTATTTTGTTGTTATGCATTCCAAAACTACTCAAAATGGGATATATTTAATTAAAGCTATTTTAATTTGATTTAAATAAATTCCATTATATAATATAAACTATAGAGATAAAAGGAGTTGAGTTTTTAACTAAAATAATGAGCGATGCACCCGAACAAACCAATATCGTTAATTACAAGTTTCACCATATCGATGTAAATAAATGCAAGATATGTGAAGGCTTTTTTTGTGAAGATGCGTGTTTCAGAGGAATTTATAAAGTTATAAATAAAGAATCTGAACCTAGGTGCATTGTTGTAGAAGATCGAGAAGATCATTGCGTAAAATGTCATATTTGTACAACTGCGTGCAAGTTGAGGGCTTTAACCATTGATTGAGATTAAGTAGGTAAGTTCTTGTCTAAATACATCTTAGCCCATTAATCTAATACGCATTTTAATCTTGTACAATTTTTTCAAAATTTATAAAATATAAGTATATTTTTAATGTGAAAAGTCATTATCTAGATAAAAGAACTAAAATTTTAATTGATTAATGGATATGATTTCAGATAAACTAAAGCTCGATGATATCGATCGCCGTATCATTACATTAGTACAAGACGATCCGAACCTAACTCATACTCAAATTGCGGAAAAAATTAATAGATCTCAGCCAACTGTTGGGATGAGAATAAAGAAGCTTGAAAAAGAAGGAATACTACAATTCCAACCAGGTATTAATTTTAAGAAGGTAGATTTATTTTTAGCGACTGTGGAAATGAACACAAAACACCCAAATGAGATTCTTGATATGGCGAGGTTTTGTCCATTCATGTTGAACGCATTTAGATTAAGTGGGGCCCATAATATTTGCATTTTGCTCGCGAGTTCTAAAATTGACAAACTGGATAACATAGTAAATTACCACTTTAGAAGTGATCCTGAAGTTACTTCAGTCTCGATGAACATGGTGACTGAAATCGCAAAAGACTTTATATTACCCATAGATTTCAAAAGCGAAGAACATAATCCTACTTTAGAAGAAGGCTGTGGGGAGAAATGTAGATACAAAATGGCTGAACTTAAAGGATTAACTCATAAATTAGAGTAAAAACTTCCTTTTTCTATTCTTCTTCCTCTTCTTGAGCAGATTCAAATTTATACTTAGGTAGATTTACGTTCAAACTACAATCAGGACCACAAACATTTGAAAGAAAATCAAATTTTTCTATTTGAAAATCGATAGGAATTACAAAATCATGAACAGAGTCTATTAGAATATTAGTCTTTACATTAATTACATTCGGATCTTTTCTAAAACATAAATCTACTAATTTCTCAATTGTTTGAAGATCTGAAGCAGCAACAAAGCACAAAAGATTAAATTCCCCAGAAATCTTGAATGCGTGGTTAATGAAAGGACACTTTTCTATTTTTCTAACTACTTCTTCTACATCTTTAGTTGACACGAAAACAATCGCAACTTTAATATCAACTTTTTTTACATTAAACCCAACCTGTTTTGTGAGTAAATGTTTTCTTTCTAATTTAATGATTCTTGCCCCTACTGCCGGTTGAGACTTCTCGATTTCTCTAGCTATGTCACTGTGGGTTACGGATGGATTTTTTTCTAACATCTCAATGATCTTATAATCGTCATCATCAATGCCTAAAATTTCCTTAAAGGTTTTTTTAATCATCATTTCGCGCCTAAAATTTAATCTTTTTTATTATTATTTTTATATGCACATTACCAAATAGTTCATAACTAAATGATAATATAAATTTATATTTAATAGTTTTAAAATTTTATAATGTTATAATTACAAAAAATAAGAAACAAATCCAATTTATTTTTTAAATATAAAAAACGGGTTCCGTTCTATATATTTTTAATAAGATGGATTTGCATGAGGTTTTTTTCTTATTAAATTATACTTGTGAAGATATTTATAATAAAGATTACAAGTGTAAATCCAACGAATCCAATGAGAAAATATAATGGATTTCCTTTTTCTTTTTCGGGTAGAACTTCCCTTACAATAGTATACAGAATAACTCCCGATATAAAAGAATAAAAAATATAGAATAACTCAGTGTATTCAAAACTTATTAAATCTAAAAATAATCCAAATAAAACTCCTAAAAAATTTGAAAGAGCTAGAACATATTTTCTGGTCAAATTATCTTCAATATCGTATGTTTCATAGATTTCCAGTTCAGTAAATACGATATGGCTTTCTGATCTGTTTGTTATAACTGCTCTAAACCAGGCGAAAAGGAAAAATAATATCCCTCCAATTAAATCAATAGTTAATAACCCTACTACAATAATCCCTACGAGAAGATGATATGAAAAATTAGTGAAAAAACGAAGATTGCTTAAATCTTCGTTGATGTGTGTTTGAATCTTAGCCTTATAGCGGTTTATTTTCTCTTTGAACTCTCCACCTTTTTTTTTTAAATCTGCAATTGTTTGGGCTAAATCCTTAAGAGCTATATCGTCTAAATCCTCTTTTTCTAATTCTTTAGTTAATATATTTTCGATATTTTCTTCAACACTTTCCAAAATTTTTTCTTTTTCGATTAATTTACGCATTCTCACTTGCGATTTAGACTCTACCTTTTGTAAAATTAATTTTTCAGAAATGTGTACAAATACAAAACCAATTAGCACAAATAGATACTCAAAAATTGTGAGTTCAAATGGGAATACGGGTATATTTTCAGCTATTTCTGGAAGGAGAACTAAGAAGAAATAAGAGATAGAGATACCTGCAATTAAGAAAATATTGATTTTAGGATGTGTACGTTGATAAAAATCGATTATGAAAAAAAGAGCACCAAATATTAATGAAACGACAGTTATTAAAGTAAAACTAATTGACATTAAATGTTTTAATACGATTTTTATTTAAAAGGTTTTTAGTATTAAATCTGGGTTAATAATACATTCTGAACGAATCAAAGAATTAAGATCATAAATATTTAAGGTATTTTTACTTGAATTTTATAAGGATAATGTTAATAATTACTACGAATTCTTTCAGAGGTGAGTCCTAATTCAATTCTTCATTGTCACTTCAAAAGAAGACAAGGCTTCCATGAATATAAGAGAAAATTTGTTAAATTCTAACTCCTATTCCTTTAGAGAGGCTAATGCAAGATGGGATGAGAATCCGGTATTTTATTTAAAAAAAGTAATATCTCAGAGTAATCTGAATAATCTTCTTAATACCAACCAAATTTATTTAGGTTTAACAGAAAAACCATTGATTTTCTTGGAAAATTTAAATTTTGATAAATCTAAAATCAAACCGGATCTCCTATTATTTGCAAGCAGGCATACATCAAAAACAGCGCGACCCGCATTTTTGGTTCACACAACCGGGAACTGGGGTAGAAATAATGATTTTGGAGGAATACCTCAAATGTTATCAAAAACGAGTGCTTTAATTCATAAAGCCAACTTTGAATCTTTAAGAGAACAAATAGTAATAGAAAATTTTACCGGTTTCTCCTTAGATATTGAAGTAACTCATCATGGACCAACGAATTTAGAAATACCTTTGATCTTTATAGAATTAGGTAGTAGTAAACAAGAATGGGTAATTAAAGAAGCAGGTCAACTCGTAGCGAATGCTATTGTTAATTCTGTTTTTAAATATCTGATTTTTAAAAAGGAGAAAAATCAAAAAGTTGGTTTAGGATTTGGTGGTACTCACTATGCTCCTAATTTAAATAGGTTAATCACTAATAATGACATCGCACTTTCATTTATCTGTCCAAAGTATTACATCCAAGAATTGAACGAGAACCTAATTAAAATGATGATCAACAACACATTAGAAGAAATTGATTACTTCATAGTAGATTGGAAGGGTACTAATTCTGAAGACAAAAAACACTTGATTCCTTTATTTGAAAAGTTTGACATGCCAGTTAGGAAAACAAGGAGTTTTTCAACAATTTAAGCAGGATTAATATTCACAGCGGAAAAATACTACTCTTCTTTTAATTTCTCGTAATACTTGACTAGATTTTTAAAGACAAAGTGGCAAGCAGTATACCCTTGTGTAGCTGCTTTAAGCAATACTTTATTTAAGAATTCTGGGTGTTTACAATCGCCATCCACTGTAACATTTAATTCTCTTATATTATAATAGCTACGATAAAACAAAGTTGGCCAATCTACTAATGGTCGTATAGTTTGATTGTAAGTTGCTTTACCTTTTTCCGTCAATTCTAATTCCTGATGTAAGCTGTAATACATAATTTTGCCTGCCTTTTTTTTTTTAAGAAAACCATCAGCAATTATCTCGTCCAATTTTTTTTTTAATTCTGGGAGTTTAAGTTCTATTTTGATTTTTTTTAAGTTCTCGTTAATATCTTTGGCGCTCTGTTTTTTAAATTTAATTAGTAAGTAATTTCTTGCTAGTATATTATATTTTAATGGTACAGTTTCATGATCGAGTTGATTATACTGAATTAAATTTCCCAAAATTTCTTTAGCTACTAAATATTTGAGTTTAGTTTGATCTTCTCTAATAAAATTCTGTGTAAAGATTTCTGAATCCTTAAAGTACGAATGAAAAAGAGTTGATAGAATAGATTTAATAGAATAAAACCCATCCTCAAATGATAGTTTTATAGTGTTAAGAACTTTAATTCTATAATCTATATCAGTTAGAAATTTTTCCTTTTCTGCTCGAATGAAGCGAACTAAATGAGGTTGTTCAGTTAACGATGCGAAATTTTCATCCCATTCCTTTTTGAAACGATAGGATTGTGTTTTTGCAATAGTAAAAAGTTTATACACAACAACAAATAATTTGTTTAAAAACTCTTCTGAAGTTACATTAGTCATCCAAGAATCCCTTAACTTTCTAGCTACTACAATTTAAAATTAATAAATATTAAACACTAAAAATTATTAAAGTTTCATTTAAGATAAGTAATACATTAATAAATTTCAGAAAAACTCAAAAATAAAATTGATACAAAGTATGAAAATAGAGCATATTGCAGTGGGCTCAAATAGTGAAGAAAAGGCTGATGAATTTTTTATTAATCTTTTAGAACTGAAAAAATTGAGGGATTTTGCTGTACCAGATGACCTTATGGAAGAATTTTTTGGAGTTAGGAAAGAACAAAGAATAGTTAGGTATGGAAATGATGAAGTGAGCATTGAAGTTTTTATAACAGACGATAAAAATCAAGCACTTGATAGATTTACTCATACTTGCTTAATCATTGAAGATCGAATTAAATTAATTGAGAGAGCGAAAAAATTAAATTTTGAAGTGATTCAAGTACCTAGAAAAGATAGTGATGGCTTCTACTTATTTTTAAAAGATTTTTATGGGAATTTATTTGAAATTAAATAGAGTAATATTTTTTAGAGTGGATTTTTATTAGAACATGAAGCCTTATAATATGTCCTCGAGTAATTAACGAGAATAGTTAAAATGCCCAAATCTTATAAGTTAAAATTGGTTTTAGGAGGATCATTTAACTCGGGTAAAAATACCGTTATTGATAATAATGGAAATAACGGAAGCCCGATTGGGGTTTCGTTTAAATCTGTGGAATGTCAAGTTAATGAGGAAGATAACTATAAGTTTATTATTTGGGATTTGAAAGATAGCAAAAGATTTAGGTTTCTTTTTCCTGTATTCTGTCGAGGTGCCTGTGCAGGATTGTTATGCTTTAACATATCTAATAAAGAAACTTTCTCCGACTTAAATAGGTGGATAACTCTTTTTAAGGAGAATGTGAATGATATTCCAATTATTTTGATTGGGATCAAAGCCAATTTAGCAAATAGGGAAGTATCAGAAGATGCGATTAATAACTTGATAGCTGAGGAAGACCTCATATATATCGAACACACCTCGCTATTAAGTCTAGAAGAAAATTTAGAGGAAATATTTAAGAAATTAATTATAACACTACATCCAGGACACACTTTATCTCACTTTCGTTTAACTATTAATAAAGAAGACGAGCAATTGATAAGGTTAAAAAATTTCTTTGATCGATGCCCCATTTGCAAAAAGAGAATTCATAACAATGTTGGATTAAAAAATATATATAAAAATATTTTGGATCCCGAAGCATTGAAATTTAAAGAGAGCCTAATCAGATTAGTTAATAATATTGAGGAAATAAGAGTTGATTACTCCAATAAAATTAGTCTTGGAATTCCTTGTTGCGAGTGTTATAAAAAGATTTTCGATTAAATGATAATATACTTTCTAAATCTTAATAATACCTGACGCATTTATGATATCCTTATGATCAAACGCTAGTTTTAAAGATGAAATATCTGTTAATTTTACAATTTTTAAAGACTGAGCATCGTCTTTGGCCATTGGCTTCTCTGAATTTGTTAATGGTTCACATAAATAAGCTACTGATATGGTATGTCCTCTAGGATCTCTATTGGGCGCTGAAAAAACACCAATCAGTTTTTTAATTTTTACCTTAATATTTGTTTCTTCATAAGCTTCTCTAATACACGCGTCCTCGACGCTCTCTCCAACATCAACAAATCCTCCAGGTAAAGCGAACTCTCCTTTAAAGGGGGGATTTTTCCTCCGAATTAGCACTATCGAAGTTTTTTTGAATCTTATAACCGCATCAACAGCCACTATTGGAGTTATAGGTCTTGCCATTTTTAATCATCCCATACATCAGAGCTTAATAGATGCTCTATTCGCGTTC
>Ga0307377_10002851_pt1 | contig 20054 bp, 10 predicted proteins | sample TR3MG_FD_202535 | JGI IMG/M metagenome (GOLD analysis project Ga0307377, IMG submission 202535) | Soil microbial communities from Risofladan, Vaasa, Finland - TR-3 | ecosystem: Environmental > Terrestrial > Soil > Coastal area > Acid sulfate soil | place: Finland: Risofladan, Vaasa | collected... | reverse complement strand
ACTACCGCAGATGTAGAAATTGTTGACGGAGGTGCCATTCTGACAAAAGATGGAAAAACACTTAAGTTAGAAAACCTTTCGCATCCTGAGTTAACACTTTCGGTAGTTTCGTTGTACCCGGCACCATTAAAACTCGACCGTCAGATTGAAGGATTGAAACGAATTGAAATCAGAATACCGGCATGGACAATTGAAGGAGGTAAAGGAAATATTAAAGTCAGACTTTCGGGCGAATAGTTTTTAGCAGAAAATAACCGACATGAAAAACCTAAACCAATTCATTTTAATAATCTTTATTTTTTTACAGGCATTCCCGGTAAAAAATGGCTATTCCCAAAATTCTGCAGAAAATGAAAATCAGGTTAAACTCGAAAATTCAATTTCAGTTTTATATCTAAATAAAAATTTATCCCAAAAATCGCCAAAGCTCATTCTTACACCCCAAATAGAAAAGGAGCTAAAAAAAAAGTTGAAATCTGATCCACTTGTTCAAAACTATTATCAATATTTACAAAATGAAGCAACCCAAATTCTTGAAAAACCACTATTAAAAAGGGAACTTGAAGGATTCAGGTTGCTGGCTGTTTCAAGAGAAATGGTGGAACGAATGGGGATTTTATGTATGGTTTATCGAATTGACAAAAGCCCTGAAATATTAAAACGTATTGATGCCGAACTACAAGCCGTTTGCGCTTTTGAAGATTGGAATCCGCAGCATTTTCTCGACATTGCAGAAATGTCGTTTGCAGTAGCTCTCGCAACTGACTGGGTTGAACATGCACTGCCAAAAGAAACAGTTAATTTAGCCAAAATTTCGTTGATTGAAAAAGGAATAATTCCGAGTTTTAATGAGGGTGGACAGCGAATGGGGTGGGTAAATGGGACGAATAACTGGAATGCAGTTTGTCATGGAGGAATGATTGCTGCCTCGCTTGCCGTTGCCGATGTGAATCCGGAATTAGCTGCAAAAACTATTTCACGGGCATTGGAAAAATTGCCGAACTCGTTAAAAGAATATGCACCTGACGGCGTTTATCCCGAGGGGCCAACCTATTGGGGATACGGAACAAGCTATACGGTAATTGCATCGAATGCGCTGAGTACTGCTTTGGGCAGCGATTTTGGCATTTCCCAAAGTCCTGGATTTATGGAGAGTGCAAACTTCCGGTTACATGTAACTGCACCTTCCGGCGACTTTTTCAATTTTGCTGATTCGGGCGACAAAAACGATGGAAATGGATCTGTGTTAATGTCGTGGTTTGCAGCAAAAACAGGCGACGGACTCTATTTTGATAAATCGTTTTTTGAAAATCCAGAAGATGCCGGACGATTAGCCGGTTTGGGGTTGATTTGGCTTTCTCAATTCAATCGGCAAAAAACAAGCAAATTACCGCTGAACTGGTATGGAAAGGGTGCTAATCCGGTGGCTGTTTTCCGCGGAGAAAAAAATGATCCCGCTCAATTTTTCCTCGCTGCAAAAGGGGGAAAAGCTCAACTTAGTCACGGAAATATGGATGCCGGAACTTTTGTTTTCGGTTTAAACGGAGTTCGTTGGGTGGTCGATCCCGGGAATCAAAGGTATTATTTGTTGAATAAAATTGGATTTAATTTATCTGGTCATTGTCAGGATTGCCCGCGATGGACACTGCTCACGAAAAAGAATCAGGGGCACAGTACCATTACCATAAACGATGAGCGATTTAAAGTTGCTGGTTATGCCCCAATTATCGATTTTCAAAATGGAGACCAACCGGAGGTAACCATCGATTTATCAGAACTTTATGGTGCTAATCTAAATTCTTTAACACGAAGATTTACCAAGGAAAGTAATAAGTCGATATTGATTGAAGACCGGATTGAAACGAACGATTCAACTAAAAATATTACTTGGGGATTAATGACTGTTGCTGATGTACAAACGGTAAAAAATGGTGCCATTTTAAAACAGGATGGGAAAGAATTAAATCTTTCAATTTTAGAACCTGAAGAGTTGAATATTTCAGTAATTTCAGTGGATCCTCCTCCCATGGAAATTGATAAAACGATAGAAAATTTTAAACGAATAGAAATAAGAGTTCCTGCCTGGATTTTTGAAAATAACAAAGGTGAAATTAAAGTGAGGCTGTCTGCAGATTAAATTTAAAACACTTTGTGATTCTCGTGGTAAAAAAAGTAATTAAAATTAAACTTAATATGAAAACAAAAATTACAAGTTTTTCAATGGTCGTAATGATTATGGTTTTATTTTCAGGCCTGTGTAATGCACAATCCGATTTCAAAAAAATCAAAAAACGAATTGTTGCAGAATTGATGAAATCTGAAATTGATGATGCACAAATAGAAACCCTTGTTAACACAATTCGCGATGACGGAACCTGGCCGGGTATCAATTACGAAGATGTTTCCCGCACCGGGTTCGAACACCGGAACCATTCATCTAATCTGGTAACGCTGGCACGCGCTTACAATAATAATGACTCAAAATTCCATAAAAGTAAAAAGGTAAAAAGCACAATCGAATTGGCGCTTAAAAATTGGGTCGATAACGATTATTTTTGCGATAACTGGTGGCACAACCAAATAGGCACGCCTACCGGCATGGTGAGTTTAATGTTGATTATGGGCGACGAACTCCCGAAAGATTTGGTTGAAAAAACACAGCCAATAATCGGTCGGGCAAATCTAAATGCATCGGGCGCACGACCCAGTGGCGACCGCATTAAAATAGCCGGTATTCTGGCAAAAAACCTTCTTTTTATTAATGATGTTGAGCAATTTCAAAAAGTAATTAAAGTAATTGAAAACGAAATAAAACAGGTTCCCTGGATTGGAATGCAATACGGCTACAGTTTTTTTCGTCTCAACAGCGGATTAGGCACCAAAAATTACAATGGTCGTGGTATTCAATACGACAACAGTTTTCATCATCGCACAGATGGGGTAAATAATACACTTTCGTACGGATTAGGTTACGCCGACGCTTTTGTTGAATGGGCACTTTATACAAACGGAACTCAATATTCTTTTTCGGAAGAAAAATTGGATCAGTTAATAAATTATTTTCTGGATGGGATTTGCAAAATGGCTGTTTTCGGGAAATACCCCGATGCCGGAGCCAAAAACCGCAGCATTAGCAGAGAAGGAACTTTGCATGCTTACAGTGCAAAAACTGCAGAAAAGTTGTTGTTAACAACTGATTATCGAAAAAATGAACTGCAGGAAATTGCTGACATTCGAAACAGGGGAATAAAACCAACCCTTTCTCATGCCTCTTTTTTCTGGAATACCGAACATTTTACATTTCAGCGCCCTAATTTTTTTACATCGGCAAGAATGTATTCAACCCGGACTTTCAATATGGAACAACCATACAATAGCGAGGGTTTGTTGAACCATTATCGTGGGGATGGTACAAATCATATTTCGGTAACAGGCGATGAATATTACGATATTTGGCCGGTTTATGATTATCAGAAAATACCCGGGGCCACAATCATGCAACGGCCTGAAATGTTACCAGCCGATGAAATTCAGAAATTGGGGTTAACCGATTTTGTTGGAGCGGTTACCGATGGAAAATACGGTGCGGCAGCATTTGATTTTAAAAGCCCGCACGATCCGCTTTGTGCAAGAAAAGCCTGGTTCTTTTTCGATGACGAGTACGTTTGTTTGGGAGCTGGAATTTCGTGCAAAAAGGAACTACCTGTTGTTACAACTCTAAATCAGTGTCTCCTTCGTGATGATGTGACCGTTTCTTCGGGAGATAAAAAATCAGTCATTTCAAAAGGCGAAAAGGAATTTAAAAATATCGACTGGGTTTTTCAGGATGGAGTTGGCTATGTTTTCCCGAAACCAACAACAGTAAACATTAAAAATAGCGAAGCAACCGGATCGTGGTGGCTTATTAATAAACAAAGCGATTCGCCAAAAGATGAGGTAAAATCGGATGTGTTTAAACTCTGGCTCAATCATGGCAAAAGACCTTCCAATGAATCGTACGAATACATTGTTGTTCCGGCAACTTCAGTAGAAAAAGTGGAACAAAATGCGTCAAAGAACAATGTAGTTATTTTGTCAAATACACCTGAAATCCAAGCCGTAAAACATTTGGGATTGAACAGAATTGAAGCTGTTTTTTACAAAGCCGGTGAAATACAACTTTCAGAAAAATTAAAACTCTTTTGCGACAATCCGGGTATTGTAATGATTAAGATGGAAGGCGAAAAAGTAACTGAAATTTCAGTTTCCGATCCAAATCGCGAGTTGGCTAAATTTCACCTTTCTGTATCATCAAAAATTAAAAAGGAAGGTGATAGTTTCAGCGCAGTTTGGAATGAAAAGAAAGGGTTGAGTGAAATTTCCATCGATTTACCACAAACTGTTTACGCCGGCAAAAGCGTTACCATAGAATTATAGTTGACATATATTTAATTCTAACCATATCCATTATATGAAACTATACCTAAGCCTGTTTGTAATTTGCTTTTCGTTGTTAATTATAGCGGTTGGATGCCATAAAAATGACAACAAAATCATCGGGAACCATAATTCAAGTCATCCACAGATTTTACTTTTAGATGGAGAAGAGCAGCTAATTAAAGATTTGATTGCGACTGATGACACTTGGGAAAAGATTCATTTTGCTATTTTACAGGAATGCAACAAAATAATTGGAAAACCTCCTGTTGAAAGAGTTTTGATCGGGCGCAGGTTATTAGACAAATCGCGCGAATGTTTACGCCGTGTTTTTTACTTATCTTATGCATACAGGATGACCGGCGATGAACGGTTCTTTCATCGCGCGGAGCAGGAAATGCTGGCTGTTTCCGGTTTCAGCGACTGGAACCCTTCGCATTTTCTCGATGTGGCTGAAATGACCATGGGCCTTTCCATTGGTTATGATTGGCTTTATGATAATCTTTCTCAAAGTTCAAGAAAAACCATCCGTGAAGCCATAGTTGACAAGGGAATTAATCCTTCTTACAACAATGACTACAACTGGTTTTTAACCTCATCCAATAATTGGAACCAGGTGTGCAATGCAGGTATGACTTACGGCGCTTTGGCTATTCAGGAAGATTACCCTGAACTGGCACAAAAAACTATAGACCGTGCATTTAATAGCATCAAACTTCCCATGGAAGTTTATCAGCCAGATGGGGCCTATCCTGAAGGATATGGTTACTGGGGATACGGAACATCGTTTAACGTGATGTTTTTAAGCGCCGTGGAAAAAACGCTGGGAACTGATCGTGGTTTAACTGAAACACCCGGATTCCTGAAAACTACGGGTTATCTGGAACACATACTTGCACCTGGAGGACAATGTTTTAATTACAGTGACTGCGGATTGAGTGGAAGCCTTAACCCTGCAATGTTTTGGCTTGCTGAAAGAAATGCTGATCCATCGCTTCTATGGTCGGAAAACAAATTCCTTCAGGTGGATGATTTTTCTAAATTTACAGGGAATAGGTTATTGCCTGCAATAATGATTTGGGGTAAAAACATCTCTTTAGGGCAAATTAAGGAACCAAACTCGAAGGTGTGGGTTGGACTGGGGAACAATCCGGTTTGTATTATGCGAACCTCCTGGATAGATCCTAAAGCCATCTATCTGGGATTCAAAACAGGTTCTCCTAAAGTTAACCATGGCCACATGGACATCGGCTCATTCGTTATGGAAGCAGATGGTGTGCGCTGGGCTTCAGACCCTGGCATGCAGAATTACGAATCGCTCGAATCTCAAGGCATGTCGATTTTTGGAAAAACACAGGATGCACAACGTTGGACGATTTTCAGGATGAATAACTATTCGCATAACACGTTAACAATTAATGATGAATTGCAACGAGTGAACGGTTATACAAAAATTGACCGATATTCTGATGCTGAAAATTTTTCTTTTGCTATTTCTGATATATCAACAGTTTATATTGGACAACTAAAAAAAGCTGTCCGGGGTGTGGGGATTAAAGATGAGCAATATGTTGTGGTCCGCGATGAAGTTCAAACACTGGACAAAACTACTACAGTACGATGGAACATGCTTACGTATGCCAATGTTGAGTTAGGCAATAAAGAAGTAACTTTGACATTAGACGGCAAAAAGTTGTATCTAAAAGTTCAGGGACCGGATAATATCACTATGAAAACATGGAGCACCGAGCCAACTACTGATTACGATGCTCCTAACCCCGGAACTATTCTTGTTGGATTTGAATGTGAACTGCCGGCCAATTCAAATGATTCGTTCGAAGTATTGCTCGTTCCCGAAAACGCTGATGAGACAGCCGATTTTTTAAATAAAAACCTGGAAATTTGGTAATATGATAAGGAATCTGATCTTATTAATTATCATCGCTGCCCCTTTAATTCTTTCGGGCTGGGGCAAAAAGAACGGTGAAGCGGAGAATTTACGGCTTGGCGGGTGGAATTATGCCTGGATGAGCAAGGTAAAAGAAAGTTTGGACAAGGGTGATCCGGAGTTTCTTCCGGCGTTTGAAAAATTGATTTCTGAGGCTGACGAAGCGCTGGAAGGAGGCGTTTATTCGGTTACTTTTAAGGAGATGGTTCCCCCAAGTGGTTCCAAAAACGATTACATGAGTATGGGGCCATACTGGTGGCCCGACCCGGACAAACCGGACGGATTGCCCTATATCCGCCGCGACGGGGAAGTCAACCCCGAAAGGGACAATCTGGATAGCCCGCAATTAAGCCGGATGATAAATGGCGTCCGCACCTTGTCCCTTGCCTGGTTTTTTTCCGAAAAAAACGAATATGCAGAGAAAGCGGCCGAATTGCTGAAGGTGTGGTTTCTCGATCCGGAAACACTGATGAATCCCCACCTTAACTACGGTCAGGCCATTCCGGGAAGGACAGAGGGGCGTTTTATCGGCATTATCGACGGACGTTCACTGGCTGTTCTGGTCGATGCCATCGCCCTGCTGGAAATTTCCGGCGCGTTGACTGAAGAGCAGGAAAATGGGATCAGGACCTGGTTTAAAGAATACTTCCGTTGGCTGACCGAAAGCCAGTTCGGGAAGGAGGAAGACGATTATAAAAACAATCACTCGGTGGCTTACGATGTCCAGTCCTGCGGCATTGCCTATTTTGTCGGGAATGATGAATTTGTGACACGCAAAGTGGCTGAAATGCCCCAAAGGCGCATTGATCCGATGATTGAAAAAGATGGCAGCCAGCCGCATGAATTGATCCGGACCAAGGCCTTTGGTTATTCCGTAAGTAACCTGCGGAATTTTTTTGATGCCGGGGAAATCGGCCTCAATGTGGGTGTGGATATTTTTGGCTATGTCAACCCGAAAGTGGGATCTTTGCAAAAAGCACTGGATTATTTAATTGGCTACATCGGCCGCGAACAGGATTGGCCTTACGAACAAATTTCAGGTTGGGAACAAACCGAAAACAACCTCGGATTATTGGTTCGGAAGGCAGCCCGGATTTATAAAGATGTGGCGTATCAAACATTATGGGAGGGAACCTTTTATGAAAAGATGAAAAGCCACTGGAGTTTGCTTGTTGAGCCTAGATTGTAAATCAATGTTGTTTAGTTAAAACTTTTCATATTGACGCTTCCAGGTCTATTGACGCTGAAAGGTCTGGTTTTGCCGGCAACTCTGACAGCATCCGAAGATCCTGTCAGAGTTTTGATAAAACGACATGAAATTATAGATATGAAATTAATTCCCATTTTAATTACAATTGCAACCTTTTTCTTTTCAGGTTGCTCACAGTCGAGGCCCCCGGATCCGGTTGTCATCGATGAAACGGGGAATGCCGAAACCATCGTGCAAACCATTGAGGTTGACTGTGTTTGGGCAGGTCATCCGGTAGGCTTTTGTTTGTTAACTCACGGAAACCGGCAATACATTGCTTATTACAATGCCAACCGTAACATGGTCGTTGGGCAGCGAAATTTAAATGAGGATAATTTCCAATTAAATATTATGACCCCCACATCGCGCGAAACGAATGGAGGGACAAGTACGGTTATAGGTTGGGACAGCCACAATTATGTAACCCTGGGGTTCGATAAAGAAGGGTACATTCATCTTTCCGGGAATATGCATGTAAAACCGTTAACCTATTTTCGCAGTACAAAACCTGATGATATTTCAACGCTTGAGCAGGTTTTTGAAATGGTTGGCACAGAAGAAAAACGTTGTACTTACCCTCATTTTTTAATTTCGAAAGAGGGGGAACTGCTTTTTCATTATCGCGATGGCGGCAGTGGAAATGGCAACGAGATTTACAATATCTACTCGTGCGAAACAAAAAAATGGTCGCGAATGTTGGATGTTCCTTTAACCGACGGTCAAGGTTTAATGAATGCTTACCAGTCGCAGCCAACAGTATTGGAAGATGGTTGGTACCATGTGTATTGGGTTTGGCGCGACACACCCGACTGCTCAACCAACCACGATTTATCGTACATGAAAAGCCCCGATCTGAAAAACTGGTTCAACGCATTTGGCGGGCCGGTTGAATTGCCTGCAACGATTGAAGATAAATCGATAATTGTTGACCCTATTCCGATAAAGGGCGGTATTATTAACCTCGCCACCAAACTTTGTCTCGACGAAAATAATAAACCTGTTTTTGCTTACCACAAATACGATTCAGTTGGAAATATTCAGTTTTATACAGCTCAGATAAATGATGATAACTGGATTTATAACCAAGTTACACATTGGGATTATCGCTGGGAATTCTCTGGGAACGGAAGTATAAACAGTGAGGTTCGAATTAAAGATTTCAAAAAAAGAAGAGATGGATTTTATGAGCTGAGTTACTGGCACATAAAATATGGGAACGGGACAATTTTGTTGAATAAAAACCTTGAAAATGTTGGCAAAGTTTTAAAGCCCGAATCGTTCAGTTCTCAATTAAAAATCGAAGGCAATTTCCCTGGACTGTTAATTCAAACGGCAGCAAATTTAGGGAAAAGTGATGAACCTGGGATTAGATATTTATTGAAATGGGAAACCATTAATCGCAACCGCGACCGACCGCGCAAAAAACCATGGCCCAACCCCAGCCAATTATATTTGTATAAATTGAAAAGTTGCGAATAAAAAAACGACTCCGAAGGAGTTAAATATTTGTAGCTCCGGGATTTATCCCGGGGATCAAAAATGAAAAAAACAAAAGGTGCATCCACTGTCTATATTTGAAATAACGACTAACCATGCACCGCATATATAAACGTTAAATTAAAATATGTAAATCAAAATTAAATGAAACGAAAAAACCTATTTCTGCTAATTCTTGTTATTTCTTTTTCTGGAAACTCTTTTGCCCAAAACTGGCAACAAATAACTACCGTCGACGATGTCTGCTCGGTATATCCCGACCGAATGAAAACAATGCTCCAAACTCTAAATCTTGATTTTCCGGGATTGGAAAAGGTCAAACAATCCTATCAAAACAATGATATTCCACAGGCTTGCAAATATCTTTTGGGATACTACAAAAACGGAAATACTGCACAATATTTACGAAGAGAACAACCGCCTGTTTCTCAAAAAACAACCACTTTTGCCGACTCAATTATTCAGGATATTTATACATTTCAATTGGTAACCGACAAAGTTCCCCGCTTGGCAGACGGGCATTTAAACTGGGATTACACAGGCCCCGAAGATGATATTGAATGGGCGTGGGCACTCAACCGCCACTATCCGGTATCCTACCTTTTGCCTGATTATTACAAAACCGGAAATCTAAAATATGCCCGATACATCGATTTGTTTATAAAAGACTGGATTATGGAAAGTTTGCCTTATCCGGGTGTAAAAAGCAATACTGCCATGTGGCGGGGACTTGAAATTGCTGCGAGGGTAAAAACTTGGGCAAATGTATTTTACGGTTTTATTAATACTAATTTTATATCGCCCGCAACGCAGTTGTTAATATTAAGTAGTTTGCCCGAACACGAACATTACTCCCGTAATTTCCATGCTCAGGGTAACTGGCTAACGATGGAAATTTCGGGACTGGCAACCGTTGCAACTGCCTGGCCCGAATTTAAACAATCAAAGGAGTGGCTGGAGTATTCAATTGCTACAATGACCGAAAGTCTGAGAGAACAGGTGTATCCCGATGGCGCACAAACCGAACTGACCGCTCACTACCACCGGGTTGCGTTAAGTAATTTTTACCTATTTTACAACATTTGCAGCCGGGCAAATATCACCCTTCCCAAATATTTTACAGAGCAAATTGAAAATATGTGGAATTACCTTGCCTTTATTTTGCGTTCTGATGGAAATGCACTTTTGAACAACGATGCCGATTTGGATTATGACCGGGAACTTGTAATTAAGGCCGCTGAAGAATATAGCCGCAAAGACTGGTTGTATGTTGCAACAAATGGAAAATTGGGCGTTAAGCCCGAAAATGGGCCATCAAATATTTTCCCATGGGCAGGCCATTTTATTTCGAGAAGCGATTACGGTGCCGATGCGCACTGGTCGTTTTTTGATATTGGTCCGTGGGGAAGCGGTCACCAGCACAACGACAAACTGCATATTTCAATATCAGCATTTGGAAGAGATTTATTGGTAGATGCCGGACGATTCGCATATCGTGGAGAAACTGCCAAAAAATTCCGCCATTATGCAACCGGCAGCCAGGGGCACAATGTAATTTTAATGGATGGAAAAGGTCAGTCTCCAGGATCAAGATTGGCTGCTGAACCACTTTCAGAAAAATATTTTAAAATTACCCCTGAATTTGATTATGCGTGGAATTCATTCGATCAATTCAACGATTTGGAAGGAAAAGGTAAACACACCCGTGCTTTGTTTTATGTGCGTGGCAACTTTTGGGTGGTAGTCGATCGGGTTGAAACCGATCTGCCCCGAAAAATTGCAGCCATGTGGCACTGGCATCCCGATTGTGATGTTCAGAAAGAAATTGGTGGAATTGTTTCAACTAAAAATGAAAGGGGAAACCTAAAAATCATTCCTGTTGAAAATAAAAACTGGAAAATAGATTTAATAAAAGGGCAGGAAAAACCTGAAATTCAAGGTTGGTATAGCAAATTATACAACAAGTACGAACCCAATGTTACCAGCATTTATTCAACAAAAATTGATTCGGACGAAACTTTTGTGTGGCTGCTGGTTCCCTCCGAAAAAGAAGCTCCGGCAATGATTGCAAAAGTGCTTTCAAAAAACTCAGAAGGAATAAAACTGAATGTAACGAATCCCGAAGAAGGAAGTTGGAAACTGAATATTCCGTATTCAAATAGTAAAGATGCGAAGCTGGAATTTAATTGCGGAACAAAAACTCCGTAGGAGTTTAATATTAATGAACTGAAATTGCATGAGCCGCAAAATGCAAACTTGAATAGAACTAAAAACTAAATACAATGAAACTCAAAAACCTGCATTTTTTAATCGTAATGATTTTGGCATTTGGTTGCACCCAACCAAAAATCTCAAAAATCTTCGAAACCAGCAAAAATTATCCTAAAGAGCTTCAACAACTTCATCAAAATGTATTGACCAACATTTTTAACGCTCCGTTAGATTTAGATGAAGTCCAACAACTTCTCAATGATATGCAAAAAAATGGTTCATGGACAAACATCGATTACACTAGCAATGAACGGGGTGGTTGGCCACAAAGAGGACATTTGACAAATCTGCTCGAAATTGCAAAAGCCTATCAAACGATTGGTACTGATTTTTATCAAAAGAAAGATGTTCCCAAAAAAATCCATTTATCGCTAAATTTCTGGCTCGAAAACGATTTTATTTGTCCCAACTGGTGGTATCCTGTAATTGGAGTGCCAATGGTTCTCAATCCGATTCTCATCTTAATGGAGGCAGAGCTTAGCAAAGAGCAATTGGAAAAAGGGCTTGCAATTGTCAACCGTTGTGATATTGGCCGAACGGGTCAAAATAAAGTCTGGCAATCGGGAAATGTACTTTTAACATCGCTTCTGATTAAAGATGTTGAAATGGTAAAAAAGGCGAGTGCTTCAATAAAAGAGGAATTGGTGGTAAGCACAAACGAGGGTGTTCAGCCCGATTGGTCGTACCACCAGCACGGACCGCAGTTGCAGTTTGGAAATTACGGTCTCGCTTATGTTGGCGATATGATAAAATGGATTGACATTTTAAGAAAAACGCCGTTTCAATTCGACGAAAACAAAGTTTCTATTTTGCGGAATTATTTATTGAAAGGTCAACAATGGGTAACTTGGAAAAACCAAATGGATATTAGCGCCTGCGGACGCCAGTTGGGGGAAAACACACCGGAATCAAAGGCATCCAGTCTTTCCCGTTCCATTGAAAAAATGGAAACGTTGGATCCTGAGTTTTCAGATGAATATAAAAAATCGAACAAGTATGAGAATCTCACGGGAAACAAACATTTCTGGCATTCCGATTTTCAAATTCAACGAACTCCGGAGTATTATTTTTCAGTAAAAATGTGTTCTGAAAGGGTAATTGGGGCAGAGTCGTGCAATGCTGAAAATATACGAGGTTATTATCTGGGCGATGGCGCTACCTATTTATATCAAACCGGTGACGAATACCGGAATATTTTCCCTTTCTGGGATTGGAAAAAAATCCCGGGAACAACCACTCAGCAAGACGATGAAATACTGCCTGTATTAACAGCCAGAGGTTACCGAATTGAAAGCAATTTTGTTGGTGGTGTTTCCGATGGCGAAAATGGAATTGCAGTAATGGATTACAAAAGAAACGGATTAAAAGCACGGAAATCGTGGTTTATGTTCGACAATAAAGTGGTTTGCCTGGGTGCCGGAATAAGTTCATCTGAAGGACTTTTGGTCACCACTTCAATTAATCAATCTTTTTTAAAAGGGGATGTGGAACATAAAACCGATACTAACAAATTTGAAAAATCGCTTGTATTTGACTGGATTTTGCTCGATAATATTGGATATGTATTTCCTGAGAAAGGGCAGGTAAATTTAGAAACAGGTGCGGTTGAAGGCGCATGGAATAAGGTAACACTCAGGTATTCCGATAAAAAATTAACATCGAATATTTTTAAACTGTGGTTCGATCACGGAGTAAACCCCAAAGATGAAACCTACAATTATGTTTTGGTTCCAAATGCTACAAAAGCAATTTTGGAAGAGATGGAAAAACAGGTTCCTTTTGAAATTATCAATAGAAAAAACAGACAGGAAGTTGTTTCAACAAACGGTTCAATTGCAGGGATTGTATTTTATGAAGCTGGGAAATCGGATGTTTTTGGTGGAATTGAAGTTGACCAACCTTGTTTGGTAATGTTGAAAAAACGAGATGGTGGATTAAGAGTTTCGGCAGCCGATCCTACACAAAAGTTAAGTGAAATTAATTTGGCATTAAATAGCGCGTATTCAGGTGGATTTGCAATTTCAGAAAATGGGGAAACAGAAATAAAAATTGCACTTCCCAAAGGTGGTGAAGCTGGAAAAACAGTAACTTTAGAATTCACAAAACGATAAGTGTGGAACAAAAAAACTCCAGCGGTGTTTAATATTTATAACCCGGGTTTTAACCCGGGGATCAAAAATAGAAATGAAGAAAGGTTCATCCACAATAATAGGATTGAAGCGAAGGTCAAGCATGAACCGTTATTAATAGACTCGTTCAAAACGAATAAAAAGATAATGGGAAAAATGGTCAACTTATATTTGCCTTACCTATTCTTATTCCCGATAATTATAAATAAATTAAATAATATACGCATATGAAAACACTAACTTATGGTCTGAAAACCTTACTATCTGGCTGTTTTGCATTTATAATCTTTACAGCATCTAATCCTGCTTTTGCCGAACTGACAAATAAGGAAAGAAACATTCTGGCAAATGAAGCTAAAGCAATCGACCTGGCAAAAGTACTGGTCACTGATAACTCTTGGAATAAACTTCCTGATTACAAAAACAGACAATTCTGGCAGAACCTGCCCGCGAATATCAGGCAGAAATATATTACCAGGGCGGAGGGATACCTTACTTATAACTGGCCTGTAGTTAAAGCAACCGATTATCTTGAGTATATCCGCTCAGGCAATCGAAAACAGGAAGTTTATGCGGCCTGCAGCAATGCCCTTATTGGACTTATAATGGGTGAACTGGTTGAAGGCAAAGGGCGCTTTATGGGTCAGATAATTAATGCAGTCTGGTATTACAGTGAGCAGACCTGGTGGGGGTGGTCAGCACATCTAGGCCCTCAGAAAGCAGGTGCAGGATTACCTGATGTCAATGACCCTATTGTTGATCTCGGGGTTGGTGAAATTACAAACAATCTGTCATGGACATTGTATTTATTTAAAGATGAATTTGATAAGGTTCATCCTTTGATTTCCAAGCGTCTGCGACAGGAGATTTTCAGGAAAGCTCTTAATCCATATTTTGAAAGAGACGATTTCTGGTATATGGGTTTTAAAGGGGATCGTCGGCCTATAAACTGGAATACATGGATTAATAATAATATGCTTAACAGTTACCTTTTACTTGAAAGTGATCCTGTTAAAAAAATAGCCGAAGTTCAGAAGATCATTAACTCACTTGATAAATTCCTTAATGGTTATTCAGATGACGGTGGCTGTGATGAAGGACCATTTTACTGGGGTGCTGCCGGTGGTATGTTATATGAGAGCCTTGAAATTCTTAAAAATGCGACTAACGGTAAATTTGATGTCTTCGATGATCCTCTTATTCAGAATATTGGAAAATATATTTATAAAGTCAATATCCATGCTCCATACTTTATAAATTTTGCTGATGCTGACGCCACAATAGGCACAAACGGATCTACTGTGTACAGATATGGGAAAGCTATTAAGGATTTGCAGATGCAACAATTTGGGGCATATCTTACAGACCTGAATAAACGGGGACTAAGAGGTTTTTTTGGAACCAGGATCTGCGATCAGATCAGAAACCTCGGGCTCTCGGATGAAATCAAAAATGCTGCAGCAAAGGAAGCACTTGTTGCCGATTTCTGGCTACCCGAAACTGAGATAGCCGGTGGACGTGACAAAGAAGGAAGTTTTTTGGGATTTTTCTTTGGTGCAAAGGGAGGATTTAATGCAGAGAGTCATAATCACAACGATGTCGGCTCATGTGTAATGTACTATGATGGCAAACCCTGCCTCATCGATGTTGGCCGCGAAAATTATACTGCCAAAACTTTCAGCTTGAGGCGTTACGAAATCTGGACAATGCACTCGGGATATCATAACCTGCCGGTTATCAATGGAACAGATCAGAAGGATGGAACCAGCTTTAAAGCGAAAAATTCCACCTTTTCTGCAAATGCTAAAGCTGCCATTTTCTCAACTGACATCGCCGGTGCCTATCCTAAAGAAGCACAGGTTAAAAGCTGGGTAAGAAGTTATACATTGAACAGAGGCAAAAGCTTTGTGATAAGTGATAAATATGAATTGAGTGCAGTAAATAAAGCAGTAACCAGTTCAAATTTAATGACTTACTGTAAGGTTACACAGGTTAAACCGGGGCTACTTAAGTTCGATGGCGACGGATTCAGTATGAATATGAGCTATAATCCGAAGGTTGTGACTCCGAAAATTGAGTTTATTGAAGTTAAAGACCGTCTTCTGAAGCGTTACTGGCCAAATGGGGTAACACGTATTAAACTGGAGTTTAATAATCCAGGTATAAAAAGTGGTCAGGAGGTGATCTTTACAGCGGCCAAATAATAATAGTCGCGATATCGGTTGTTATTGTTTAAATTATTGAATGCAAAATTTTGCCATTTTGCAAGTGGTCATAAAACTTTATAAAGAAATTCGGAATGAAATTGTCCATGTGTAAATATGTTTATTAATCATAAAAGATTCTTTATCTGATCAAAAAATCAACCACTTAAAATCATGAAAAGAAAATCATTTATCTTCGCAATTATATTCCAGCTTTTATTTACAGGAGTATCCCCTGTTTTACAGGCTCAGGAGCCCACAAAACCCGAGATGTTATTGTCAGAAAACTTTCTGGCAACATTCAAAACTGGACATCCGGGGCTGGATATATCAGCAGAAAATCTTGCAGCACTTTTACCACAATTTGCAACTGATGCGAGTATGCAATCCTGGCAAAATATGAAGACAGTAAAAGAAGTATGCGATGCATTTCCAAAAAGGATGAACGCTCTGATGCAATCATTAAATTTGAATTTTAATGGTTTGAATGAGGTTAAGGCAGCGTATGAAATAAATAATATCCCCCTGACATGTGAACTTTTATTAAAATATTACAGGGAAGGTTCCACAGCAAAGTTTTTCCGGCAAAATCTTCCTGTAAATTCGAAAAGCAGAAATTCGGAAGCTGATTCAATTTTGCAGAATATTTTTATTTTTTATAACCAGCCCGACAGAGTTCCTCTTGACTCAGCGGGACACCTGGATTGGACGTTTCACGGACCGGCTAACGATATTGAATGGGCATGGGCGCTTAACCGTCATTATCATATCGGTACTCTGCTGGAAGCCTATTTGAAAACCGGAAACACTGATTATGCAAAAACAATAGATCTTCATATTAAAGATTGGGTGATTCGGAGTTTACCTTATCCGGAGGTAAGGAGTAACACAGAGATGTGGCGTGGACTTGAGGTTAGTTTCCGGGCTAAAATCTGGGCTCGCGTTTTTTATAACCTTATTAACAGTGAGTACCTCTATCCGGCAACCCGGCTATTGATGCTAAGCAGTATCCCTGAACATGCACATTATTTACGTAATTTCCATGCCCAGGGCAACTGGCTGACTATGGAAATGTCGGGGTTAGCAACTATAGCTACAGCCTGGCCGGAATCTAAAAATTCCCCCTCCTGGATTGCATACGCTAAGGAGACCATGTTAAAGAGTATGACAGAACAGGTTTATCCCGATGGTGTGCAAACAGAGCTGACTTCAAGCTATCACCAGGTTGCGCTTGACAATTTCAATCTGTTCATGGAAATATGCCAGCAGACAAATGAACCTTTGCCGGAATTGTACAAAACATATCTTGAGAAAATGTGGAATTACCTGGCATATACCATGCGACCTGATGGATATGGCCTCCTGAATAATGATGCGGATCTTACTTATACCCGGGAATTAATATCAAAAGCGGCACTACAATACAACCAAAAAGATTGGCAGTATATAGCGACAAATGGGGAAATGGGTACAAAGCCACAAGGTGCTCCTTCAACGCTGTTTCCATGGGCAGGACATTTAATAATGCGGAGTGGATTTGAGCCTGATGCACAATGGGCGTTTTTTGATATCGGTCCCTGGGGTACCGGCCATCAGCACAACGATAAACTCCATATTTCTGTTTCAGCTTATGGCCGTGATCTGTTGGTGGATGCCGGAAGGTTTGCCTATAGGGGAGAATTAGCTGACAAATTCCGGGACTATGCCTGTGGCAGTTATAGCCACAATGTAATACTTATTGACGGGAATGGACAAGCACCCGGACCGAAACTTACAAATGAACCCCTTTCAAAGGAACATTACAAAATTTCAGATGGATTTGACTACGCCTGGAGTTCATTTAACCAATTTGTTGATTTAAAGGGAGAATGCAATTATACGCGGTCATTATTTTATCTGCGTGGAAAATTCTGGGTAGTTGTTGATAACATTGCAACTGATAGGCCCCGCAAAATTGAAACACTTTGGCACTGGCATCCTGATTGTAAAATTAAGGTTGAGAGTAAGAATATTGTATCAACTGATAATGACAAAGGTAATCTTAAAATTATACCTATAGGTTATCAAAAGTGGAATATTGACCTGGTAAAAGGACAGGAGAAACCATATCCGCAGGGCTGGTATAGTGAAGAATATAACAAAGCAGTACCAAGTACGGTGAGTATTTATTCAACTGAAATAAAAAGGAGCACCTCTTTCGTTTGTATTTTATATCCATCAGAAGGAAATGTATCAAAAATACAGGCAAAAATTTTGTCTCAGGATGAGGAAGGTGTAAAAGTAAGGGTTGCTGATAAGAATGAAGGACAGTGGAAAATAGTAATTCCATTTTCAAATAGCTCTGAAGCATCTTTAAACTATAGTTCTTATTCTACCAAAATTGATTAGATGACTTACAGAATTTTTTGGAAAAATTTGCGGTACGGCATATGTTATATAAGCAACTGAAGCCAGCTAGTGTTATGTTAATCATTAATTGACGGATATAATCTTTTTAACTTTACTCTTGCTTCCTGGCCTGGCTTCATAGCAATTGAGTGTCGGGCTTCTTCTATTAATTGCTTAGTAATTGTCAATATATAATATACTCAATATATAAATAAAATAGTTACCTTTGTTGAAAAAAACAATGGAAACTAATGAGATTATAAAAACACGGATAGAAGCTGTTCTTCCAATGTTGAATGAGCACCAGCGTAGGATTTATTTGTCCGCTGAATCGCAGAGTATTGGTTGGGTAAGCCTTTCTTAAGCAGCCCCCGATTCAAGAAAAAGTTCAGAAAATATGGAATGCCATCTTTGTTTTATTTTCGTTTACTATATAATATATAGGTGTAGCAGGTGAAACAGCGAGCGGGCAACTTGCTTTAATGGCTGTTAATACTGCTGATGAAGAGGATTGTAAACCAGCAGGGTTCTATCCATCTGATTCAGAAAGAGTTCAGGCAGTAATCAATATGTAAAGTCCAACTAACAATAGCTCCCTCTCTTTTTGTGCTTCATTTCTTTGAAAAATTGTTAAAACCTGAGGTGGACGGGAAGGAAATAGATACCAAGGGCACTCATTTATAGCTTTCTTATAATACAATAATTTTGCATAGTATAGAAAGTTAATGTATAAATATCACATTTAAAATATGTTATGTGAAGCAAAGTCCTTAACAAAAATAAATATAAGAAAATTCGCAAAATATTTGGAAATTTGTTTTTTGTTTCTTATTATTACATTGGATTTTTGTTGTTAAGTAAGACCTTAGGATATTCCTGACCCGGTATCCGTGGTTTTAAAGACCTGTTTATCAATCTAACCCTGACCGACTCAATGAAGCGATTAATCTTCATTAAAGTTTTTCGTACTGCAATGTTTTATTCCGGATGTAAGGAATTCAGAATTGCTAATCCTGTTTTTTCACCTGTCGATCCGTTAACATTAACAGCGTCTTGCAAGAATGATTTACAATTTCTGGCTAAGTTCTATTATTAACAGCAAAATGATTATCTTTGTCAGATGAATACAACAGAAGAAATAAAGCATAGGTTTCAAGAGTTACCCGGATTTGAGCAAGAACAATTGCTCGACGAGTTGCTGAAAGATTATGAGCTTAGAGATCAGGTTTTGTCGAATGTGACCCAAGAACTGGAAAAGAGCAATAAAAGAAAACCTTGTCCTCATTGTGCTTGTGAAAAAGTTTATAAAAGGGGCAAACAAAATGGGGTACAGATGTATCAGTGCAGGGGATGCTCTAAATGGTACAGTGAAACTACTGGAACTCCTTTATGGGATATAAAACTAAAACCGAAATGGCAAAGCTATTTGCGTTGCATGGAACAAGGCATGTCTATTAAGAAAATAGCCAAAGAAATAGGTATTTGCATTCAAACGTCTTTTGACTGGAGGCATAAGATATTAAGCTCTTTGTCAGGCTTTGCACCCCAAACGCTTTCAGGTGTTGTTGAGTGTGATGAGTTGGAATTGGCTTTAAGCTACAAGGGTTCCAGGAATTTAGAACGGAAACCAAGAAAAAGGGGAACAGATTTTAAACGAAACGAACCCTCCAAAGAAACAACTGTTGTTCAGGTCGTAACTGCTGTTCAAAGAAATGGTGAAAAATACCTTCGGGCTGTTGAATCTAAAAGGTTGAGTTCAGACGAGATAACCAAAGCACTCGATGGAAAACTGGCTGACCAGACAACCTTAATCACTGATAAACATCCATCGTACAAGCTATTTGCAAAGGAAAACCTGACAATAAAACATCGGTCAGTATTAGCCAAAGAACATGTGGATAAAGACGACAAGAGTGTTCATTTACAACACGTGAACAGTACCCATGCACAGT
>Ga0307377_10002849_pt1 | contig 20058 bp, 15 predicted proteins | sample TR3MG_FD_202535 | JGI IMG/M metagenome (GOLD analysis project Ga0307377, IMG submission 202535) | Soil microbial communities from Risofladan, Vaasa, Finland - TR-3 | ecosystem: Environmental > Terrestrial > Soil > Coastal area > Acid sulfate soil | place: Finland: Risofladan, Vaasa | collected... | reverse complement strand
TTTTAATGCTAAAATAAAGGCATTCCGAGCTACTCAGAGAGGAGTAACAGATATTCCATTTTTCTTGTTCAGACTATCAAACATTTATGCTTAACAAACAATTCCCCACAACAATTTAAATTGATCCTAAGTAACTGAAACATTATTATACCAACAGTAGCCAGAAGTGGTTAATACAGCCCATGCTACATTTTCTACAACTCTTGGGATATCTGTTCCATCATTATATTTGGTAGTTTTAAGGTTTTCTGCCATCCATGTCTGGGTTCCGATCTGAATAGTTTTATAAATATTACCATCATTATCGCTAACCGAACTATAGGTCAGATCAGGATTAAAGATGATATCATTAATTTCTGTAGCCAAAGTAGTAAATGTATAATCGGTTCCATATGTCGGCACATCTGAGCTTAACGCTACTATCCGAAAATGATACTCTGTACTTGGTGTTAGCTATTAATACAGTTGATACAGTCTCTTCATCTTCTTTTTTGCATGTAGTTAAAACCGTTACTACACTTAACAGAGCAACAAAGAGAATCAATTGGAAATTAAAATGTTTGTTTATTACTGTAGCGAATATTAGAATTTAATAAATATTTGATATTTATTTGCGGGGAATAAGAACTTTATTAATTGAATGTATCACTCCGTTTTTACCCTGCAAGTTAATTTCAAGTATATTAGCAGAGCTGTTTATTACAAAAGAGGTACTGAGATCAACTACAACATCACCATTAAGAGTTGAAATCGTTGCGTAATTTAAATCGGAGGATTCAAAATTACCATGTGCAATGTGAAACTGAAGGATCGGGATCAACTGTTCTTTTGTCATATCATCTATTCCTGACATTCCGAGGTCAGTGAATAAATCTTCAAAAGCATCATCTGTTGGGGCAAATATAGTGTACGGACCTTTTGCACTCAGTATTGAATCCATTTCTGCAATAACCATAGCTCTAATAAAGACTTTGTAATTTCCGTCCATATTGAGGATATCAGAAATTGTCGGGATCGTAAGCACTTTATCGATGACATGTATTACCCCATTGGAAGCCATTATATTAAAACCAGTGATAGTGGCATCTACATTAAGTGTTGATTCTTCCCCATTCATCAGCATGACTATTGCCTGAGAATCAGGCCCTGTACTCAGGGTGTTCACAAATCTATTCACAAACAAATTGTCTTGAACTTCTCCAACGAGCAAATGATAGAGAAGAATTGAATCAAGAGATTCAGAGGAAAGATCCTCAATCCCACTTACTCCCAGATTAACAAAGAGCTCATCAAAGGCTGCATTTGTTGGGGCAAAAACGGTAAATGGATAGAAGTTTTCCAATAGAGTTCCAATCTTCCCATATTTTAACGCGGCAACCATTGTTGAGAGGTTGCTGTCAGATGATAGTACTTCAACTATATTTTCTTCATCATTTTGCTCCTTTTTTTCGCAAGACCAGAATAAGAAAATCATTGCTATCGTCAGACCCAAAACTAATCTTAAATAATTGTTTTTATTTTTCATATGTTTTTTTATTTTCAATTTTACCTGTTATTTATCTTTAAACGCCTTATACGTTCAATTTATTTGATTTACGTCGCAATCTTTTTATATTTCGTGTATACATCACAAAATACATCACAGGTATCAAAACGAGTGTCAGAAAGGTAGCAAAGCTTAACCCAAAAATGATTGTCCATGACAACGGACCGAAAAACATCACATTATCTCCTCCAAAATGCAAATGAGGGTTCAGCTCAGTCAATAAAGTTCCAAAATTAATATTCATTCCCACAGCCAGAGGCACAAGTCCAAGGATAGCTGCTGTTGCAGTCAGTATTACAGGCGTAATACGAGTTTTTCCTGCCTCAATAATGGCCCTGCGTGTTTTAACTCCCTGCTCTTTTAATACATCGGTAAACTCCACCAGCAGTATTCCATTCCTGACAACGATTCCTGCCAGGGCAACAATACCCATACCTGTCATGATGATTGAAATGGTCATTCCAAAGATCATATAACCCAGCATTACTCCAATCAGGCTAAAAAGAACCTCCGATAAAATTATTATCGTTTTTGACATTGAGTTAAACTGTGTGATAAGTATAAACATAATCAGGAACAAAGCAAGCATCAAAGCCTTTGACAGGAATGCCATTGACTCTTGTTGATCCTCCTGTTCTCCGGTAATTCGAATAGCAATAGCAGATGATTTCGAAAACTGAGCAATTGCTTTTCGTAGCTGAGCGTTTATAAGATTTGCATTGTAGCCATCAAGCACATTTGATGATATTGTGATTACACGCTTAAGGTTCAGCCTGTTGATCTGTCCATAACTGTTCACATAATCGAGATGAGCCACTACCGAAAGGGGGATTTGCCGTATGATTCCTGAGTTCATATCACGGTATGTGATTGTTAAGTTTAGAAGTTGCTCAATGTCCTTTCGTTGATTTTCCTCAAAACGAAGCATTATAGGATATTGGTCCTCACCCTCCCTGAACCTGGATATCTCTTTCCCCAGCTGCCCGGTACGTATTGCATCACCAACGACAGCAGCGCTGATACCTTCAAAATTGGCCCGTTCCCTGTCAAGTCTGATAATAATCTCAGGTTTATTTGCAGCAAAGTCAGATTTTAACTCCTCAATACCTCCTATTTGCATTGAGTCAACAAATCGTTTAAAATGGTCAGCTGTAAGGCTAAGTTGCATCAGATCGTCCCCGGATATTTCGATATTAACAGGTTTCCCGGTCGGTGGTCCCATCTTTATTTTATCAACAACTATTCCAGCCCCGGGGATATCCTTCAAAGCTTCACGCATATCATTCATATAAACGCTTGTGTTTTGTCCATCCCTATACTTATACTCAACAAAATTAACTGCAATCTTAGCGAGGTTTGAAGATTTGCTTGAGTTGTCAAATTTATTATCTGAAGCCAGAAATGCGACATTTGTAACAACCGATTCCACAATAGGATTGTTTTCTCCAAGAACCCTCATGATCCTGCGCTCAGCTATTCTGGCAACAGAATCTGTTACACTAATCTGGGTACCTATAGGTAGCTTAATATATGCATTAATTGTATTAGGCTCATTATCAGGAAAAAACACCACCTTCGGTTTTACAATACCATTTAAACCCATAGTAAATATAAAAAGACCCACCATACCCCATAGGACATAAACAGGCCGTTTTCCCTTTAATACCCAGACTAAGGTACTTTCATATTTTCTCATCATTGCCGGAATGAAATGGGACTGAAATTTACGTAATACCTTATATCCGAATAAATTATGAGCGAGGAAGGAAATTGCTATAAATATGAAAAAATTACCCGGTCCGGGTAGTTTGAACAAATGAAACAGCAAGGCTGCAAATCCTATTCCGGCAGTTATTTTATAAAGTTTTGGTAAAGCCACAGGACGATCCTCTTCATCGTGCTTCATGAAATCGACAGCAAAAACCGGATTAAATATATATGCAACAATTAACGAGGCAAAAAGTGTAATAATCAGGGTTACAGGAATGAATAGCATAAATTTCCCAACTACCCCGGGCCAGAATGCAAGAGGGAAGAATGGTGCCAATGTGGTAAGTGTACCTGAAAGAATCGGAACAAAAACTTCTCCTGCGGCATACTTTGCCGAAGTTGCTATGTTCATTCTCGTTTTCCTGTGTATCCTGTGAGTATTTTCTATAACTACGATTGCATCATCAACAACAATTCCAAGGGAAAAGATGAATGCAAACATCACAAGCATATTCATGGTAAAACCTATCCATGGCAGAAAAATATAGGCGATAGCCATTGACAAAGGAACCGAGAAAGCCACAAAAATAGCATTCACCAGGCCCATGAAAAACATCAGAACTATTGTGACAAGTATAAACCCAATTATTATTGTGTTATTAAGCTCATTGACAGTATTACGGGTATTACGCGACTGATCACCTGTCACCTCAACAATAAGATTTGACGGGAGCTTATTTATCTGCATATCCTCAATAATTGCTTTTATCTGATCAGAAGCATCAAGCAGATTCTGTCCACTCTTCTTTATCACATTGAGTGTAACAACATTATTTCCGTTATAGCGGGCGAAATTTTCAGGTTCATGATATGCATCCCTGATGACAGCAATATCTTTTAATTTCACCATTGCACCACTGGATGTGTTTATGACAATATTTTTAAGTTCATCTATATTCTGTATTTCACCAACAACACGGATGGAACGGCTCATCCCCTGAAGATCGATATTACCACCTGAGACTGTCATATTGTTATAACTCACAGCCTGTTCGACATCTCTGAATGTAAGGCTGGCAGCCTGCATCTTATACATATCGATATCTATCTGTATTTCACGACTAAGTGCACCCCCAATCTCAACACGGGTGATCTCTTTAAGACTTTCTATCCTGTCCTGCATTTCATCAGCATACTTTTTCAGACGATCAAGAGGTATGTCACCGGAGAGATTAATATACTGAATAGGTATCTCTGACAAATCAATCTCCATAACCGATGGTTCAATAAATGACGGATCGTTTGGTAAGTCTTTCTTAGTCTTGTCAACAGCATCATTTACCTTCTGTTTAGCATCTTTAATCTCAATCCCCGTATTAAATTCAACAATAATTGCAGAAAAATCCTGCACAGATCTGGATGTTATCTTCTTAACTCCACTTATAGATTTAAGGTTCTTCTCTAATGGTCGGGTTACCAGGTTCTCCATATCAGAAGGTGATGTGCCTGGATATATTGTATTAATATTCACCATTGGGATCACAATCTCAGGGATTTGTTCTTTGGGAATGGAATAATAGTTAATTATGCCAAACACCGAAATTATAAATACCAGAACATATACACTTACCTTATTGTCAATGGCCCAGCTGGTTGCAAAAAACTCTTTATATTTCTTTTCCATGAATATTATTTATTAATCTCCGATAAGTTATTTATTAGAATAAAACTTAAAACCTGACATATTCTCCATCAACAATTTCCTGATAGCCAATGGTAATAACTTTGTCACCTGCGGTCAAACCCTCAATGATTTCTGCAACTCCGTTATAGCTGTTTCCAATAACAACAGATTTTTTGAATGCTGCATTATTTTCCTCTTTTGGACGTACAACATAAACATAAGTACCTGTCAGATCAGTCTGGATTATATTCATAGGGATCTGAATTGAATTATCAGAATGGTAATCATTGATCTGAATGATTGCAATCATATTGGCCTTTAAATCAGGAGAGTTGCTATTTATTTTAGTTTCAATCAGAAATGTTCTGTTTACAGGATTAATATATTTACTTACAAAAGATACATTGGCTTCAACCTGTTTATTGGCATCAGGAAACAAAATAACCAGTTTATCGCCATTCTGGACCATTGTAGAATATGCTTCCGAAACCTCGGCAGTAACCTTAAGATTTTTAAACTCAACTATTCTGTATGCTGCTAAACGAGGATCGGGTGTTACAACTCCACCTACCTTTATGTTGCACTCTTCAATAGTGCCATTAATCGGAGATTTGATTTTAAACTTATCAAGCTGCTGCTTTAAAGATGCAATCTGGCGATCTAAAGATTCCTTTGAAGTTTTCGCTTGTAAATACTGTACTTCACTACCGATTTTCTGGTCCCATAAACGTTGCTGTTTTTCGAACATCTCTTCAGCAAATTTATATTGGGTCTCCAGACTTTGCATCTGATTGCGATACTGCTGATCATCAATCTGGGCCAGAACCTGACCTTTAACAACCTTTTGACCGACATCGGCATACTTTGCAATAACTGTACCCGGTGCTTCCGCATAGGCAGCAGCATTCTGGTCACCGTCTAGTTTACCCTGTACCCTTATAAAATGATCAAAGGGTCCACTCTCAACTTCTGTCAGACCAATAAACTTAAACTTCGTAGTATCCAGTTCATCCTTCTGTAATGACCTCAGTTCATCCTCAAGATTCTTAATCTTATCATTAATTGCGGTCTGCTGTTCTTTTAGCTTTGAGAGTTGTGCCTGTTTGTCACCACTGCACGCAAATAATAGTAACATGAGTACCAGACCTGTTATACTTAATTTGATAGTTTTCATATTTGATTTGATTTCCATTTTTTCCGATTATTTATACTTTATAACTTATTTAGCGCTATTTAGAATACGGTCAAGTTTTGCTTTTGCATTCAGCAGGGAAAGAACCGAATTATAATAGTTCGATTCAGTTGTTAAAAACTGATTCTGGTTCTGAGTCAGTTCAAAGCTTGAGGATACACCTTCACGGAATTTAATTACTGTTTTATCATATACCTTTCTACCAAGCTCCATACTCTCCTTGTTTGTAACGAAATTATTAAAGGCGGTCTGATAGTTGTTACGGGCTGTTTCAAATTCCATTATCAAACCCTGCTCAACATTATCTTTTGTCAGTCGTGATTTTTCCAGATCAAACTTAGCCTGGGAGATTCTTGATTTGCGCATCCCGCTTGAGGTTATGGGCAGGCTTAAAGTGGCCCCAACGACATCCTTAACTGCGAAGTTAAAAGAGGGTTGATTGGTTTGTTCCTGATGACGGTAAAAAGCAGCTATGGTTGGAAGATATTGTGACTTTTCAAGCTTTAGAAACAGAGCCGAAGCTTCTTCCTGTTTCAGAATCATCTGATAATCAATACTCTGATTCACATCGTATTCAGGAGAAGCCATATACAAGATATTCCCTTTGTCAATAATTGAATGAAGACTGTCAGTTAATACAATTAGCTGGTCAAACTCCAGTCCTAACTGGTATTTCAGAAGCTTAACCGCTATTTCCTTTTGTGATTCCATTGAAGTGATCAGAGTCTGAATATTTGACCTGTTGATTTTGATCTGGTCAACATCAGTTTCTTCGATCAGACCTTGTTCGTTCATTTGGACCATATCTTTATAAGTCTGATCAACAGAATTAAGACTTTCATTTAACAATCTATGATTTTCACCCAGCACCAAAACCAGGTAATAGGTAGTGGCAACAGATTCTTTAGTCTGATCCTCAGTCTTGGTAAGGTTTTGGTCCGTTATCTTTTTAAACACTTTTGAAGCCTGAAGGCCCACAATATATGACCCGCTAAAAATCAGCTGAGAGACTGTCAGATCAATTGTGGTATTATCTGCTACACCCAACTGTATTGGAGGAGAGTCTTTGTAAGCATTTAATATATCATTTTTAAATAAAGCTCCATCAGGCAACGAAGCTACATCAAGATACGGTCCGAAGCTCACTTCAGGAATCACAAACTGATGCAGATAGTTTGCTGCAAGATTAATCTGAGGTAACCCGGCTGCAAGGGTTTCCCATACCTTTTTTTCTGCCTTCAATACATCAATATTTGCAGCCTGCATCGAACGGTTGTTCTGAATGGCGTATAATTGTGCTTCAGAAACAGATAACTCAAGAACTTCTTTATTATCCTGCCCATAGGCAAAGGTTATATATCCAAAAACAATGAGGGTTAATAAACATTTTCGCATCAAATTCATATTTATAATTATTTGTTATTCTTTTCCAATTCATTTAATTTTTTCTCAAAAACAGCAATCCCCTTTTTAGTCGCTATTCCACGAATATGATATGTTAAAAGTTCCATGAATAACTTGAGTGAAGCATAGTCCTCAACTGTAAACAGATCATTGAACCGGGTATTTTCAAACCTCGACAAGTATAATTTTGCAATTATATCCTCATTAATCTCATCACGGTAAAATCCTTCCATTTTACCTTTCTTAAGATTTAAAAGAATATAGTTGAATATTCCCTCCTCACGGGAGGTGACTATCTTTATATAATGGTGGGGATAATACTTTCTCAAGTCATATTCTGTTGCCGGACTATGATCCATCATCAGTTTATTCATAAAAAGAGATATCTCAAAAAGATCTTCAATAGCATTACATCCTGGTTTGAAGCAAGTATCAATATTCTTCTTTCTAATACTAATTTCATTGTCAACAAACTTCCCTACTAAATCATCTTTATCTGTAACAAATTGATAAAGAGTCTTTTTTGATATACACAACTCTCTTGCAACATCATCCATAGTTATACTCTTGATTCCATACTTCAGGTATAGCTCTCGAACTGCAGATAATATTTTTTGCAAATCTTCATTCATGCTTCAAAAATAGAAAAATAAACTCAGGAAACAATATATACGTAAATAGTTTTTGGCGTTTATTTATCCTCGTTTCCCAGTTCTCGCGTTCAACGATTAATTGGAACGTCCCCTTTCCAATTATCATCTTATCATGTACAAGTATTTATGTGTACTTAGAATAACTGGATTTTTATTCCCCAAAGGAAGTGCTTTTTGCTTCTTTGAAAAGTAAAGTTGAATTAGCGAGTTGAATCTGCGAAATCAAATAAATACATCAATTTATATCAGTTTTCTTATAAAATTATTACTTTGCCAAACTAATTATCTCAGTTTTTTGTTTAAACAGGAGAAAATTTCATATGCTATTAATTTAAAATTAAATACATCGGAGGAACAAGATGGCCTGGTACAGTGAACTAACAGCGATAAAAAAGAAATCCAAAGAGGATTTATGGATAAAATGTAAGAAATGCCAATCGCATATTTACAAAAGCGAATGGGAAGAAAACCTGAATGTTTGCCCGAATTGCAACTATCACGGAAGTATTACTTCATATGAACGTATAAATCTTCTGTTTGACAAAAATACTTACAAAGAGTTATTCAATAATATTAGTCCAATTGACTCACTGAAATTTATCGATCTAAAAGGTAGTTACAAAGACAAGTATGAAACTGCTATTAAGAAAACAGGAATCTCAGAATCGGTAGTTACTGGTCATGGTAAAATTAATAATATTGAAGCTGTTGTAGCAGTAATGGATTTCCGATTTTTAGGGGGTAGCCTGGGAAGTGGAACAGGCGAAAAAATTCTGCGAGCTGCAAATTATGCTTACGATAACAATCTTCCATATATTATTTTTTCTGCATCAGGAGGTGCAAGAATGCAGGAAGGAGTACTCTCGCTAATGCAAATGGCAAAAACTTGTGCTGGTGTTGCTCGCCTAAACAAAAAAAATATTCCCTATATATCAGTTCTTACTAATCCAACAACAGGAGGAGTTTCTGCAAGTTACGCCATGATGGGAGATTTAAACATTTCTGAACCAGGTGCCCTAATTGCATTTGCTGGTCGCAGAGTAATAGAACAAACCATTGGAGAAAAACTTCCGGACGATTTCCAGACTTCTGAATATCTTCTCAAACACGGATTTATAGATTCGATTATTGACAGGAAGAATATGAAAAATTACTTAAGTAATGTCCTCAGTTACTATAGCCGGGAAATTAATTAGTTTCCTCAATTAGTAAAAACAATGGAGATAATAGGATTAAAAGTTGATTTTATAACAGCGATAACAGAAAAAAAATGTCTAAAAATAAAAAAGCAATATTATCAGCATGGGATGTAGTTAACATAAGCCGACATCCTAACAGGCCAATATTACAAGATTATCTTTCATTAATCTTTACAAACTTTGTTGAATTACATGGCGACAGATTTTTTTCTGATGACTTGGCTATGATAGGAGGTTTTGCCGAAATTGGAGATCAAAAAGTAATGCTTATTGGTCATAATAAAGGTAAAAAAGTTAACGAAAATGTTGAACGAAATTTTGGTATGGCTAAACCTGATGGTTACAGGAAAGCCTTACGCTTAATGAAATTAGCAGAAAGATTTAACATTCCAATTATTACTATAATTGATACTCCCGGTGCTTTCCCGGGTCTGGAAGCAGAAGAAAGAGGACAAGCTGAAGCAATTGCAAAAAATCTAACTGAGATGGCTTCTCTTGAAGTTCCCATCATTTGCGTTGTTATAGGTGAAGGAGGAAGCGGAGGAGCTTTAGGTATTGGTGTTGGTGACAAAATATTAATGTTATCTAACTCTACTTATTCAGTAATATCTCCTGAAGGTTGCGCATCAATATTATGGAGAGATGCTAAATTTGCTCCTGATGCTGCCGAAGCACTAAATCTTACAGCAAGTGCACTTCATAAGCTTGGAGTTATTGATGAAATAATTGAAGAGCCTGGAGAAGGTGCTCATACCAATTATGGAAAAATTGCAGAATCAGTAAAATCATCTATATTGAGCAATCTTGAAATATATAAAAATTTCAGCGTTGAAGAATTAATTCAAGGCAGATTTGAAAAATACTCAGGAATAGGCAAATTCTCAGTTAATAATTAATCGGAGACAAAATTATGAAACATAAAAAACTAAAAATTACAGATACAACATTAAGAGATGGACATCAATCACTTTGGGCTACCCGAATGCGTACCAAAGATATAATTGATATTATTGACACCATTGACTCCGTAGGTTATTATTCGTTAGAAGTATGGGGTGGAGCAACTTTTGATGTTTGTTTAAGATTTTTACGCGAAAATCCCTGGGAGAGGTTACGCTTAATAAAATCAAAAGCTAAAAAGACGCCTTTACAAATGTTATTAAGAGGACAGAATGTTGTTGGATACAAAAATTATCCGGATGATATTGTTGATCGTTTTATAGAAACAGCGCACCAAAATGGCATAGACATATTCAGAATATTTGATGCACTTAACGATTCCCGAAATCTTGAAGTAGCTATTAAATCAGTTAAGAAACATGGTGCCCATGCACAAGGAACACTTTCATATACTACAAGTCCTGTCCATACTGTTGAGAAATTTGTAAGTGATGCAAAAGAACAAGCTGCAATGGGTATCGACTCTTTATGTATTAAAGATATGGCCGGATTATTATCACCAACCATGTCGAAAAACTTAGTAACTGCATTAATAAATGAGATAGATATTCCAATTCAGATTCATTGTCATGCTACTAGCGGAATGGCTGATTCTGCTTACCTTGATGGTGTTAGAGCTGGTGCAGGGGCTGTAGATTGTGCTATTTCAACAATGGCAGGATTTTCATCTCAACCGCCAGTAGAAACTATTTATGCTATTTTCAAGGAAACTGAATTTGATGTTGATTTAGATCTTGAAGCTTTACGAAAAGTAAATAAATACTTTGCAGCTTTGGCTCCGCAAAGAGCTAAAGGCAGAGGCTTTCAACCAATTATTGATGCTGAAATTCTTGTTCATCAAATTCCCGGCGGTATGATCTCAAATTTCCGCTCGCAACTTGAACAACAAGGAGCAATTGATAAATTACCTGAAGCATTGGAAGAGGTATCACGAGTTAGAAAAGATCTTGGATATCCTCCATTGGTTACTCCAACAAGTCAGATAGTTGGGACACAAGCCGTGATGAATGTTATTACAGGTGAAAGATATAAGGTTGTTCCTCAGGAAGTAAAAAATTACGTAAAAGGGATGTATGGTCGTTCACCAGCTCCTCTCGATCCTAAATTTATTAAACAAATATTAGGTAATGAGAAACCAATTGATCATCGCCCTGCTGATGATCTAAAACCAATGTTGCCTACAGCTACAAAGAATGTAGCAAATCCTGAGTTAATCCAAAATGAAGAGGATATCTTGTCTTATTGCATATTCCCCGAAATTTCGATGGAATACTTCAAATGGAGAGCCCTTGCAGAAGATAAAAGACCAAAAACGCCTGCTGACATTGAATTAGAAGAAATTATTAAAATTCCAGAAGCAGAAAAAGAAACAACGGAAAATTATGTTATATCTGAATCTGTAAATCAGATGTTACATAAAGAAGATTATGCAGGTATGAATGCTATATTAGAGAGAGTATCAAGGATGCATCTAAATGAGCTGGTAATAAGAAAAGGCAATTTCAACCTGTCATTACGTTCAGGAGATAGTATTTCTATCGGACATGTTACCCCGGAACCATTTGTAGAGTCACCACATGAAGTAGTAAAAGAAAACACCCGGGAAGTTGCTAAAAAACCTGAGGAGAAAAGCACTAAAGAATATAAGGAAACGATTAATGCTGTTATGGCAGGGACATTCTATCGTTCTGCAAGTGCTGACAAACCTCCCCTGGTAGAAGAAGGATCAGAAGTAAAGAAAGGAGATCCTATTTTTATATTAGAAGCGATGAAGCTCTACAACGAAATTGAAGCTCCATTCAATTGTAAAATAGTAAAGATACTTGTTGACGAGGCTACAATAATGACAAAAGATCAGCCGGTAATGGCTATCGAAAAGATGTAGTACCCCCACCAATGAGTTTTAGGTAGTTTGCCTATTTACCATTTTCCCTATTCCTGTCCTATCCTGTACAAATACCTTTGTGTTCTCATTATAACTGAATTTCTTAAAATAGCAGGTGTCGCCCAAATCCCTGAATCCATTTGATTATGAGCAACAACCTCATATTTTCGACCTGCTTTAACTGCCAGTACCTCACCTTTTACAGAGAAGAACCAGATATTACCATTTATATAAATCGGTGATGCGTCATAATTTGATGTCACATGTGTTGACCATACTTCTTCTCCTGTTGCTGCATCAATGCACATGAGGATGTTCCTGGTATTTACAGTATATATCAATCCGTCTTTTATGACAGGTGTCAGACACTGGTTTCGCGACAGCTCATCCCGCTTTTTCCAAAGGACATTTGTCCCGGTTATATCACCATTGCCATCGGGGTTAACCGCCAGTAATTCTGTAAATTTGGTACCATCATCGTCAACCATATATCCGGAGTACCAGAATACTACTCCATTTTCTGTAATGGGCATAGCTATTGTCGATTCGGCTCCATTCACCACTCTCCATATCTCCTTACCGGTGTTGGGATTGTAAGCGATACAAACGGCTGAACCGTTAGAAATCAGCATATCGCGTCCTTTTACATTTATAATTATAGGGGTTGTATATGCCTTTCTGCCGATTTCACTTATCGGCTCATAAAGATCTGCGGGTCTGTCACTCCTCCAAATAAGTTCCCCGTTTGATTTATCAAGAGCTATAATGTACCTGACATCAATACCTTCGTAGTGCAGAATGAGCAGGTTCTTATAAATAATAGACGATGAAGCCGGACCCTGTACGTGCTTACATTTAAAATCTGTACGTATCCACACAATTGACCCATTTGTACTGTTTATACAGGCGGTTCCCATACTTCCATAATGAACGTAAACAAAGCCTTTTTCTATACACGGCGTAGGTGAAGCATAAGAATTTAAAGAGTGTTTTCTTTCAACTTCATCAGGAGAGAAAACCTTTATATCATAAATTATTTCACCTGTTTGAAAATCGGCACAAACAGCAAAAAGCTCCTTTCCATCAAGCTTTGCTGTGGTAACCCATATCTGATTGTTATAAACAACAGGTGAAGAATAACCATTATCATGAATTTCAGTTTTCCATTTTATGACAGAGTCATCCCATTTAAGCGGAATATTTTCAGTTATTGCAATACCGTCCAGATTGCTTCCCCTGAAGTGAGTCCAGTTATTGTTCTGAGAGCTGGCTTGTTTCGAACCAAGAAGAGAGGCAACAATGAATAAATAAAAAAGAAGTAAATGTTTTGAAATCATAATATAGTTATTTTAACTACGTTGGAAACCATACATCAAATAAAGAGAAATTTCTTCAGATTAAGAAGGTTTCATCAAGTATACTCTTCAAAAATTGGTCTTTAATCATTTTTTTGTAACTTGTAGAATTCGATCACCAGAAAAGATAATTTGTCATGACAGAAAATGAAAAACTTGACAGAATTGCCATCAGCGTGCACTCCCACCGACTCCTCAGGATCCTGCTCCGGGAAAATCCCATGCTTGAAACCATCATGAGGGAATCAAAATCCATTCACGAGTACTGAAGGTTTTAACACATACACCCCTACCCATGGTGAAGGTTTATAGTAACAAATATCATATACTATATCAATTTTTAGAATATTATACTATATTTGAATTATATCATTCTTTTGAATAATTAGTTTGATATGTAATTGCTTTAAACATAAATATTTATAATAATTATTTATGTTAAATAATGAGCATGATTGGTAAATATTTTTAATATTAAGGATTATAAAATTTCTTTTAAATTCTAAATATTAAGTAGCCTATTCGGCTTACCAATAATTATTTTCACCCGTTAATTCGTATTGTGAAATAAATGGAAGGAGCAAATTATGAAGAACCAAAAAAAAGATCACCCTCTTGTAAACACGACTGAACCTAACCTCCTTGAGGGAACTTTTAACTATAGTCTTCCTCCACTTATCAGATTCGAAGGACCTATTATTGAGATAATTGATGGTGAGCCTGTGGAATTTGATCCTAAGTCCGCAATAGCAAGGGACATTGTCATTACGGATACAACTTTCCGTGACGGACAGCAGGCACGTCCTCCATATTCGATCGAACAGATGGTTAAGATCTATGATATGATGGCCAAACTTGGTGGACCAAACGGCGTTATACGGCAAACAGAATTTTTTCTTTATACAAAAAACGATAGGGAAGCTTTGGATCAATGCAGAGATCTTGGTCATAAATATCCGGAATGTACCGGGTGGATCCGTGCCAACAAAGGTGATTTTCGCCTGGTTAAGGAAGCGGGATTGAAGGAAACAGGAATGCTAACCAGTTGCTCGGATTTCCACATCTTTAAAAGGCTAAAATTCCAAAACCGCCAGGAATGTATGGATTCTTATTGTGAAGTGGTTGAAGCTGCTTTTGAAGCCGGAATCAGACCCAGGTGCCACCTCGAAGATATAACCCGGTCAGATATTGATGGATTTGTTTTGCCGTTTGTTGACAGGCTTATGAAAATGAGTGAGCAAGTGCCGGAAGAACTATCTGTAAAAATTAGGTTATGTGATACTATGGGATTTGGAATAACTTACCCTGGTGCTGAATTACCTCGCAGCATTCCAAAATTGATATATAAACTGAACCAGGAATGTGGTGTGCCAGGTGATCGCCTTGAATGGCATGGGCATAATGATTTCCATAAAGTTCTTGTCAATGGAGGCAGTGCCTGGCTATATGGTTGTGATGCTGTTAACGGGACCTTATTCGGCGCTGGAGAACGAACTGGAAACCCTCCCCTTGAAGGAGCGATAATTGAATACATTTCATTAAAAGGAGACTTAAACGGGATTAATACAACAGTAATAACAGAAATGGCCAGATATATGGCTTCTATAGGTATGCAAATTCCTGACAATTACCCTTTTGTCGGGAAACACTTCAATACAACCCGTGCAGGAATTCATGCTGATGGTTTGAGGCGGGACGAGCAAATATACAATATTTTTGATACAACCAAATTACTGAACAGACCTCCCAAAGTTGCTATTACGGACAAAAGCGGAGTTGATGGCATATCACTTTGGGTAAATCAATATTTTGGTCTGGAAGGAGACGACCGCATTAGTAAAATTAAAGTTCATAGGGTAGCCCGATGGGTAATGGATCAATATGAGGTAGAGGGTCGACGGTCGACTATTACTGATGAGGAACTGGAAGCAAGGGTAAAAGAATTCATGCCTGCTTTTTGTGAAAAATACGGTGGAAGTTTAAAGAATATACTTTAGCTGTCTTAGCATAGATTATGATAATAGATAGAATTCGTGACCAAATAAAAGGATTAATTAATTAATTTTTAAATATATGCAAATAGAAGAAGTTAATATCAGAGTAAAAAAAGTAATAGCTGAAGTACTGGAGATGAATCAGGATGAAATCTCCGATGATGCAAATTTTATTACAGGCTTAGGAGCTTCATCCTTACAAAGTATACGCCTTATAGCGGGCTTTGAAGAAGAGTTCGAGATTGATATGGATGAAGATAAATCCCTTCAGGTTCAAACGGTGTCAGGGGCAGTCAATTTCATTAACTCATATTTATAGGTGTACAGAGTTGGCATTGCATTATAGTTACCTTTAGGATTTTTATTTTAGATTCGACACTATTGTGGCTTCAGAATCTGATTATGAAAAAAGTCCCCACACAAGCCCTCTCAGTTGGTGTTGGTACGGTAATGGACGCCAAAGAAGTTTTGATTGTCATTAATGGTTATAACAAAGCCCGCGCAGTAAGAGAAGTAGTAGAGGGAGGCATAAGTCACATGTGGACTGTTTCCATGCTTCAAATGCATCAAAAGGCAATTTTTGTATGCGATGAACCTGCAACTATGGAACTGCAGGTTGAAACAGTGAAGTATTTTACTAATCTCGAAAATGTGGCTCACCAAACCCTTCCATAATAATTCTTATACTAATAGCATGAATTACAGACTATTAACAAAAGATGAAATTAGTTTACTGCTTTCTCAGGGGTGCTTTGCTATTGATTGGGCCAATATATCTGTTAGTGAAAACTTTTCGCCTGATAATATCAGGAATACCCGGTTTGAAGGCAAAATAAAACTGGGTGTTTTGAGTGGCACAATTGAGATAGACAAAGGCATTACAAAAAAGTGTGGTATTTACAACAGTTACATCCGGAATTGTGAAATTGCCGGTAATACCTATATATCAGAAGTTAAAAATCTCACAAATTATATTATTGAAGAGAATGTTATCATTGAAAATGTGGGTTCACTGGTTATGAGTGAAGAATCCACATTTGGGAATGGAACTGAGATTGAAGTATTAAATGAAGGCGGAGGAAGGGAATTACCTATTTTTGACAAGCTGTCTTCTCAAATAGCCTATTTAGCAGTACTCTATCGGCATGACAAAGATTTTACGAATAAATTACTGGATATGATCAGGGATTATTCTGAATCAAAACGATCAAGCCTGGGAAAAATAGAACATGGTGCCAGGATCCATGATTCGCTCATTATTCGTAATGTGTCTGTTGGAGCTTATGCATCCATTTCAGGTGCTGGTTTGCTTGAAGAAGGAACTATCATTAGTCGCAAGGAAGCCCCAACCTTTGTAGGCGAAGGAGTAATAGCAAAAAAATTCATTATTTTATCAGGCTCGAGAGTTGATAGTGGCGCTATATTAGATAAAAGCTTTGTTGGGCAAGGTGTAAAAATGGGCAAACAATTTTCGGCTGAGAATTCTTTATTTTTTGCAAATTGTGAAGCATTTCATGGAGAAGCATGCAGCGTGTTTGCCGGGCCCTATACAGTTACTCATCATAAATCAACTCTGTTGATTGCCAGCCTCTTTTCGTTCTTCAATGGGGGAAGTGGGACAAATCAAAGCAACCATATGTATAAGCTTGGACCGGTTCACCAGGGTATTATGGACCGCGGATCAAAAACAGGCTCTTTGTCATACCTTCTTTTGCCTTGCTTTGTGGGAGCCTTTTCTGTAATAATGGGTAAACATTTTGCAAACTTTGACACCGCTGATTTTCCATTTTCTTATATCACCGAAGAAAAAGGGAAAAGTGAACTTACTCCGGCAATGAATATTTTCACCGTTGGAACACGCAGAGACAGCGAAAAATGGCCGAAAAGAGACAATAGAACAGATCCTGATAAACTGGATTTGATCCATTTCGATTTGTTCAGCCCATATATTGTTGGCAGGATCCTGAATGGAATCAAAATCCTTAATGAGCTTGCTGAAAAAACACCAAAAACGCAGAATTATGTTAATTATAAGGGTATAAATATCCACCGCCTTCTTCTGAAAACTTCCAGAAAATATTATGAAATGGCTTTGAAAGTATATATTGGCCAGGAGGTAGCAAAACGTATTGATGATACTAATAGTAATACCACAATAAGTGAAATAAGAAAAAAATTCAAAGCTAATAATAAAGAAGGAACGGGTAAGTGGTTAGAAATATGTGGATTATTCTCTCCCGCAAGCAAAATTGAAGAATTGATAAATTCTGTCAAATCCGGTAATATCAAATCGATACCACAGCTAAACGAAAATCTCAGGGATATTTATAATAACTATGATAAATATGCATGGTCCTGGTGTGTGAATCTTATTGGTCAGCAAATTGGGATTGAGACAGATAATATTTCTATTGAAAGCCTGATCCGGATTATTTCTGATTGGAAAATAAATGCTGTCAAGTTTAATAATATGATTCTTAGAGATGCCGAAAAGGAATTTGACTCCGTAAGCAAGTTGGGATTTGGTATTGATGGAGATGAAGATACCAGGGATCTTGATTTTCAAGCTGTTCGTGGTGCATATGACGAAAATAAGTTTGTTTTAGGCTTGCAAAAGGAGACAAAAGACATTGAAGCTAAGGCTGACAGATTCATTAGTCTTCTCGAAAAAATGCAATAGAATTTTGTTGGTTAATTATATGCTCATTATAATAAACCTTAGAATTCCGTTTTTGTTTTACCATTACCTATATTTAACGGATCACTATTCCCTGCCTGACCATACCAGAGAGCTGGCTCCCAGAACTGCTGCATTATCGGTGCTTAAGCCAGAAAGCAGAAGTTTGACTTTCCCTTTGTAAATGCTTAAAAGGTTTTCCTCCATATATTTCTTAGCCGGTTCAAAAATCAGATCCCTGGCAAGTGCAAGTCCTCCAAAGAGAAAAATCGCTTCAGGATTTGTATGCGCCACAACATCAGCCAGTTTAAACCCAAGCATTCGGCCAGTATGCGTAAAAGCTCTCTTCGCGATATAATCACCTTTTTTTGCTGCATCGTGTATTATCTCGGCATCAAGTTCTTCAAAACTATATTTCCTCAACTCACTGGGTTCCATACTGTCGGCCATTATCTTCAGCAACGACCTTTTTAGACCGGTTGCTGAAACATATGTTTCAAGACACCCTTTTCTACCACACCCGCATTCGCGGTTTGAATCTCCCGGCCGTATTGCTGTATGCCCTATTTCACCGGCAAATCCATCATGCCCGTATACAAGCTTTCCGTCAATAACAAATCCGCTTCCCAACCCTGTACCAAGAGTAATTACAACGAAGTTTTTCATTCCCTTCGCTCCACCGTATACCATCTCGCCGACGGCTGCGGCATTAGCATCATTTGTTACAATAACAGGAAGGTTTGTGTGCCTTTTAAATATCTCTGCAAGGGGAATTACTCCTTTCCAGGGAAGCCCTGCAGAATGTTCTATAGTGCCTTTATTTATATTCCCCATCGGGGCTCCGATTCCAAATCCAATCACTTCAATCCCATTCCTTAATTTCTGGCCCGTAATAATTATCTTTTCATACAGTGCCGCCACAAATACTTCAATTTCATCATATTGATTGGTCTTTAACTGGTCCTCCCCCAGAATATTCCCATCTCTGTCAACAAAGCCAAACACTGTGTTGGTTCCTCCGATATCTATGCCTACTGCTACCTCTTTTTTTGCCATAATTGTTAGATTATAACTGTTTATATCTGTAAATATAACATTTACAATTTTAAAATTAATCTAAATTCTTCATAACCTTACTGTAATACTATGTATTTGGATACGGCTGATTGATCAACTTCAACTTACGATTTAAAATGGATACTTATGAGAATTCATTAACATTTAACGGTATCACAATCATTTAACCGTGGTAAATTGTAATATTATTTAAAAAATTTCTATATTGCTTAATCATTACCAAAAAGGATGCCTGTATTGATTGAGTTTCTAACATATCCTTCCACCCTTAATATTAATTAAACATCCAGATTATGAGTATCCATACTATCCTTATGATTGCCTTCTTTCTTCTTGCTCCCCTTTTAGTGATATTTCTGGAAGGAAAATATAAAGTTGTAAAGAAGGCTGGCGCTGTACTGTTATGCTATATCCTTGGTGCAATTATTGGTAATGTCGGTTTATTACCTGAGGGAGCTTATGTATACCAGAATTGGTTTACCAAGCTTACCGTTCCCCTGGCTCTGCCCCTGATCCTATTCTCGTTGGATGTAAAGAAATGGTTCAAAATGGCTGGTCCGGCAATTCTTTCGCTCTTCCTGGGACTTTTTACTGTTATCCTTATGATATTCGTTGGTTACTGGATCTTCAAAGACAGTATACCTGAAATATGGAAAGTCTCAGGAATGCTGACAGGCATTTATACAGGAGGTACTCCTAATATGGCTGCAATAAAAACTGCC
>Ga0307377_10002848_pt1 | contig 20060 bp, 15 predicted proteins | sample TR3MG_FD_202535 | JGI IMG/M metagenome (GOLD analysis project Ga0307377, IMG submission 202535) | Soil microbial communities from Risofladan, Vaasa, Finland - TR-3 | ecosystem: Environmental > Terrestrial > Soil > Coastal area > Acid sulfate soil | place: Finland: Risofladan, Vaasa | collected... | reverse complement strand
GGCGGCCGCATCGAACTTCGTCGGTCGATTCGATGTGATATCGGGGCCTCTTTCGCCACCCCAGCTGCGAACGGACGGGTCGATCCCTGACCTCTACCCCGACTCGGGTCCCCCAGTGGAACTCGCGAGTCCCGCCGGACCTGAGCCATTCGGGACGCTTCATTGAACTACCGGCGAGTTTGGCGAGCATCGTGGCCGTCGTGGCGACCTCGGTGCCAGAAGTCTGCTCGGCACCGCCCGAGTGAAGGCTTTGGACCCGGTGTCACCCCTCTCGTTCGAGCACGGCGAGAGATAGGGTCGAACTGAGAGGTCGAGAACGCGAAGAGGAGGTTGACATGGAACTCAGTGCCGTGCCCATCGAGGTGCCCGAAGGACTCAACGTCATCGTGGGCCAGTCCCACTTCGTCAAGACCGTCGAAGACATTCACGAGGTGATGGTGGGGGCAAGCGCGAACCTGGAGTTCGGAGTCGCGTTCTGCGAGGCGTCGGGACTCTGTCTGATCCGCACCTCGGGCAACGCCGGGGACCTAATCGAACTCGCCGCGAGGAATGCGGAGTCGATCGGTGCTGGTCACTGCTTCATCATCTATCTGCGCAACGCCTTTCCCATCAACGTGCTCAATGCGCTGAAGAGCGTCCCCGAGGTCTGCACGATCTACTGCGCCACGGCGAATCAGCTGGAAGTCCTCGTTGCGCAGACCGATCTGGGTCGAGGGATCATCGGCGTCGTGGACGGTATGCCCCCGGCCGGTATCGAGACGTCCGAGGACCAGGCAACTCGCCACCATCTGCTGCGCACCATCGGCTACAAGCTCTGAGTGACGTCGGCGACGGGTTCTCCCCGGACACGTGACGGCGGTTCTCGACGTCGCGGCGTCGTGATCAGTGACGCCGCGCCATGTGCGACGTGCGACGCCCGAGGGGTGCGAGTCGTACGTCGCTCTGATCGTCGCAGGGGGGAAGAGGCGTCGCGACGGCCCTCGGCTTCTTCGCGGGGGATGGCAGTCGGGCAGTGCCATAGCATGAAAACATGAATATCATCGTGACCTCACTCAAGGGCGGGGTCGGCAAGTCGACCACGTCGATCTACCTCGCCGCGGCCGCGGTGCAGCGCGGGTACGACCCGGTCACGCTGATCGACGCCGACCCCCAGGCGTCTGCGGCGGAGTGGCTCGAGATGTGGCCAGCGCCCGGTGTGACGGTCGTCGAAGCGCCCTCGGAGCGCACCGCGACGCGCGCGATGGACCGCGCCGTCGGCCTCGTCGTCGTCGACACCCCACCGGGCAACGAGCGCATCACCCAATCGATCGTGGCCTTGGCCGACGCGGTGGTCATCCCCACTCGAGCGGGCGGTGTGGAGTACTCGAGAGTGCTGGCCACGCTCGACCTCATCCCCGAGAACGTCACACGCGGCGTCGTAATCGTCGCGGCGCGCCTGGGGACCAACGACCTCGAGGCGGCCATTGCCTGGTGGAAGGACCAGAGGGTGGAGATTTGGGGGATCATCCCCGAACGTGTGAGCATCGCGGCCGGTCCCGAGGCCCGCCTCAGCCGCGAGGGTCTCGAGGCTTATGACGCGGTGTTGCGCCACGCGCTGCGGGGCTGGCGATAGGACCCGAGGGGACCGCGACTACGGCTTCTCGTCGACCGCCTTCGCCGCGGCGAGGACGTCGGGCGGCACGACGGTGCCGGGTCGGTTGCGCGGATCGTTGGTGAGAAATCGACCGACCACGGGGATCTCGGTGATGGACTCGGCGCGCAGGATCGCCGCGACCACCGGCACGAAGTTCTCGGCCGCGGGGTAGACGATGTAGCGCGGCAGCCACACCGGGTAATACTTCGCGTTGAACATCCACAGTGACTCGATGGGCAAGATCCCCGAGAGGCGCTTCAGGGTCCAGCGTTCGACGCGAGTGAAGGTGCCCTCGCCCCGTTCACCGTCGAGGACCGAACGGAACGCGGCGAAGTTGAGGCTGAGCCCCTGCGCCCCTTCTTGGCGCAGGTGCTCGATGGTCGAGCACAGCGCGTAGTCGATCAGCCCGTTGGGGTGCTCTCCGGGGTCGCGGCGCATCAGGTCGAGGGAGTAACCCTTGATCGCGGGCGACGGGACGAACTGGCACGCGGCGGCGGGCTTACCGTCAGGTCCGTAGACCAGGGTCAACAGCAGTCCCTTGTCCTTGGGATCGAAGAGGCGTCCCAGCATCATGGAGAAGCCGCGCTCACCCTCGCCGCGACGCAACATCGAGATGAGTTCCAAGACGCCGGTGACCTGCGCGGGGTCGATGTCGGCGGGGTCCAGGAACTCGACGGTGTAGCCGTATTTCTTCAAGCGCGTGCACGCTTGGCGCACGCCCTTCATCTTGCCGCCCTCGAGAGAGAAGTTCTGGCAGTCGACGATGGCCTCGTCACCCAGGTAGAGGTAGTGCATCCCCGCGGCGTGGTAGGTCCCCAACCATTCGGCGCCGGCGCCCATGATGGCGATGGTCCAGCCGCGCGCCTCGGAGTAGGCCCGAAAGGCGTTGAACACCTCCGTGCGCTCGGCGTCGGGACCGATCGGGTCGGGTGAGACCAGGGCGACCCCGCCGTAGACGGCGTAGGCGACGAGGGAGTCGCGAAAGAAGAAGAACTGCTTGTCGTCGCGCAGGGCGAAGTAGTCCAATGTGCCTCGTCCGTGGCGTCGCACGATGTCGCGCGCGCGCAGTTCGGCCACGCGACGCTCGGCGCCGGTGCCCGTGGCCGACAGGCGACGGTCCACCACGGGGCGGGTGATGACGTAGATCGCGCTCACGATGAGCGAGATGCCGATCGTGACCAGGACGGGGTCGATGAAGTCCGTCGAGGGATCGGGCAGGGCGATGTTGTACTGACCGAAGAGACGCTCGGCGCACGCGAGCAGCACGACGCCGAAGTTGGGCAGGACGTAGTGGCTCCGCGTGGCGGCCTCGATGCCGAGTGCGCCCGCGACCACGGCGATCACCGCGATGACGCCCAGGCGCGGCAGTATTGCGCGTGCGGTCGTGCGGTCCGAGGCCGCGAGGAAGTGGCGGCGCTGCACGACGAGATACGTGGCCAGGGTCGCCGCGACCAGTGAGGCCACCAGCGAGCCTCCGCGGGCCAGGTGCGCGACCACCGTCAGGGCCAGCGCTCCGACGGCCAAGAACCAGGCCCGGCGTTGCCCGCGGCGCACACCGCGCGCCAGCATGATCATGGAGATTCCCGCGATGGCGGTGACGACGGCGGCCGATTGGGCCACGCCCAGGGGCAGCACGCTGAGGACCAGGTGCAATCGCGAGCGCAAGGGTGGCGACGCCGTTACCGCGACGTTGATGAGTCCGTCCAGGGCGAGCAGTCCGCTCGCCCATCGTCGGATCGTGCGCTGTCGACGCTGCGAGAGCAGTCGGTCTTGTGAGACGGGGAAGGGTGAACCGTGGGGCCACGAGCCCAGAGTGGCGGTGCCCTGGGGCGGTCCGACCTGCGTGGAGGCCCCGGCCACCAGGCGTTCGAGCAGTCGTCCACGCGTGAGGGGGGATTCCCCGCCGAGCAGGCGAACCTGGACGTTGCTCGCCGCTTCGATCTCGACGACGCCGAGGCGCAGGACCGAACTGAAGACCGGTGGCAGGCCGAAGCGCCCCTCGCGCTTGATCAGCACCAGCCGTGAGGGCCCGGGTACCGCGCAGACACCGCGGTCGAGGAAGGCGAGGGCCGGGCGCGGCGCGCCACCGACGACGGCGCCCACGCCGCCTCGTTCGACGATGCGCCGGGCGTAGTCGAGGGCGTCGACCTGGTCGATGAGGGTGTTGGCGAGTGGCTCGCTCTCCGCGTCACCGTGGAGTGATCGGTTGAAGCGACGACGCACCACGAGTCCGGCGACCACGACCACCAGCGCCTCGGCCACGATCAACACGAAGAGGTTGACGATGAGATTGTCCCAGAAGCTGTTGGTGTGCGGCGCGTGCACCGCGTACTCATGGTGGGTGAAGTGACCGATGATCTCGATCGCCGAATTGAAGAGGTCTCCCACCGCGAGCGCGAGGAGCACGAGCCAGGTCCACGGGGCCATGCGACGATACAGGACCCGCGAGGCGACGAAACCGGTCAGCGCCGCAGGGTCCTCGAGTCGGTCGGCGTCCGCTCGGTCGGCGGCGTCGACGTTCTCGACGTCGACGCGGTGCGAACCCGCGGCGATGGCCAAGTCGTGCACGCCGCTGGCCGAGGCGACCTGGAGCATCAGATCGCTCGCCACCCGTACGCCGATCCGGCTCAGGAGAGCCTGGGCCGCATCGTCGGTGGCCAGAGCCGCATCGTCGGTGCCGGGTAGCACGTAGACCTGGTGACTCTCGTGGGCCGCGAAGGTGCGGACCGCAGCGAAGAAGTCGGGGAGGTGCTCGATGGTCGCCGCGATCACCTCGGCGAGTTCCTGGTCAGGGTGTGTGAAGAAGAGATTGCCCGCGACCACCACCACCGCGGGGTCGTCGATGTCACCGAGGAGGGTGGACAACTCCACCACGGGGCGACTACCCGCCCTGGTGCTCGGCGAGAGACTGAGGTCGCTGACGACGTAGACGTGGTGTCCGTAGGGGATTGGCAGCGTGTGTCGTTCGATCGCTCCCATCACGTCTAGTCTCGCAGAGATTGTTCCTCCTCATTTGGCCGAGAGCGTATGACGACTACTAACCCTCAAGAGCACTGGTACTGGCGCCGCGGACCCGTGGTCGCGGGGCCCTGCGTCATCGTCGACATCGACGGGGTGCTCGCGGACGCCGCCGGGCGACAGCACCTCCGCGGCTGGGGTGACTGGCGCTCGTTCTTCGACGCCTGCGACCAGGATCCATTGATATCGGAGACCTCGAGATTGCTCGACCTCCTCGATCCCTCACTCGCGGTCCTGCTGGTGACGGGACGGCCTCGTCGGGTGCAGACCAAGACGGTCGATTGGCTCGAGAGTTTCGCGGTGCGCTGGGACCTACTGGTGACGCGCGATTTCGGTGACTACTCGGGCGTCTCAGAGTTCAAACGCGACGTGCTCCACGACATTCAATCGGTGGGCTTTGACGTGCGCCTGGCGCTCGAGGACGACCCGGGGAATCACGCGATGTACGTCGCCGAAGGCATACCCTGCCTCTACATCCACTCGGGCTACTACCTCTGAAGTGGTTCGTGACGAACCGCGAGGTCGTCGTTGCCTCGCCGCGTCACGTCGCCGCGATCTGCACCAGTGCCAGGACCTCGCGCGCGGCCCGTCGGCCCGACCCGATGCTGGCGGGGATGCCCACGCCGTCGTAGGGGCTACCGGCCAGACGGATGGGGTAGGGGGCGAGGGCCTGACGGGCACGGGCCACCAGTCGGTTGTGTCCGACGTAGTACTGGGGCAGGCCCTGGGGCCAGCGCTGCACGCGCGCGGCGCGCGGGGCCCCGACTCGTCCAAGGACCGTGGCGAGTTCGTCGCGCACACGTTGTATGAGGACCTCGTCACTCATCGCCTCACAACGTCGGTCGTCGATACGACCGACGTGCGCGCGCATCAACACCTCGCCCTCGCGGCGTAGATGCTCCCACTTGCGATCGAGGAACGTCACCGCGGTGGTCATCATGACGTCGTCGTTCCACGCGGTGGCCAGTGGAATGAGGACTCCCGTGCCGGTCGCCGGCAGTGAGGTGTCGGCGGCGTCAAAGACGAAGGTGATCATTGCCGCACCGGCGCTGTTGATGCTGTTGAGATCGCTCAGGGCCTCGCCGAGGGTATGGCAGAGTCGCCCGGCCGTCGGTGCGGGAGTGGCCAGGATGATCGCACTCGCGCCGGTCGCGGTGTCCGCGGTATCGACCTCCCACGGGTACGAGCTCGACGGAGTGGGTCGGATGGCGCCCACGTCGGCATCGTGTCGTAGGACGACGCCTCGATCGCTCAGTTGGCGCACCAGTTCCTCGACCAACAAGGCCACGCCGCCGCGCAGGGACATGAAGAGTGGGCCGAGAACCCGCTGGGCGCCGTCCCCCGAGCTCGTCGTGGGGCTGGCGTCGCCGCGCAACGCCTTCATGAGCGACCCACCGCGCTGAGCGGCGGCGAAGAGAGCGGGAAAAACGGCCTCGGCCGAGAGTTCGTCGACGCGACCGGCTTGGATGCCCCCCACCATCGGCTCGATCAGTTGATAGGTCAGTTCGCTGCCCAACTTGCGTCGTAGGATCGCCCCGATGCTCACGTCGTCGGTGACCTTCATGGTGCGAGGGGCGTGCTCGTCGCGCCACGCGGGCCAGCGCGAGCTCCAAGTGAGGCCCTTCATCGACCTGATCGATTTCGCGCTGGTGGGGACGCCGAGCGCGAGTCCGGCGGGGAGTTCTTCGAGGGCACCCCTGAGCCAGATCGACGCACCCGAGGCGCCGATCGCCACAAGCTCCTCGTCGAGGCCGAGCTCTCGCGCCAAGGTGACCGCCTCGGGGCGTCGCGCGAGGAATCCGTCGGGCCCGAGGTCGACGACGCGGCCCGCGAACTCCGCGCGGCGTAACGCCCCCCCGAAGTGGCTCGACGACTCGATGAGTTCGATGCGCGGGGTGCACTCGGTGGGACCTTGGGCCGCACCGGAGAGCTCCCACGCGGCGGCGAGGCCCGCGATGCCCCCGCCGACGATCACGACCGACGTGCGTGGTTTCACGCGTGAGCCATCACGACGTCGGCGAGGACGGCGAGGAAATCCGCGTCGTCGTTGAGCGACGCCGTGCGCACCAGATTGAGTCCGATGTCGCGCGCGAGCTCCTGAGCCTGGATGTCGATGTCGAAGAGCACCTCGAGGTGGTCCGACACGAAACCGATCGGGCACGAGACGATATCGGTGAGTCCGGCGGCTTTCTTCGTGCGCAGTACCTCCAAGATGTCGGGGCCGATCCAAGGGTCTGCGGTGCGGCCGGCGGACTGCCACGCCACGTCCCAATTGTTGATCCCCGCGAGGCGCGCCGCCCCTTCGGCGCTCGCGCGCAACTGTTCGGGGTAATCGTCGCCCTGGGCGAGAATCCTCTCGGGCAACGAGTGCGCCGAGAAGATGACCTCGCTGGTACCGCGGCGTTCCTCGGGGATCAGGGCGAGGGCCTCGCTCACGCGTCGCGCGATGAGCCCCAGGAATCCCGGGGCGTCCCACCAGGCCCCGATCTCGACGAAGTCGACCGTCGCGCCGAGTGACTCGCGAGCCCGCGCCATGTACTGGTCGGTCGACATCGACGACGAGTGCGGGGCGAGGACCAGTCCGACCACTTTGGTGATTGCGTCGGCGAGGAATCCCGGCGCCACGTCTTCGATCATCGGCGGCTCGTACTTCGAGCCGAAGCGGACGTCGAAGAGCCCTGGTGCCCGAGCCTGCAGGGCCGCGGCGATCCCCGCGACCTGGTCGGCGGTGCGCTGGGCTAGCGGTGAAGTACCGCCGATCTGGGCGTAGCGGTCCGCGAGCTCCGCTAGCAGTTCCGGCGTCGGCGGCCGCCCGTGGCGGATGCGGGTGTAGTAGGCCTCGACGTCGTCGGGCGTCGTGGGGGTGCCGTAGGCCATCACCAGTACTCCGATTGTCATCGCACGCCTGCCATTCCCTCGTCGTGGACCACGCGCACCACCGCTGCGAGCACGTCGGGATCGGTCGAGGGGAGCACCCCGTGACCCAAGTTGAAAATGTATCCCGCCTCGCGCCCCGCGCGCACGAGCACCTCGCGCGCCGCCGCGACCCCGAGGTCCACGCCGCCCAGGCAGCGGGCGGGATCAAGGTTGCCCTGCACGGGTTTGCCGGTGCGGCGGCGACCCTCATCCAGGTCGACGTGCCAGTCGATGCCCACCACCGTCGATCCCGCGCTCGACATCTGGGTCAGCAACTCGCCGGTCCCGACGCCGAACAAGATGGTGGGAACGTGCAAATCGGCGACGCCCTCGATGACCCGCTGGGTGGCCGGAAGGGCGAATCGCGCGTACTCGTCACGCGTCAGCGATCCCGCCCAGGAATCGAAGAGTTGCAGTGCGCGCGCCCCGTGAGCCACTTGGGCGCGCAAGAAGGCGACAGTGATGGACACCAAGCGATCGAGCAGGCGGTCGAAGAGCACGGGATCGGCGTGCATGAGCGTCTTGATGATCGCGAAGTCGCGCGTTGGTGCGCCCTCGACGAGGTAACTCGCCACGGTGAAGGGGGCACCGGCGAAGCCGATCAGGGGCGTGTCGCTGCCCGCCAGGTTCTCCACCACGAGGTCGATGGTCCGGGTCACGTGGGCGATGTCGAGGTCGGTCACGTCGCGTAGTCGTGCCAGGTCGCCGGCATCACGGAAGGGCTGTGCGATGACCGGACCCCGTCCGGGGACGACGTCGACGCCGAAGCCGATGGCGTGGTAGGGCACGACGATGTCGGAGAACAAGATGGCCGCGTCCACGCCGTAACGACGCACCGGCTGCAGCGTCACCTCGCAGGCGAGCGCGGGATCGGCGATGGCCTCCAGGATCGAGCCGGTGCCGCGCAAGGACCGGTATTCGGGCAGAGAACGCCCCGCCTGGCGCATGAACCACACCGGGACACGTTCGACGGCTTCGCCGCGGCAGGCTCGCAAGAATACGGGGTCGTTCACGGGGCTCCTTTAACGGCCTTCAGCCTAGGTCGCCCCGTCGGGCGTGGCGCCCGAAGGCACCGGTGCCGTGAAGTCCCCTAGACTCGTCAAACGCTATTTGCGAGCATCAGGAGAGGTCCGTTGGCACACGAGCGCGAGATTTCGGAGGAGCAGGCGTTCCTCGACCGAGCCCTGGATGCCCTCGATCACATGCGCGACGAAGCTCGCTCACTGCGCGACTCGGCGGCGGTGGCCACGATGCGCGGCGCGGGCGACTTGGTCGAACGCGACGTGGTGATGGGGACGGCCCTCAACCGACTCGATCAGCTCGCGATCGGTGATCAATCCCTCTTCTTCGGTCGTATCGATTACTTGGACAAGGACGAGCGACCCGGTGACACGTACCATGTCGGACGACTCGCGGTCTCCGACGGGGACCTCAATCCGTTGGTGGTGGATTGGCGCGCGCCCGTCGCCGAGGCCTTCTACCGCGCCACCGGTGTCGAATCCCTCGGACTGGCCCGGCGCCGACACGTGGCGATTCGCGGCCGCGAGGTGCTGAGCGTCGAGGACGAGTACTTCGCCAACGAACTCGGAGAGTTGCAGCTACCCGACGACGACCAGCGTGACGCCACGGACGAGGGCCTAGTGGAGGGCGGGCTCGCACTCGGTGGCCCGGGCGCGCTGCTGGCGGCTCTCGGGCGCGCGCGAACGGGCCGAATGGGTGACATCGTCGCGACGATCCAGGGCGAGCAGGACCAGATCATCCGCCACCCTTTGGCCGGAGTCCTTCTCGTGCAGGGTGGACCGGGGACGGGCAAGACCGCGGTCGCGTTACACCGAGCGGCCTACCTACTATTCACGCATCGCGCGACGCTCGAACGCCAGGGTGTACTGGTCGTGGGTCCCAATCCCCTCTTCCTCAACTACATCGAGAACGTGCTGCCCTCACTGGGCGAGTCCGGCGTCACCCTGTCGACGATCTCGGGGCTCGTGACCAACGTCGAGGTCCGCGGTCGTGACGACGAAGAGGTCGACCGCTTGAAGGGTGACGCGCGCATGGCGACCCTGCTCGCGCGGGCCCTACGGACCCGACAACGACCCCTGCGCCAGGAGGTGTCGATTCCCGTGGGCCGCGCCATCGTCGTGGTGCGCCCCGAGGACACCGCCGACATCGTGGAACGCGCGCGGCGACGTCCGGGAAATCACAATCAACGACGTTCCGCCGTCGGACGCGAACTGGCCGCGCGACTGGCGTCGCGCTACCACAGCCGGTTCGTGCACGACTTCGACGACGAGACCGGGGCGATCAACGAATTGGCCGACCAGATCCGCGCGACGTACGAGTACAAGCAGATGCTGCAGCGAATCTGGCCGCGCCTGTCGGGACAGGACCTCTTGCACGACCTCTTCGGCGCACCGGCGCTGCTGCGTGCGGCCGGACGCGACCTCTTCAGTGACGAGGAGCTCGCGCTGCTTGAACGTCCCCGTAGCACCACGCTCGAGGAGATCTGTTGGACGAAGGCCGACGCGGCATTGATCGACGAGGCCAGGGTGCTACTCGGGCCGCGCAAGCGCCCGCGCTCGCTGATCAGGCCCGTCGATAATGGCGTGCTCGACGGTGTGGACCTGGACTCCTTCTCGGGCGACATCCGTGCCGCGGCCTTGCGCGAGGCCCAGGGTCTCGTCTCGACGATGAGCGCCGAACTCGACGAGGCGGAGTTCGTCACCTACGGCCACATCGTGGTCGACGAGGCGCAGGACCTCTCGCCCATGGAGCTACGCGTCCTCAAGCGTCGCGATCTGACGGGCTCGATGACGATCGTCGGCGACATGGGTCAGGCCACGACCGCCTCGTCCTCGGCGTCGTGGAACTCGGTCCTCGAAGTGCTCGAACCTCGCCGCGCGCCGACGCGCGTGGACCTCACGGTCAGCTACCGCACGCCCGAGGAGGTCCTCGATTTCGCCGCGCCCACGTTGCGTGCCGCGGCGGTCGAGGTCGATCCGCCCCGGCCGGTTCGCCGGGCGGGCTTCACGCCCATCGTGGAGATCGTCGATCCGAGCGATTTCGCGTCGTCGCTGGTCAACGCCGTTCGACGCGAGATCGAGGCCGTGACCCCCGGGCGAGCCGCGGTGATCGTGACCGCGGCTCGGGTCGAGGAGATCGTCGGGATCCTCAACGCTGGCGGTGTCACCGCGGTGGACCCTCGCGACCAGGAATCACGAGGACTCGGGGCGGACCTGGTGGTCCTTGGGGCCGAGGGTGCCAACGGACTGGAATTCGATGCGACGATCGTCGTCGAACCCGCGCAGATCGCTCGACGCGGGGCGCAGGCCCACGAGAAGTCCACGTCGCGTGGGTTGCGCACCCTCTACGTGGCGATGACGCGACCGACGCGACGACTCGCAATTTTGGCCACGGGCGAACTGCCCGAGACCATCCGATAGCCGTTATTCGTGCGGAACGTCACAAGCACCCCTCGATTTTTGGTAGAACTTAAGTCGTGAGTCAGGCGATTCCCCTCAGTAGCCTGGCGGAGCAAGAGAAGATCGTCCACGATCGTCCTCCGATGCTGGCCATCGGCGTGATGATCTGGCTCGGCAGCGAGCTGATGTTCTTCTCGGGACTCTTCGCCGCGCTGTTTACCATCCGAGCGCACCTCGTGGCGTGGCCCCCCAAGGGGACCCACCTCGACGTGCTGCAGTCGGGCATCTTCACGATCCTGCTCGTCGCGTCGTCGTTCACGATGCAGTACGCCGTGTGGCTCATCGAGCACCGTCGGCGCGCCGCGGCGCGGCGCTGGGTCGTCATCTCGCTCGTGCTGGGCGCCTTGTTCATCTCCAACCAGGTCTACGAATGGACGCACCTGGCGACGCGGTGGTACACCAACTCCTACGGCTCGGTGTTCTATATCACGACGGGCATCCACGGACTGCACGTGTTCCTCGGTCTCGTCGCGATGCTCTTTCTACTCTTTCGCATGCGCGGCACCGAGGGTGACCCGGGCGAGCTCTCCACGTTCCAGGGGGTCAGTTACTACTGGCACTTCGTCGATGTCGTCTGGATCGGGCTGTACTCGTCCCTGTTCCTCTTGAAGTAGGTCGTGATGAAGAGTCGTTATCGAGCACCGTTTATCGCCGTAGCCGTACTGGTCGTGGCGGCCCCCGTCCTGGGCCTGGCGTCGGCAGCCTTCGCCTCCACCAACACCTACACGCGCACGCCCTATCAGACGGGTCGCGCCAACGCCGGCACCCCTAACTCCACCACGGTCGTCAAGGACTCGAGCGGCGCGGTCGTGAGTTACGGCAACAGTGCGATCACCTACACGGCGCCCTCGCCGGCACTAGCGACCTTGGGCCGGTCCCTCTTCCTGGAGAACTGCGCTTCGTGCCACGGCACCGCCGCCAACGGGGTGCCCGCCAACGGCACTTCGGGAGCATTCCCGAACCTGGTGGGCCTGGGACCCGCGACCATCGACTTCTGGATCGAGTCGGGTCGCATGCCCGCGGCGGACCCTCGCGCGGTCCAGGCCAACCGGCGCGTGCCGCGACTGTCGCAGTCGCAAGCGTTGGCCATCGCCGCGTGGGTGAACTCGCTGAGCCCGAGCTATCCCGACATCCCCTCGCCGAATCTCGCCAGCGCCAACGTCTCCGACGGGGCGGCGCTCTTCGCGCTCAACTGCGCGGCCTGTCACACCATCGAGGGTGATGGTGACGCCCTGGCCGCGGGAACCTTCGCACCGTCGCTGCGCAACATCCCCGCCTATCAGGTGGTGGAGGCGATTCGCACCGGTCCGGGCAACATGCCGCGATTCACCGGCAACCTGAGCGACTTCCAGGTCGCCGACATCGTCAAGTTCGTCACCACCGCGATCCAACACCCCCAGAACCCGGGAGGGTTCGGTCTAGGCGGGCTGGGACCGGTGGCGGAAGGGTTCGTGGGACTGTTGTTGGGCGTGGGCCTGTTGGCACTCGTCGGATTCTGGGTAGGAGAGCGCCAGTGAGCGAGCACGAACAGCGCACCCCGGTGCAGTTGAGTACGGTGTCCAGCGACGACCCGCGGTTGCAGCCGGCGGCCCGTCGTCCCGAACTCGTCGAGAAGGTCATCGCCGTCACCTTCCTCTTCGGCATCGTGTTGATCGCCGGTTTCGGGGCGGCCTACTGGGTCAACGCCACGCCGTGGGTCCTGGGCGCGACCTTCGGTGGCGGACTCTTCCTCATGGGGGTCGGGTTGATCGCCTGGGGCAAGTACCTGATGCCGCGCGGTCCCTTCGTCGAGGAGCGCCACACCCTGGCCAACTCCGAGGCCGACCGCAACGCGTTCGCGGCCGCCATCGTCGAGCGCGGGGGCGGTGTCATCAAGCGTCGCAAGTTCCTCGGTGGATTGCTCGGCGCCGGCATGGGCATCTTCGGTGTCGTCGCGGCGTTCCCACTAATCCGTTCCCTGGGTCCGCTGCCCAAGGGAACCCTGTTCCACACGGATTGGGCCAAGGGCACCTACCTCGTCGATATCACCGGGCGTCGCGTGCACTTCGACGACCTGGCGGTGGGTTCCATCGTGACGGTCTACCCCGAGGGGCTCGAGAACACCGACAACGGCCAGGCCGTCGACCAGACGGTGCTGATTCGTATCTCGAACGAGAACTTCGTAACGCAGAAGGGTCGCGAGACCTGGGGCCCCCAGGGGTACCTCGCCTACTCCAAGCTCTGTACCCACCTGGGCTGTCCGGTGGGCCTCTACGAACAGCAACTGCAGTTGCTCGTGTGTCCGTGTCACCAGTCGATGTTCGATGTCACCAACGGCTGCATCCCCAACTTCGGTCCGGCGCCGCGACCGTTGCCGCAGTTGCCACTGCAGTTCGACGCCGCCGGTTACCTGCAGTCGCAGTCGGACTTCAACCAGCCCGTCGGACCAGGATTCTGGGAGCGTTCATGAGTCAGACCCTCAACACCAAGCGCGCGCAACGCCAGGCGACGGGTCCCTACGGCAAGTTGGGCCACGCGCTCAACGAGCTCGACGACCGCATGGGCGTCGCCAAGGGCGGGCGCACCTTCCTCGACAAGATCTTCCCCGACCACTGGTCCTTCATGCTGGGCGAGATCGCGCTGTACTCCTTCGTGGTCCTGCTGGCCACCGGGATCTTCCTCACCCTGTACTACGTGCCGAGCCAGGACCTCACCACCTATACGGGTAGTTACCTGCCTCTCTACGGCCAGAAGGTCACCGAGGCCTTCGCCTCGACGGTCAACCTCTCCTTCGCGGTCCGCGCGGGCCTGCTGATGCGCCAGATGCACCACTGGAGCTGTGACATCTTCGTGGGCGCCATCGTGGTGCACATGGGTCGCGTGTTCTTCACCGGGGCCTTTCGCAAGCCCCGTGAGACCAACTGGGTCATCGGCACGACGCTCTTGATCCTGGCCATCGTCAACGGCTTCCTCGGCTACTCGCTGCCCGACGACCTGGTGTCGGGCACCGGTATCCGCATCGCCTACTCGATCATCTTGTCGATCCCGGTGGTGGGCTCCTACGTCGCCTTCTTCCTCTTCGGGGGGAACTTCCCGGGCACGTCGATCCTGCCGCGCTTCTTCATCCTGCACGTCTTGATCATCCCCCTGATCATCCTGGGCCTGGTCGGGGCGCACATGGCTTTGTTGGTGCGTCAGAAGCACACGCAGTTCCCGGGCAAGGGCAAGACGGAGAACAACGTCGTCGGTACGCCGATGTACCCGGTCTTCATGGCCAAAACGACCGGCTTCATGTTCGTGGTCGCCGGGGCCACCGCCTTGCTGGGCGCCTTCGCGCAGATCAACCCGATCTGGCAGTTCGGTCCCTACACCGCATCGCGGATTTCCTACGCCGTGCAGCCCGACTGGTACATGGGATTCCTCGACGGGGCCCTGCGAATCTTCCCGGCGTGGTCGTTCCACAGCTTTGGTTACACGATTCCGCTCGAGGTGACGATTCCCGCGGTGATCTTCCCGGGAATCCTCTTCAACCTGGTCATGGCCTGGCCGACGATCGAACGCAAGTTCACCAAGGACAACGAGATGCATAACCTCCTCGACCGTCCGAGCAATCGGCCCAAGCGCACCTCGGCCGGCGTGGCCGTGGCGGTGCTGTGTTCGATGCTCTTCATCGCGTCCTCCACCGACGTCATCGCGAACTTCTTTCACCTCTCGCTCAACTCGGTGCTCTGGGCCATGCGCATCTTGTGCATCGTGATGCCCGTGCTGGCCTATCCCGTGACCTACAAGATCTGTCGCGAGATGCAGGGCTTCGCCGGCGCGGGTAAGCGTAAGACGACCAATATCGTCACACGCACCGTCGAGGGTGAGTACGTCGCGACGCCGGCGCCCGCCTACGTCGACGACCTCGTCCACGAGCACGAGCCCGACGCCGTGCCGGTGCCGACGTACGTGGTGGACAACGACGAGGACGTCGCCGCGGGGGAAGGTGGCGTGCGCCGCGTTCCCCGATAAGTCAGTCGGGGAGTCCCACTGATGAGGTCCGGGAGTGGCATCATCGCATCGATCGTCGCGGTCGTGGGCGTAGGGGTCGGTGCGGTGATCGTGAACTCGACGATGGCGCCCGCGACCACCACGACGACGTCGACCACCACGAGGACCGTCGCGCTCGAGCGCCCTCAGGCCAATTGGCAGGTGGCGACCTCGTCATCGCGCGGGGTCATGGTGGACTATCGGATGATCGACCAGTCGGGCATCATGTTTCGCGCCATCCGACTACGGGCGCGCACGACGCTGCTGCGCTGGCACATCGGGTCAGCTGATCCACCCGTGCGCCCGGGCACGATACCCGCCGACGCCGGTGCGTCGGTCGACTGGGCCAATGAGGGACTCGCCGGCGTGGTCGCGGTCTTCAACGGAGGTTTCAAGGTCGGCGCCCACGCCGGAGGGTCGATGGTCGACGGCGTCACCCTCTCGCCGATGATCCGCGGTGACATGACCCTGGCCATCGACGCGGCCGGACACTGGAAGATGGGTGCGTGGGAGCCAGATTTCCCGGGGCCTATCTTTCACGCCATTGCCTATCGACAGAACCTCGGCCCGCTGATCGCCAACGCCCGGCCCACCGCGGCCGCGCTCGCCGCCAACGAATTGATCTGGGGCGATCCCCTCAAGGGGAATCCCCAACAGGCGCGTTCGGCGCTGGGGATCGACACGCGCGGCAACCTGGTGTACGTGGCGACGCTGTCGGGCGTCTCGCCCGCGCTCCTCGCCCGGGCCCTGCTCGCGGCGGGCGCGGTCGAGGGGATGGAACTGGACATCAATCCCTACTGGCCTATCGTGGGCGCCTCGTTCAGCGTCCTGCACCACCCCGGCAACTATCCCGTGCAGATTCCCTACGCCGAGCACAATCCCACGATCTACAACACCGGGTGGGAACGCGACTTCTTCGTGGCACTCGCCGAACCCAACAGCTGGCGGTGCTCGTGGACCAGTCCGGGGCTGCGCGCAAGCACCCCGGTGGCCCAACCGCAGCCACTGCACCAAGTGTGTGGCGCGGCGGCCACGAGGGTCGCGGTCGCGAGGGGCACTGCGCCGAGGGGCTAAGGGTTGCGTAGCATGGGGTCCGTGCTGAGTCCGGACTCCAAATGGCCCTCGGCCGCCGCGTCGCTGCTGGTCCAGGGTGACGATCGCGCACCGCGCGCCGCGGTGGGGTTGATCGGCGCCCACACGTTCGCGACCTCGGTGACGCCTCGCTCGGCGCTGTCCACGCCCGCCGCCGTGCGCGCCGCGATGGCGCGCTACTCGACCTGGTCCTTCGAGGATCAACGCGACCTCGCCGAGTCGTTGGTGGTCGTGGACCGCGGCGACGTCGGGCAGCCCGACACCGATGACGGAGCCCGGGAGTTGGCGCTCGAGCTCGAGGACGATCTCGTGCACCTCTGGGTACTGCTCGGCGGCGACAATGCGCTCACGTGGCGTGCGCTGAGCGCGCTCGCGCGGGGTCGCCTCGCCGACTGGGGACTCATCACCTTTGACGCGCACCTCGACATGCGCGAGGGACGCTCCAACGGATCGCCCGTGCGACAATTGCTGGACGCGGGACTCGACGGTGCCCACGTCGTGCAGATCGGTCTGGCCGACTTCTCCAACTCCTCGGGCTACGCACGTGACGCGTCCGCCGCGGGCGTACGGGTCGTCTCGCGCAGTGAACTCCGCCATCGCCGCATCGAGGACGTCGTCGCCGAGGCCGTGGCGATCGCCGGTGAGGGTGATCGCCCGATCTACGTGGACGTGGACATGGACGTGTGTGACCGCGCTGTCGTGCCCGGGTGCCCGGCGGCCGCGCCGGGGGGTATCAGTGCCGACGAGTTGCGTCAACTCGTGCGCTTGACGTGCGCGGACCCCCGGGTGGCCGCGCTCGACGTCACCGAGATCGACGTCGAGCGCGACGCGCCCGACGAGCGCACCGTTCGCCTAGGAGCCCTCGTCGTGCTCGAGGCGCTGGCCGGTTACCTACGACGACCGTCGGTTCAGGGGAGTGCAGAGTGAGTGTGGGTCTGGGTGAGGCGGGGCTGAGCCGTGAGGAGGTCCTGCGCATCGTGCGCGGGGGCGAACAGGTGGTCATCGAGCAGTCGGTGATCGAGCGTCTGCGCACGCAGCGCGCAGCCATCGAGGCCATGGTCTCGAGTGGTGTGCCGGTCTACGGGGTCTCGACCGGTTTCGGTTCCCTGGCCACCACGTACGTCGAACCCGACCAGCGCCGCGCGCTGCAACGTGCGCTCGTGCGCTCGCACGCGGCGGGGGTGGGCGCTCACGTCGAGGTCGAAGTGGTGCGCGCGATGATGGTGTCGCGACTCACGACGCTGTGCTCGGGCGTCACCGGTGTCCAACCCGCGACGGCCCTCGCCTACGCCGCGCTGTTGAACGCGCGGATCACCCCGGTCGTCCACGAGTTCGGCTCACTGGGCTGCTCCGGTGACCTGGCGCCGCTGGCGCACGTGGCGCTCGCCCTGATGGGAGAGGGGGACGTGATGCTGGCCGACGGATCGACGACATCGGCAGCCTCGGCGCTGGCGGGGGCCGGTCTGGCCCCGGTGGAACTCGCCGAGAAGGAGGGCCTGGCCCTGCTCAACGGCACCGACGGCATGCTGGGTCATCTCATCTTGGCCATCGAGGACGGTCGTCGACTGCTGCAGTTGGCCGACGTCGCGGCGTCGCTGTCGATCCAGGCGCTGCGCGGGACCGATCGGGTGTTCATCGATGAGTTGCAGGCGCTGCGTCCCCACGTGGGCCAGCGTCGCAGTGCGGCGAACCTGATGGCCTTGCTCGCCGAGTCGCCGATCGTGAATTCGCACATCGGCGACACCACCCAGGTCCAGGATGCGTACTCGCTGCGCTGCGCCCCCCAGGTCCACGGCGCCGCGCGCGACACCTTCGCACACGCGACGTCCGTGGCCGACATCGAACTGGCCTCGTCGATCGACAATCCCTCCGTGCTGCCCGACGGCACGCTGTCCTCGAACGGCAACTTCCACGGCGCCCCCATCGCCTACGTGCTCGACTTCCTGGCCATCGCGGTGGCCGACGTGGCGTCGATGTCCGAGCGGCGCACGGACCGGCTGCTCGACGTGCACCGCAACTTCGGCTTGCCGCCCTTCCTGGCGCACCAGGCGGGGGTGGACTCGGGCCTGATGATCGCCCAGTACACCCAGGCCGCGATGGTCTCGGAGATGAAGCGTCTGGCCTCGCCGGCCAGCGTGGACTCGATCCCTTCGTCAGCGATGCAAGAGGACCACGTCTCGATGGGCTGGCACGCGGCGCGCAAACTGCGCCGCGCCCTCGAGGCGTTCGCCGACGTGATCGCCATTGAACTGGTGGCGGCCTCGCGGGCCATGGCGTTGCGCGCGCCGCTCGGGGCCTCGCCGGCGACGGCACCCGTGGTCGAACTGGTCAACCAGGTGACCGGTGGTCCCGGACCCGATCGGTGGCTCTCGCCCCAACTGGTCGCCGTGGGCCGCATGGTCCGCGACGACGATATCCTCGCCGCCGTCCTCGAGCACGTCGATCTTCTCTAGTCAAAGGAGCCATCATGCAAGGTGCACGACCGGTCCGCGCGGCGCGCGGAACAACCTTGAGCACGCTGGGTTGGCCCCAGGAGGCCGCCCTGCGGATGCTCCAGAACAACCTCGATCCCGAAGTGGCCGAGCGCCCCGACGACCTCGTCGTCTACGGCGGCACCGGTCGAGCGGCGCGTGACTGGCGAAGCTTCGACGCACTCGTGCGTACGCTGCGCACGCTCAAGGGTGACGAGACGATGCTGGTGCAGTCGGGCCGGCCGGTCGGGGTCTTTCAGACGCACGAGTGGGCGCCCCGGGTGCTGATTGCCAACTCCAACCTGGTGGGCGACTGGGCCACGTGGCCCGAGTTCCGCCGCCTCGAGGCCCTGGGTCTCACCATGTACGGCCAGATGACGGCGGGATCGTGGATCTACATCGGTACCCAGGGCATCCTGCAGGGGACCTACGAGACCTTCGCGGCCGTGGCGAACAAGCGCTTCGCCGGCACGCTCGCCGGGACGCTGACGCTGACCGGTGGCGTGGGGGGGATGGGCGGGGCGCAGCCGTTGGCGGTGACCATGAACGACGGCGTGTGTCTGTGCGTCGACGTCGATCCGACGCGACTCATGCGCCGCGTCGAGCACCGCTACCTCGATGAGTGGACCCCGGACCTCGACGAGGCGGTACGTCGTGTGCTGGCCGCCAAGGCCGAGAAGCGCGCGCTCAGCGTGGGGGTACTGGGTAACGCCGCCTGGGTGTTCGCGGAACTGTTGCGCCGCGGCGTCGAGATCGACATCGTCACCGACCAGACCTCGGCCCACGATCCCTTGAGCTACCTACCCGAGGGCATCGACCTCGCCGACTGGCACGACTACGCCGACAAGAAGCCCGAAGAGTTCACCGACCGCGCGCGGGTGTCGATGGCGCACCAGGTCGAGGCGATGGTGGGTTTCATGGACGAGGGCGCCGAGGTCTTCGACTACGGCAACTCAATCCGCGGCGAAGCGCAACTCGGCGGCTACTCGCGCGCCTTCGCCTTCCCGGGCTTCGTCCCGGCGTACATCCGTCCGCTGTTCTGCGAGGGCAAGGGTCCCTTCCGGTGGGCGGCCTTGTCGGGCGACCCCAAGGACATCTGGCGCACGGACCAGGCGGTGTTGGACCTCTTCCCCGACAATGAGCCGCTGCGGCGCTGGATCACCAAGGCCCAGGACCGAGTGGCGTTCCAGGGACTTCCCGCACGCATCTGCTGGCTCGGGTACGGCGAGCGCGACAAGGCGGGCATCGCCTTCAACGACCTGGTGGCCTCGGGCGAGATCTCGGCCCCCCTGGTGATCGGGCGCGACCACTTGGACAGCGGCTCGGTCGCGTCGCCCTACCGCGAGACCGAGTCCATGCTCGACGGCTCCGACGCCATCGCCGACTGGCCGCTGTTGAACGCGTTGGTCAATACCGCTTCGGGGGCGTCGTGGGTCTCGA
>Ga0307377_10002846_pt1 | contig 20066 bp, 22 predicted proteins | sample TR3MG_FD_202535 | JGI IMG/M metagenome (GOLD analysis project Ga0307377, IMG submission 202535) | Soil microbial communities from Risofladan, Vaasa, Finland - TR-3 | ecosystem: Environmental > Terrestrial > Soil > Coastal area > Acid sulfate soil | place: Finland: Risofladan, Vaasa | collected... | reverse complement strand
CGGGATCGCCCCGGAGGGCGTCTGCACGAGGTCAGGCTTCTGCTCGCGGAGCCGAACCCGCTTCGTGATCGTGCCCTGGCTGTCGGGTGGTCCGACGCCGCTGTCGTCGGTGTAGCCGAGGCCGATGCCCCGGCGCTCGCTCCCGTAGACCTCAATCGGCTCGTCGAGTTCGACGTGGATCTCCCACTTGCTGGGGTCCATCGTGTTCGGACGCATGTGCTTGACCTTGCCCTGGAAGGGCTCGCCGTAGTAGTCGCCCTCGACCTCCGCGCCGGGCTTGAACGCCGGGTTGGTCGGGCCGAGGTCGGGGCTGGCCTGCGAGGCATCCAGGATCTCGGCGCGCTTCGGGAAGCCAAGGTGCTTGACGGTGCCGTCGTCGGTCTGCAGCGTGACGAGCGTGTTGCTTCCGGCTCCAACGACAACGCCCTCGACGTCTGTGCCGTCCTTGTCGGTGACCCGCGCGCGTGCGCCCTGCGGGATGTCGATCCGATCCTCTAGCGTCGGGCTGTCCTGTCGATCAGGAGGACTGGCCTGGCCGCCGCTGCGGCCCGTGCGAAGCGCCTCAGCCAGATACTCCTCGACCGAGCCGCCGCCCAGGTAGCCGTCGCGCTCCCTGATCGTGTCCTCCAACTCGTCGATGAGCCTGCCGAAGTTGCCCTTCGGGCCGGGATCGTCGTAGTCGCCGAAGGCTCCGGGATCGTTTGTCGTGCCGTCTATGCCGCCGTCCGCGTTGAGGGCGGCGCGGAGTTCGTCCAGGCGCGCGACGGTGAGTTCGCTCTGGTTGGCGGGGTCGACCTCGTCGAGCGCCTGCAGAATCTCGGCGCGTTGGGCGATGTTCGGTGTGCCCGCCTTCAGATTGCCCTCGTCATCGAAGTTCAGCGCACCGTAGGAGGTCAACCTGGCCGCCTCGTCGCGGTAGTCGGCCCGGTTCTCGTGCGTCGAGACGTACTCGCCGTTCGGGAACTCCACGGTGAGGCCGTGCATCATCATGTAGGGGTCGCCGCCGTGCGAGACCTCGGTGCCGTTCGGCATCATCAGGCTGAACGGGCCGTCCGGGTCGAGGCCGATCTCGTCGTTGACGTACTGCCGCATCGCCTCGTAGCCGCGTGAGTCGTCAGGGCCGAACTCGCTGATGTCGCTGAGTTCGGGGCTGGCCTGCGCGCCAACGTCGCTGTCGGGCACGGCCTTTGCCATGTTCCGCAGCGTTTCGCTCGGGTACGACCCGTGCATCTTCTCCGAAGCTGACTGTTGAACGAAGTCCTTGAGCCCGACCGGGCGATATCGCTTGCCACCGCCGGGTGGGACCGGCGTACCGTCGGGGTAGTTCTGCCCGAACACCTGCACGCCGACGATGTGTCCGTCCCGGTCCATCTGTGCCAGCAGGTCTGCGTCCACACCAAGCTCGTTTCCGAGCACGCCCTTGCCGCCGCCCGCCCGATCCTCCAGCAGCCGGTCCTGCGTCGAGCGGATCTTGCCCTGCAGCGCCGGGCTTTGCTGTCCGCCGCCCTGCACCCGCGTCATCGGCACCCGGTAGATCCTCTCGCGGCCGGGGCCGCGCACGGGCTTGACCCGCAGCGCGGGCTTTCCATCCGGCGTCTCGGAGGGCTCGCCGACGACCATGTGCGGCTGCGCGTAGGGGCTGCCCTCGATCTCCCGAACGTAGACGATGGAACCGGGGCCGATCTCGGGGCTGGCTTGGCCGCGTGACTCGCGCTCCCAGGCATCGTTCCACTCGCGCTCGATGGATTCGGCGTCACCGTCGCCGCTGATCGGGTAGCCGACGGGCTTGCCCTCGGCGTCGTATAGCTGCCAGGCCGCGCCGCCGCTGTTGAACTCCTGCTGCTGCTCGGCGGTCAGTTCGACGAGGTCGCGCTTGAACGGCCCGTGGAACTCCTCGCCGGAGAAGGAGTCGAAGTCACCGATGGGCATGTCGTCGGCGGAGAAGTCGCCCGTGTGCATGATCGGCGTGCGCTCGCCCTCGCCGGTCGACCAGCCGATTCGCTGGCCGGGGCTGGCCTGGCCTGCCTTCGTCCGCGCGTCGGTGATCGCAGCCTCAGGCGTGTCGCCCCTGCCCTCGTACTGGCTGAAGTTCGCTTCGCCCTGCGCGAAGTAGCGTCCGCTGACCTTCTGGACGGTCAGCCGGTCGAAGCCCTCCGCTTCCGCGCCCGTGATCCTCTGCGGCGTCTCGTACTGAACGCCCTCGGGGGTCACGCCAGGGCTGGCCTGGTCGACGATGGGGAAGCCGTCCTCGCCCAGCTTGCCGCCAGCGTTCCGATACTGGCGCTTCTCGGTCGGCGTCAAGTGGCGCTCGTCGGAGACCCGCCCCAGCATTTCCCGGATGTTCGTGTCTCGGGCCTCGGGGTTCGCCTCGTACCGCTTGCGGGCCTGCCGGATGCTGCGCTGGACCTTCTCGGGCGTAGCCTCAGCGAAACCGACTCGGCTCTTCTTGTCGACCGTGACCTTGCCGACGGGGAGGCCAGGAAGGTCGGGGCTGGCCTGGTTCGGCGGGTACTTCTTGCGCACGCGCTCAAGGTGCGAGTCGGGGTCGGCCGTCATCCTCGGGGTTCGCTCCACGACGCGGTTGGGGCTTGCCTGAGTGCCGCCCATCGCGCCGATCAGCGCATCATCAACCGTAAGCGTGTTCGTGCCGTAGCCAGTCCGAACGAGCGCGCCCTTCATCTTTGAGTAGTCGGGGTTCTCTTGGTCGACCACTACGGTCTGGCCGGGGTACTTCCCGGCGGCGCGTTGCGCAGCCTCGGGACTCTTCGTTCCCTGGACCGCGTGTTTGCTTCCCCGACCGTCGTCCTGCAGCACGACGTAGCGACCCATGCCAGGGAAGGGCTTCGCGCCCGGCTTAATCGACGGGCTGGCCTGCGGGTCGGCGATCCGGTCGTCGAGTGCGCGGTCGATGTCGGCGACCTCAGCGTCCACCTCGGGGCTGGGCTGCCCGTCGTCACCGAGCGCGGCCTGCCGGGCGAGGCGGCTCGCCAGGTCCGGGTCGCCACGGCCGCTCGTCTTCGCCTTCCTCAGCGCATCATCGATGTCCGCCTGCCCGCTGCGCTCGATCCTGAGTCCGCGCGAGGGCGTGCCGATGTCACCGGGCTGCAGCGGGCGGGTCGGGAGGATGCCGCGCTGCGGGCGGGTCGGGAGGATGCCGCGCTCTCGGGTCCGGTCGTCCAACTGCGGCGGGTTGCGCGCGGCGATTGCCTTGTCGGCCGCAGCCTTCGCCTTCGCCGGACCTTGCAGCCGGTCGGGATCGGGCGGATTGGGCATGCTGATCCAGCGCCCGGCACGGTTCCGCGTCTGCCACTTGCCGCCGGGCAGCCGCCGGAGCGCGTTGCCCAGTTTGTCGACGACTGAGAAGGCGTCGCGCAACGCCTCGCCTCCGCGTCCGACTAGTGAGGCCTCCTGCAGCCCCTTCGGCTTCTTCTTGCGAAGGCCCTTGCGCAGATCGCCGGTGAGTGCGCCGGGGTCCGCCTTGTCGCCGAGCAGTGCGCTGGCGGTCTGCGAGCCGACGATGCCGTCGACGAGCAGGTCGTTCTGTCGCTGGTAGCGCCGGACAGCCTGCGCGGTCGCATCGCCAAACTCTCCGTCGGGCTTGCCCTTCTGCGTTGGCAGTAGCTTCTGGACCGCGCCGACGAGGTCGCCGGACGATCCCGCCTGGATGAATTTGCCGCCGCTGACTCGGCCCTCGGGTGCTCGCGGGTGCTTCTTCTCAAACTCGGGGTCGTCGACAGCCTTGTCGCCGCCGCGCTGCTTCGGGCGGGCGGCCTCCTCGATCTTGCCCCTGCTTTTATCCTTGTCAGTGTCCGGTTCCTTGTCCGCCTTTTTCGGCTTGCCGTCAGCCTTTGCGGGCTTTGCGGCTCCAGCTTTGTCCGGCTCGGTGTCCTCGGCTGTGCCCTTATTGCGCTCCAGCAGGTTCCCCGTTTTCGGCCCGACGATCCCGTCCGCCTTCAGGCCGAAGCGACGCTGTACGCGCTTGAGGCCCTTCTCGGTCTCCGGCCCGAACCGCCCGTCGGCTCCGGCGTCGCCTACGAACGCGCCCATGCCGTTCAGCGTGCTCTGCATGTCGGCAACCTCGGGGTTGCCCTCCTCCTCACCGACGCCCATGCCCTTCGCCAGGAAGGTTGGCTTGCCTGGGCCGTCGCCGTTTGTGTCCACAGTTGTGGACGCCTCGGGGTCCGGCTCGGAGGCACCCGCGCGGCGGTCCTGCACGATCTCGGGCGTGGTGCCCCGCAGCGCGATCTTGGTTTTCGGGCCGACGACGCCGTCCTGCTTGAGGTCGTGGTCGCCCTGGAAGCTCTTGACCGCCTGATCGGTTTCGCCGTCGAAGTTCCCGGTCTTCGGGGTGTCGTAGCCGAGTTCGCCAAGGCGCGCCTGCGCCTGCTGGACCGGCGTCCCGCTCTCGCCCTTCTGGATCGCCTCGGGTGCCCCGTCGCCGTTGCTCCGGCGCTCTCGCGGGCTGCGGCTGGCGGCCTTCTCGACGCGCTTAGTCGCGTCTTCGGGTGCGTCGACCGCCGCCTCCTCGATCTCTCCGCCGAGGACGTCGATCATCAGCCGTAGCTCGCCGGACTCGGCCTTCAGCGCCTTCGCTGCCGCCGACTGCTCGCGCGGGTCTGCGGCAGGGCCGCCGATCTGCGGCAGTCGCTTCGGGGTGGCCTGCGCCTCGACGAGTTCGCGGGCTGCCTTAACGATGCCCGCCTTGCCTGCGCTCCGGCCCTCGTGCAGCGTGCGGTGCAGGCTCTCGACGATGATCAGCCGCTGGGTGAAGATGGCGAGCAGTTCTTGCGCTTCGGGGTCGGTGAGGACGGCGTGCTCTTCCAGCCAGGCGGCGTCCTCCTTAATCTTGCGGGCCTCCTTGACGCTTCCGGCCTTCGACTTCGCGCGCTTCGCGTTCCATTCAGCGACTGCCTTGCACGCCTTCGCCTTTGTCGCGGCGGAGACGTTCTGCGACTTGGTCGGCCCCTTCGTGCTGCTGACTGTGCCTCCGCTGCACCAGCGCTTTACCTGGTTGACGGCGATGGCGATGGAGTGGCCGATGGCCTTGCCTTTTTCATAATGTAGATGCTTCGCGATCCGCTCGATGTAGTCGGGCAGCCCACCAGCCTTCTCCACCCAATTGTCGGCCTTACCCGGTGCTCGCTCCAGGTCGGGATAGACGCGGCTGGAGACTTCTTCCAAATCGCGCTGTTGCTCGACGGTCAGGCTCATCGTTCGCATCGTAGCCCGCTCGCCGCCCAGCGCACCGAGACTAACCCTACGCGACAAGTTCGTTGCGGGTCTCGATCTCGCGTGGTTGCCTTTCCAGGATCATGACCAGGGTACTGATGTTCAGCCGCGTGCCTTCGTCGTGATAGCAAGCTTCCCAAGCACTTCGGCAGTCCTTTAGCGCCACCTTCCATTCACGCCGGGGCTGCGTGTTCGCGGGCCAGACGATCTGCCGGTGCGCCTTCACCCAGGCGTCGTCGAAGTCCATGCCGTCGAGCTTCGCCTCGGCCAGCCGAACGCGCAGTTGCTCGGCAGGGTTGGCTTCAGGCGTTGGCGGGCGGGGCTTCCGTGTCCGGCGGGTTTTCCTGCGTCGCCGCAGCGTTGCCGTTGCCTGTACCGTCTCCGCTTCCAGGGGATGCCTCCATTTGTAAGCGCGTATCCGCGCGGTATGTGCCGACGAGTCCGAGAAGATCCTGGAGGGAACGGTCGACGACAGCCAGCGCCCGGTCGCGCTCGGCGGGGTCTCTCAGGGCGTTCGCGCTTTCGATGTGGCGGCGGACGTCCTGCAGCGGCTGCGGCGTCATCTCGGCGTAATCGTAGCCTGTCGCGGGGCGTAGCGGTAGTCAAGCTCTCGCGCTGGGCATTTCTGGCAGGTTCGTATGACCAGTCTCGCTTCGCCGCAGACGAGTGGCCCGGCTCTGTATGTCCACAGGTGCCCGCCCTTCAGCCTGCAACGAAGTCGAGCTAGTCGGGGATATCGCCCTTGTAGATGCTGCGTGCTGCTTGCCATGTGTTCGCCGGTTCGCCGTCGAAGATGTGCCACGCGATTGCGTAGGCCATGCGGAAGCGGAGGATCGCCTCGTCGCCCTGAACGTAGGGCGGGATCTGTTCGTCGGCCAGCTTTGCGCCCTCGGGGATCGCGTCGAGGTCGGCCTCGGTGACCGCGTCGAGGTCAGGTAGGTCGGTTGCCACGCATACAGCGTACCGTCCTAGCCGGTGCCGAGCACGCGGTCGAGCCAGCCGCCGCCGGAGTCGTCCGTCCGGCGCGGGTCGCCGCAGTTCCAGCATCGGGTGTCTGCGTCGTCGTTGTCGAGCAAGCATGTGTCACACCTCCATTCATCCGGTCGGTCGTGGAAGCCCTGAAGATGTGGCTGCGCGTACTCCTCGGGCTTGCGCTCCTCCCACTCGATCTGATGCAGCTTGCTCCACACGCCGAGGTAGGTCGCCGCGCGTTGCGCGTGCTGCCGCTCCTTGACCGCGTTCTTGAAGTTGTCGTAGTCGATCTCGTCGCTGAGGATCTCCAGCGCCCTGTTCCACTCGGCGCGCGGGATGATCAGCCGCGCCGGGTAGTCGGCACTAGGGGTGTGGGCGATCTCGTACTCGCGCAGGGCCGGATGGGCGTCCTGCAGCCGGACAAGGTCGGCGCGCGCGCGAGCGCGCACCAGCACGATCTCGCCGTCGTCGCGGTGCTGCACGACGCTGTAGAAGCCTCGGGGGGTCATCATCCACATCAGAAGCTCCGCACGCGCGCGGCGTCGCGGACCGCCTTGCGCAGGCGCTTCCAGATGCGCCCGGTAGGGCTGAGGTCCCGGTGCCCGTAGTCGAACACCTCGCCCGCCCTGTAGATGCGGCTCTGCCCTTCAAGGCCGCGCAGCCGATTGTTGACCTCCAGCAGTTCGTCGATCAGCCGGTTGCGGTCCTCGCTCGGCGCGAGGAAGCTCTGCGCGGAGTTGGCCGCGTGGAAGGTTGCGTTCTCGGCAACGTCGATCAGGGTGGCGACGCGCTCGGTGTCCGTCTCGTAGGTCGTCTGGTCTGCAGTTGCCATGTTGTTCTCCTTGGTCGGGTTGCTAACGAATGTAGCACGTTCTCGATCAGCTTGCAGCCCACCCGCAGAACATCCAGCCCTTGACGGGCGGGTTGCCCTTCGGCGTGGCGAGGCGAAACTTCACCTTGACCTTGTGCTTGGTCTCAGCCTTCACCTCGACGAGCGTGCCGCCGTCCTCGCGCGTCTTGACGCCGATCACGCCGAGCGTGCTGCCGGTGCGGTGGGCCTCGGTGACCGCCGCCTTGCGGGCCGAAGCCTGCGTGTCGTAGGGCGCGCTGATCGGCCTGCCCTTCGCGGTGACGTAGTAGCGCGTGACGACCTTGCCCTTGGTCGCGCGGTCGGTGACCTTGCGGGTCTTGCTGATCACCTCGGAGTCGACCCCGCTGACCCGCTCGCCGGGGCGAAGGTCTAGCTTGCCCTCGGCCTCCACGGCAGCCTCCCAGCGGTTCCCGGTCGTGGTCACGGTGATGGTCTTGTTTCTCCAGCCGAAGTGCCTGTCCTCGGCGACGGGGATCGCGCCTGCGGCCTCCCACTTGTTGAGCGTGTCGAGCACCTTGTCGGTTCCGGCGAGCCGCGCGGCTGCCGCGTAGGGCAGCGCGGTCGGATAGACCGGAGTCGCGCCGCCGGTCGTCGTGATCGTGCCGTTGTAGGGGTCGGTGCCGTACTCGGCCCGCGCCCGTCCGGCGGCCTTGCTGTACGCCTCGTGCATGTTGCTGCCCTCGGCGTAGTCCGTGAAGTTGATCGCGCCCATGTTGTGCCTCCTTGGTCGGTGTTGCGCTAACAAACGTAGCACCTTCGCGCCGTTCAAGCAACCCCGCCGAGACCAGAAAGTGGCCTCGGCTCGGCCCTTTATTGACCCTTGTGCCGGGTCGGTCGGTGTGCTACCGCCCGAACGAGTGCCCGTCAAAGCGAAGCGCCCCCGGCTTCTCACCGAGGGCGCTCCGGTCGGCGTGCTGATTCGGCTCAGACCCCTACGGCCTGCCGGATCTTCTCCAGCGCGCCGTCCTTGATGCGCTGATCCTCGAAGGACCGCTGCATCTGATCGGTGCGCTTCGTGACCCTCCGGCCCCAATCGGCCCACTCCGCGACGGCGTTGTATGCCGCCCAGGCGGTGCCGGGCGAGTTGCCCGAGGTGTCGCCCTCCGGTCCCTTGCCGTCGTAGATGTTGAGCACGACCTCCTTGATGTCGGCTCGGTTCTGCTTGGCCCGGTCGCCGAGGTCGGGGTTGTCGGCCCCGGTCAGCTTGTCGACGATCTTGCCGAGGCCGTCCTTTGCCATCGGCTTCGTCGCCAGCTTGTTCCCGAGGTCCGCGAACGCCGCGTTCCAATCCAGGCTGATCTGCATGACCCGCCGGGCCTCGCCCAGCTTCTCCTGCATGTCGCCCGTGTGCCGGAACTTGTAGGTCCGCTCGCAGCCCTCGCTGCGTCGGAGCGCGGCCCCGAGGGTGTTGGCGCAGACGACCCGCACCTGGGTCGCTGCGGCGGTGACCGCCATCGACCCGTCGTGCGAGTTGGCGCAGTAGACGAACTCCCCCATCTCGTCGCCGCCGACCTCCGTGTACTTGGGGATCTTCGCCAGCACCCACACGCGCCGCCCGCTCTGCAGGCTGCCCGCCGTCTCGATCTCGATGTCGCCGCCGAGCAGCGCATCGAGCCAGGCGAAGGCGTCCCTGTTCGGGACCACCTTGTAGTCCTTGCTGACGATGCCGAGGACGTCGCCGGTGTCCTCGCGGATGTTGGCCTTGAACTCTTCGGCTGCGACCAGCCGAGCCTCCATCTGCGGGACGAGGATGCCTTCGTCCTGCGTCACCGGGCGCGCGACAAAGACGTCGCCCTGGTTGACGGCCCAGGTCAGCCCTGCCCGCTCCAGCGCGTCGTCGATGTCCTCCGGGTAGTCGTCGAGAACGGTGCCGAGGCCGTGCCAGGGCATGCTCCTGACACTGATCATCGTGTCCTTCTCCGTGATTCCGTGACTCATGGTCACTCCTATCGGTCGGGTTGCGCAGGATCGCGCCTCGCCAACGTACCACGATTCTCGGCTGCTATCTATTGCTCCTTCAGAGCAGGCCGAGGAGCCAGAGAACCAGTTTCACGACGCCGATCCAGAACGCCGCTGCGACGGCGAGGTAGGCGACCGCCACCAGCAGGCAGGACGCGTAGCTCTGCAACCGTCGCATCAGTCCACGCGCCAGCCGTCGGCGACCAGGATGTCGAGGCTCGGGTAGCCGAGGCTCGGTGTGGTCGGCGCGAGGATCGTTCCGACCGGCGTGCTCGGGCTTGCTGCGTAGACGACCGGCCCCCGTCCCTCGACCAGCACGCCAAGGAGCGGCGTCTTGCCCACCTCGGGGTAGTTCTTGAGCGGCAGGACGGGACGCCGAGGCCAGCGGTTCGGCTTGTCCATCATCTCGCGGTCATCGGCCTCGGTCCTCATCGGTTGAGGTAGCCCATTTCGACGAGCCGCCGAGCGGCCTCGTCGGCCTCCGCGTCGGTTAGCGAGACGCCGTTCAGCGTGGTGTAGCGCCGACCGGGGAGGTACCGCTCCTCCGGCCCCCTCAGCACTGTGCCCGGCTTGATCATCTCCCCGCATTGCTCGCACTCCCAGTGCCCCACCTCGTGCTCGTCCTGACAGGTGTCGCACCAGTAGGTTTCGTCGATAATCCACCGCAGTGTCGGGCGTCCGTCCTCCGTCCGGTGACCGTGGCCCTCGCGGTCGGTGTAAGTCCAGGCCGGGTCGTAGGCTACGCCGCCCGGCGTCCTGACCAGGATCGGCTCCACCTCCGTCTCTAATTGAACCCCGTCCCGGTCGGCGTTGGCGAGCATTTGTTCGATCTCAATCCGCACTCTCGGCCTCCGTTCGGTCGCGCCGCTCTCGATGTCGCTGCGCCCCCACACAGCTTGCCGTGTGCGGCATGTAGGTAATCGCGGCCATCGTCTCGGCGTCGAGGTGCTGCACTGCCCCGTCGACCCAATGGTCGGGGATGATCAACGGCGGCATCCGGGTGCCCCGCCCGAGCATCGCCAGCGCACCATCGGATCGCGGCTCGCGGTCCACGGCGATCCGGGTGCCGTCCGGTTTCTCGCCGTAGAGGATCTCCGCGTCGCAGTCCTTGCAGAGCGACATCAGCCGTGGTCCTCCTTGGTTGGGGTGAGGGCGGCGCGGGCGATGGCCGCTGCGGTTTCTAGTTCTCGCGGGTGACAACAGACGATCATGTGCTCACCATCTGACGCGGTTTCAACACGATCACCGAGAGCCGCGATCTTTCTCAGCGCCACCTCATATTGGTCTAGGGCGGTGAGGGCGGCGAGGACATCCTCAAACTCGGCGTGTACGACCTGCGGGGTTTGGCACGGAGGACACGCGGGGTTGAAGCAGGTGGGTCCGCTCATCGCTTCGCGGCACTCGCCCGTGTGACCGACTTCTTCCAACCGCTCCCGCTGCTCCTTGCTGATACCCATCATCAGATCTCCGAGTTGATCTGCCCGATGCAGTCGGGGCAAACGGGCCGTCCGCAGCCGCTGCATCGCATCCCGACCCGCAGCGGCGCGCCACGGGCGACGGCCGAGCACGCCTCCTTCGCCCCACAAACCCCCCGCCCCGACCGGACGAGGACATGGCAGAAGTCGTCGTCGTCGTAGGTGCGCAGGTCGTGGGCTGCCTCGGGGGCTGCGGTGGTCATCCTAGGCCCCCTTGGCCTTGCCGATGATCTCGTCCACGGGCACGCCGTTGTCACGCAGGAACTTCGCTGCGCCGTCGCGGGTGGTCTGCGGAATGCCCTCGTCGATGAGCATCAGGCCAAGCTCCCGCTCCGCGACCTCCTCGTTCGCCGCTCGCGCTCGCGCTTCGTGCTCCCGAAGCTCGGCTTCGGTCGGCAGCCGCCACTCGTCCGGCGGCTCACTCTTGTTGGCAATCCGCTTCTCAAACTCCGGTGTGAAGATTCGCTCCGCCATTTCAGTTCATGCCTGCCCGCATCCCCCGTCGTGGTTGTGGTGCGCGGGGCAGTTCGGGATATGCCACTTCGCCCGACCAGCAGCCGCGTCCATATAACCGTCGTACCAAGTCTCGGGCTCTCCGCGGGCATCGGCGTTGTCAAGTGCCATGCCGGTCGAGTAGAGGCCAGAGCGCCAGCCTCGGGTGTAGTCCTTTTTGTTGCTGACTGTCAATTCATCTCCAGGCGGAACTCGGGGCTGATCAGAACCTCGGTCGGCACGTTCGCGTCGACCTCGGCGGTCTGCCCGTCGGCCGCGAGCACGCTGCGGTTGCCGCTGCTGCCGGTGTTCAACTTCAGGCCCACCTTCAGGCGACCCGGTGCTGCCTCGCTCTCGCGGATCGTCAGTTCGACCTGCGCGGGCAGGCCGCCGTTGAGGATCAGGGCCAGGGGTCGAGTTTGCATTGTGGTCCTCCTTGGTCGGTTGCGCTATCAAATGTAGCACAGCCTTCGCCGGATTGCTAGAGGTCGAGATTCGGGAAGCGGGACCGTGCGTCGAGCAAGAGTCCCGTGCGCTCGCGGCGGCTGAGGTTGCCGAGTTGCGCCTCGGGAGCAACCCTGGCGTGCCGCAGAATCATCGCTGCCTTCGTCGTGCCGAGGCTGGGCACTGCCTCCAGCAGTGTGATCACCTTCATCGTCCGCAGCGTCTTCGGGATCGGCCTCAGCAGGATGTCGCGGGCACGGACCTCCCCGGCCTTCAGGTCGCGCTTCAGCTTTGCTCGGGTCGAGCGCGAATCGTTCGCCACCTCCAGGGCGTCCATGCGCTGCTCGTGGGTTCGGTCGGGCATGGTCGCTAGTTCTACCTGAAGGCCCGGTCTCCTGCGTCCGTAGTCATCCGATCTTGCGCACCCGGATCGCTCCGCCGATCTGAATCGCCTCGCCGTGGGCCGGACTCCATACGAGGTGCAGGCCATCCTTCAGCGTGGTCAGGTAGATGTATTCGTTCTTGGCCTTGTCGCGGAACTTCGCCCCGGTGCTGAGTTCGTCGATCCGGTCGTGCTTGTATTTCCCACCGCTGCCCCACTTGCTCTTGTAGCCGCTGACGTCCATCGTCATCCAGGCGGTGTCGGCCAGCGGCACCGACGCGGTTGACTTCAGGTCGTCGAGGATCTGCTTCGCGGTGACCGCGCCCACCTCGATGCTCTCCTCGGTGCCCGGCGTATCTGCGAACTCGTCCGGCGAGGAAGGCTTGCCCTTAGCCTTGACGTCGCTCAGCGGCGTGCCTTCACTGGTCGTAATCATCTCGTCGCTGACCGTGTCGACGACGACGGTGTCGCTGTTGCTGATCTTGGTCACGACCATGAAGGGGTGGCCGTCCGCGTTCTCAAACTCGTCGCCCGCCTCCAGCGTGTCGATGGTCTGCACCGCCTCCATCGCCTGTTCGTCGACCGTGTAGGTGACCTGCTCGGGCGTCCAGTCATCCGGCAGCACCTCCAGCTTCCCGTCCGGCCCCTTCATCACCGTGCCACTCGCAACGTGCGCCACGATCTCCACCTCGACGTCGTTGCCGGTCGTGACCTTCTCGCCCTTCTTCGTCGTGCCCAGCGTCCCGCCGTCGGCCTGCGGCGGCGGCTCGCGCGGCGGGAACGCGATCTGGTCCGGCTTGTAGTGCAGGCCCCAGGCCGCGAGGTCCGATGGCATCGAGGTCTGTTGGTCCGTGACCTTGTCCTCGGCACTCTTTGCATAGACGTTGCCGCTAGCGCCCGTGAAGAGGCTGCCCACGGGGAGCGTGTCGAGCGTCGCGCCGTCAACGTTCGTGACCAGCACCTTCTGAAAGTCGCCCGCCGCCCATGCCGTCGGGTCCGGCGTGTCCGTCGCGGGCGGCACGACCTCGTTGGCGTAGATGATCATGCCGACGAGGTCGCCCTCGACCTGCACCTCAATCCCTGCGCCTGCGATCTGGTTGTCGGTGACGGTGGCGATGTGCTCGTCGCCGGACTCGGCCTGCACGGTCACGGTGTCGCCGACAGCCAGGTCGGCGAAGTGCGCCTTCTGCGCGTCTGATGGCAGCAGCGTGTTCTCCACTTCGCCTGCCGACACGAAGCCCCCGGTCGACGCCGCCGTGTTGCCCGGCGCAGCGGGCATTCCGATGTAGGTGTCGTAGCCGGGCAGGTCCGTAGGGGTGACGTCGTGGCGCGCACGCCCGCGTTGCTGACCGTCGGCGGTGTAGTTCTCCGCACCGTCGGTGATGATCGGCTTCGCTCCAGCGACCTGCACCTTCCAGAGCTTTTTGTCTTTGTCCTGAAAGATCGTCCCGGCGGTCATCTCGCTGATCTTGTCGTGCTTGTACTTGCCGCCCGTCCCATAGGCGCTCTTGTAGCCGTTGACCGACACGCTCGGCAGCGTGTCGAGTGCGATGTCGGCGGGCGTGGCGTCGGTCGGCGTCGTGTCGTCGGGGGTCTCCGGGGTGTCCGGCTCGGGCGCGCTCGGGGTGTCTTCCGCCTCGGGCGGGCCGGTGATTACCTTGTCCAGCTTGATCGAGTAGATCTTGCCCGACTTGCCCGCCGTGACCTCCAGGGCGTCTGCGCCCTTCGGCGTCGTGGTCTGCCCGACGACCTTGCCCTTCCAGGTCTTGCCGTTCGCCTTCTGCATCTCGATCTCGGTGCCCTCGGGGTAGCCGTGGTAGCTTGGCTTTCCCCACGGGAGGTCGGCGTCGCTCGCGCTCTCCTTCGCGTTCGCCTCCGCCTGGGCCTCCAGCGTCTGTTGCAGGCCCTTCGGCCCGGCGTGGACGGTTTGCTCGCCGCCCACCGAGTCGTACTCGACGTACTTGCCGTCCTCGACGACGGCGACCTGATACTTCTCCTCGCCGTAGTCCGCGTAGGGGTCCGGCTTCAGCTTGATGTAGGTCTTGCCGCCCACGGTGAAGCCGTCGCCCACCTTGAGCATCCCGACCGTCGCGTTGTCGCCGGGCTTCAGCGCGTCGTAGTCCTTGTCCGGCGGCTTCGTGATGTCGGTGTCGGTGTCGGCGGCGTTCTTGTCGCCCTCCACCTCCAGCGGCCTGACCTTCTTCTTCAGCAGCATCTTCCCGGTCTTGCCGCTGTCGAGATTCGTGTAGTAGACCCAGGAGCCGTCCTTCTTGTCGATCCGGTAGGGCCGGATCGTTTTCGTGCCGCGCCCGCCGTGGTAGAAGCTGCCGACGTCCAGGTTGCCTGCGGGCTGGGGCTTGCCGATCTGGTGGATCTTCGGATCGAACAAGCCCTCCAGCGCGTCGTCCTCGGGGTCCAGCTTGATCACCTTGCCGCCGGGCGGCTTGGCGCTGACCACGCCGGTCTTGCTCACCGTCGTGATCGTGTGCTTCTTGCCCTCGTAGCTGAAGGTCATGCCCTTCTCGGGGTTGACCTTCGCGCCCTCCGGGACGTAGCCCTCCTTCGGTTCCAGCTTCAGCGTTTGGTAGTCGCCGTTGATCTTGCCGGTGAGGCCCGACTCCAGATCCTTGATCGCCACCTGCCCGACACCCGGCGCTCCCGTGATCTCGTAGGGCGTGTTGTTGACCTTGAACTTGTCGCCAGTCTGCAGTTGCGCGATGGGTGCCGGTTCGCCGGAGGTATAGACCCAGGCGTCGGCGTCAAAGACCGCCTCACCCTCGACCTTCGGCGGCTTGAAGTTGCCCTTCAGCTTGTAGTTGAGATGGCCGGTGGCCTGATACTCGAACGTCTCGTCGTTGAACTTCAGCCCGCCGCTGCCGTCGGGCACCAGCTTGTGCATGCGAAGGCCGGTGCCGGTCGTATCGGAGGGGTTCGGCCCCAGCCAGTAGAGCGTGCCCTTCATGCCCATCGCGAAGTCGCCCTCGCCGAAGCCCGCCTCGGTTGCACCCTTGCCGACCGGGTTGCCCTTCTCGTCGACATGCTCCCACGGCAGGTCGTGCGCCTTCAGTTCCTCGGGCGTGTAGTCCTTGCTGAGGACGGCCGGAAGATCGTCGCTGTATTCGGCCAGCGCGCTCGCTGCGCCCTGCGGCGGCTCGATGTAGTCCTTGCCGCCGTTCATGTTGATGTTCGCCGGGGGTGGCGGGATCGGCAGGTGCCCGCCGTGCTTGATGTGATCCATGAACTTGCGGAAGACCTCGCCGCCCGCCGGGTTTTCGGTCATGCCGTCGAGCCACTTCAGCGCCCCGCTCGGCAGATCGCTGGCGTCGAAGCTCATGTGCCGCTCGGGGTCGATCTTCAGTTGGAACGGGACGGCGAACTCTTTCTCGCTGGTGTAGTGCTTGCTCGCGCCCTTCATCGGGCCTGCCACCCAGGTCGCCATGACGACGTGCCGGATTGAGACCGCGCCGAGGATGCCAGTCGTGCTTCCCCACCAGGTCGGGCGGTAGTGATGCGTCTGGCTTAGGCCGCTGAAGGTCGGGGAGTTCCCGCTGAGGATGTTCTTCTTCCACCAGCCAGCACCACGGCTGTCCTTGTGGGCCATGACGACGTCGGGTGCGCGCGTCCGGTTGTAGAGATCCCAGGCGTAAGCGTCGCGGATGCGGCTCTGCAGTTCCATCGCCTTCTCGCGCTTGCGCCGAACGGCGTCGAGCTTCTTCTTGTCCTTGAACACGCCCTTGAAGATCGCCGTCAGGCTCAGCGTGAAGCCGGTGCTCGCTCCGTACTGCCCGCTGTAGCCGCTGCTGACCATGTCTTGGATCTCGGTGTCGTATTGCCCGTAGGCGTCCTTGATCAGATTCGGCGCTCCGCTGTTCGTGTGCTTCCCGAAGCGCTCCTGCAGATCCGTGTAGTGGAGTTGCTCCAGCCTGCCGAACTGCTGCCACTCCTCCGGCTCCAGGTCGCTGTTCTCCGGGACCGGGATCGTCGCATCGTGGGTGCTGGGGTCGGCGTAGGGTTCGACGACGGTGACGTCGGTCGGCCCGTGCTCCAGTTCGCCCTTACCCCCCTTGATCGCTCGCGCGGGCGCACGCTTGATCCCGCCGATCTCGTTATCCGGCCCCGGCGTCGACTTCGGGTCGATGAGCTTCTCCTCAGCGGAGGCTGCGTTGCCGCTCGCCTCGTTCGCGGCCACGCGCCCGTCCTTGAAGATGTGCCAGATCTCCCACTCCTTACCGCCGTAGATAAAGCGTTGCCCCACCTCCATGAACTCGCCGCCCAAGCCCCCCGGTGTGTCCTTCGGCCAGCGCGGATGCTTGACGGCGTCGAGCGGCCCCCACTTTGCCTCCTCTATCTCAGTCTCCGGCGGCGGCTCCGGCTCCGCGTCGGGCAACGGCGGGGCGACCAGCGCTGCCGCCCGATGGATGCGTCCGGTCGGGTCGTCGGCGGAGGTCTCGGTGCGGACAGGTTCCAGGGCCAGGGGCATCGTCCTGCATTGTCACACGCGCCCCGCCCGCAGAACGCGAACGACCCGCCGGAGGGGACGGGCCGTCGCGTCGCTGTGCCTTAGAGGCCCAGCAAGGCTGTCGTGTAGTAGCCGGTGGACGTATCTTCGCTCGCAGCGACGGCGAGGATGATGATCGCCGCACCGACGACGCCGATGATCCCGAGGACGAGGCCAGCCGTAGCCATGCCTCCCCCGGTGACCGTGCCGCCGCCCTCCTTGATCTTGTTCTTGGCGATCACCGCGAAGATGATCGCCAGGATCGAGCCAACGCCGTAGCCCCAAACCAGGCCGAGGACGAGGCTCGCGATTGCGTACCCGCTCGTCTTGGTCTGTCGCTCGACGACTACGGGCGCAGGGGCGGGAGCCGCTCGCGGCGCGCGCTCCTGCCACTCGTTGCCGTCAAAGTAGCGTTGACCGCCACTCCCGTCGGGATCGTCATACCAGCCCGCAGGCGGCATCGGATTGCTGCTTTCCATGTTTTCGTTCCTTCCCTAGTAATGGACGATGTGGTCGTTGTCCTCGCGCTCGGGTGTGCCGTCCGGCATCGCTGAGAGCAAGCTGAGAGTCGCGCCGTGGTTGATCACCTTGCGGCGGCCGTCCTCGGTGCGGATCGTCAGGCCACTCCCCGGCAGCAGCGACGTCTCGGCCAGGAACCAGTCCTCGGCCTCGGCGAAGGTCGGTTTGACGGCTCGGTACACGCTGCCGTTGCGGAGATAGATCCGGTACGGCTTCTCGTCCTCGTCGAGTCGGTCGACTCGGGTCACAAACCGTTTGCCCGTCGGCGTCGTGCCGACGATGGCCCCCGCGTGATCAGGGTGGGCGTCGATCTCGGCCAGGTCGACCGGATCGGTCTGCCCCTTCAGGTGAACCTGCATGGGTTCCTCCTCTGTTGTTGGTCGGGTTGCCTAAGTGCTAACGACCATAGCACTCACCCGCTGTGGAAGCGAGCGACGTCCGGGCAGGTCGCGTGGTGCGGAATGTACCGCGCCTCGGTCATCGCCTCCAGCGCGTTGTGCCCGGTGCCGTCGGTCACGTCCTCCCGGTCGACGTCTCGGAGGTAGCCCATGTTGGCGACGGGAATCGCTAGCGGCGGGCGGCGTGCCCCCCGGCCCAGCAGGTACCTATTGCCCTCCGGCGTCGGCTCCCGGTCGAACGGCTGCCGCTTGCCGTCCGGGGTCTCCGCCCACACAATGTCCGCGCCGCAGTTCGCCCCCTCGCACTTAGCCAACGGGATTCGGTCGTATCCGGGCGGTCTTGCGCAGATGCTCGGCCATCAACCTCGCCACAGCGCTACGGTCGCCCCGCCCGCCCGTGCCGCTGGTGACGCCGATCAGTTCGGTCTGCGCCTTGCGCTGCACCTTGGCTGGCAGAACCCCTTGCAGTTGTCGCCTGCCCGCCGGGGTCAGCCGCTCGTCGTAGCCCTTTGCCACGAACGCTCCGAGCGCCCCGAGCCACGGTGACTGGTTGACCTTCGGCTCGTCCTTCCACAGTTCGTTGAGACCAAGGACTCGGTCCAGCCAATCCGGTCCGCCGCGCTCGTGAATCGAGCGCAGAGTCATGACGGCCTCGATTCGGTTGTACGGCTTGCCTGACCGAAGCTTGCCGATCTCGTAGCCGTGCGCCTCGCAGATGCCGAGGATCTCGACTGCCGTCGGGTCGCGCTCGACCACCTCGACCAGGAAGCTCTCCACCTGTGACACATGTCGCCGGTCGCGGTCCCGTCCCAACTTCAGCGCCGCCTTCTCCGGCGGGGTCATCGGGTCGAACACTTCGGCGAGCAGCGTCGGCAGGCCGAGTCGGTCGGCTGCGAAGTGCCGGTGTCGTCCGTCGATGATCCACCAGCGGATGCCGTTGCTGCGCCGGTCGGGAGCAGCGACCACCGCGAGAATGCCCGCGAGGTCCGGGTTCCAGTTCGCGGCCATTCGTGAACCGTGGCGTTCGTCCATTGCGAAAGCAATCTGCACGTCAGGGTCCGGTGCCATCTCGTCAACGCGCAGCTTTCTGATGCGGCTCATGCGAGTTCCTCCTTGGTCGGTTGTTGTCGCCCGACCATACCAGCTATGCGTGGCCCCGCTAGTCGAGGATCGACATCTGCCCGTGCTCGCGGTGGTCGTCCTCGCGGGCGACGCCCTTCAGCGCTGCGGCGGTGTCCTCGGCTCCCTCGTAGTTCGCCCAGGCTTCGATCCGCGCCCGCGCGATCTCGGCGTACTCAGGCTCGCGTTCGATACCGACAAAGTCGAAGCCCTCCAGCACCGCAGCACAGCCCGTGGTCCCGCTGCCGACGAATGGATCGCAGAGGCGGCCTCCGGGCGGCGTCACCATCCTGACCAGCCAGCGCATCAGGTCGATGGGCTTGACCGTCGGGTGCGGGTTTTTGACCGGGAACACGAGGTTCGGCTCGCCCTCGGGCTTCAGCGGGTGCTGCGCCTTCGTGCCGTAGTCCTCGCTCGGCCCGGCCCGCTCGGGGAAGCTCTCCAGCCCGGCGTTTCTCTCAGCCCGTGAACTCTTTGCGCAGTAGAAGAAGCGGCTTGGAAGCTCCCCGCTCTGCGCGTCCAGGACGGCGGCGGCCTCGGAGTCGAGCACGAGGTTCGCGGGCCAGCGCCCGCCCTCGTGCGGCTGCGCGTCCTGGGTCGGCATCGGCGTCTTGTTCAGGTTCAGCGCCTCGCCCGGCGTCCGCTCGTAGCCCGCCTCGCCGAAGCCGCCCATGTTGCGGATCGTCTCCGCGTCCGCCTCGTTCATCGGCACGCGCGTGGCGTCCACGTTGATCGCGCCCGTGCCGTGTACCAGCACGTTCTCGACGACCGTGCCGTCCAGCGGCTTCCGCGCAAGGATAATCGGCTCGACGCTCGGCTTCAGCGCCGTGTTCCAGCCCCGCCACCGCTTCGCCTCCTCCGTCGTCGGCTCGGTCAGCAAGACGGTGTCGCCAGCCGCCTGCGTTGCCCGCTGCAGGACGTCGCCCTTGCCAGCCCAGCGATCCGGGATCTCTCCGACCACCTCCGGCTCGACACCGAGATGCGCGTCTATGCCCTTGGCAACGTTCAGACCCTTCGGCATCCCGGTCGCATAGACCCACATGATCTGGTCGCGGATGTGCCAGCCCGCCAGCCGGATCGCCATCGCCATCAGGTCGACGGTGCGCGTCCCGGCGAAGACGACCAGGTGCGCGCCGGGTTTCGCCACTCGCAGCGCCTCCTTCCAGACAGTCGGCCCCGGCACGAAACTGTCCCAGGAGTTGCCCATGAAGCCGCTGCCCTTGTGAACGTAGTCGTCGCCCGCCAGCCAATGCCGCAGCACCTCCGCCGCATCGGGGATCGCGCTCAGCCCATACGGTGGATCGCAGACCACCGCGTCGATGCTGTTCGACGGCATGTCCGCCATGCGCTCGACGCAGTCGCCGACGTGGACGACGTGCCTCAGCCCTTGATCCGCTGCCACAGCCCGTAGTTCCGGTATCGCTGTTCGTCGGTCAGCGGGTGGATGCCCTGGAATGCCCGACGCAGGTTCGGCGCGGTTCGCGGCCTGTAGCTGCTGTCCTGCACCTCGGTGCCCTTCCGCTTCTTGCGGCGCGCGGCTCGACGTTCAGCCCGTTGCTGTGTAGCCCTATTCGTCTTCCGGTTCGTCTTCCGGCTCATCTTCCGTCCCTTCGCTCGTCCCGTAGAGGATGCCCGCGAACATTGTGCTGAACCAGCCCGACTGCCACTCACTGACCAGGACGAGGGCGTGGTTCTCGGGTATATCGCC
>Ga0307377_10002845_pt1 | contig 20067 bp, 17 predicted proteins | sample TR3MG_FD_202535 | JGI IMG/M metagenome (GOLD analysis project Ga0307377, IMG submission 202535) | Soil microbial communities from Risofladan, Vaasa, Finland - TR-3 | ecosystem: Environmental > Terrestrial > Soil > Coastal area > Acid sulfate soil | place: Finland: Risofladan, Vaasa | collected... | reverse complement strand
GGTCGGGCGTCGGCCGGAGAATCCTCGACCACGCTGATTTGACACAGCGTCACGAATTTCGAGGGCGCACTGGCGAAGTGGGTCGAGTAGGTTATCGGTCACGTGTCCACGGTAGTTGCGACGAAGACTAACCTGAGTATTGATGGCCGCCATTGACGTAGCTGGATTCGTAGCAGACCTGAAAGATCACGCGGTGACCCACGGTTTTCACGTGCACGACGAACGCCATTTCGTCGAGACCTATTCATTGCGCCAGGCGTGGGAAGTCGATCTGCATCCCGAAGACGGTTGCGGCGGCCCCGTGGACCTGCACATCGAACTCGACGTGGACCCGCGAACCCTCTTAGCCTTCGAGGACGCCGTGCTCGGTCTGCCCGACGATGTCGACCCGCCCGACGAATTCCACTTCCCACTGGTCTTGACCTGGGTGCTGCCACCCATGCCCCACGGCCCCGACCTCTTGCGCCTGGCGATTGACTTGGCCCCGGTGGGAGGCATGGAGATGCCGCTCGAGGTGACTGCGACTGATTCTTTCGCGTCGCCCACCGAGACCAGTGAACGTCGAATCTCGATCGTCGCTCGCCGCGCGATCTCACTCTCCCAAGTGTCTAAGGGCGAAGATCCCCTGTGCGAGGTGTTTGAACGTGGGCGCGGTGTGAGTGACTATTTACTGCAGGCCGCCGACTCGTGGCTCGCCTAAGGCGCCTCGGCGTCGTTGCCTCGCTGCTCAGTGCTGGCGTACTCCTGAGTGCGTGCGGGACTGGTTCGGCCGTCGCCCAGGCGCGCACGTCGTGCCAATTCGTCCACCGGGCCCTCGCCTTGCAGGCGCAGAGCAACGACAAGGGTCTTTCGGCGAACGCCCGCGAGATATTGCGCGGTCGGGCCATGAGCGAACTCCTCAAGGCCAGCCCCTCCGCGGCGGCGGCCACGTCGAGCGACGGTAGTTGGAACCCCCTGATGACCACCATTTCGGAAGCGGAGCGGGTGCCCCTCGAGAACCTCGTTCCCGCGCTGACGCGACTGTGTCAGGTGGCGAACTCGTCGTCACCCTACCTTTGAGGTGAGGGACTACTCGACCTTTAAGGTGGGGGACTACTTGGCGACGGGAAATCGCTGGTAAAGCCACTCGAGTGAGTTGGGTCGCTCGATCGCCTCGTCCCACCCGTCGAGGAGAGATTCCAGGTGATCGTGACTCGCCACCTGACCAATGATCACCACCGTCAATTCGGACACCGGCTCCGAGGAGGGGAACCAGTCGCCAAAGACGTCTTCGGTGATGACCGCATCAGGTTCGATCATGAGGTACAACTCACCCGTCGCCTCCACCCACGACAGCTCGTAGTGGTTACCGGCACTATCGGTCCACTCGTCACCGTATTCGAACTCGGCGCTTTCGCGCCGCGCTTCATTGCTCTCGTAGAAGGTTTCGAGGTCCATGCCATTCAGCCTACGTCAAGGCCAATTATCGGCACCTGACTATGTGTAGGAATGTGCGTAAGAAATGTCGCCGTACGTGTTGCGGGGCTCTGAGCGCTCACAACTGGACTCGGCTCCATGACAATTCCTCACGACTACCTGGGCCAACTTCGTGACGACTGGCGCTGGCGCTGCCGTCGCGACGCATCGATTCGCGCCATGGCGCAACTGCGCGAGCATCACCCCGAACTGGACCTCGACAGTCTCACTGACCTGGGTGACCTGGTGCGATCGCTCGACACGCAGGGGGGTCGCGCAGTGCTCGAGCGCGCCCGCATCGTCCAAGCCCTCCTCAGTGATGCGCGAGAAGAAGAAATTGGCCGGGCTCTGCTGCAGACCCTCTTACCGGGCGCCATCAGCGTCTGTCGCCAACTGCGCTTCGGCCAAGGTATCGTCAACGAACCTCGCGACTGCGTCGCGGCAGCTATCTCGCTCCTGAGCGAGCTCATCACCGACTGGGCCGGGGAATCACGGCCCTACGCCGCGCCCGACCTGTTGTCGGCCCTGCGCGGGCGACTGCGGCGGTGGCTGCTCAAGGAGAAGCACGATCGCCTGATCGGTCCGCCACTCGACGACCCCGAGCCAGTCGAGGTCGCCAGTTCCCCGATGCTCACGCGCCTGGAGATGCTGCGCGAGGGTCCCCATGAACGGCTCGCGCGCCTGACGTACCAGTGCGTCTTCGCGGGAGTGCCCCTGCGTGAACTCGCACGAGCGGACCATTCCTCACTGCCCTCGCTGAGGCGAGAATTGCAGATCTTCGCACTCGCGCACCTCCTCGGATGAGGGAGAACCCGAGCGAGCCACCTCAACTCCCTCTATTCTTCGATAACCATGGCATCACGTCGAATCACGCTGCGCAGCTCCCAACTGCTGATGTGGTCGAGCCCCCTGCTGTTGTTGGTGCTGGTCTTCACACTCAACTCACGCCCTCTGCACCCCGTCGACTCCCCGACGCCGACGACCTCGCACCCCGCAGGCTCGCGAGCCCCCGGGACGGCGTCGAGAACGACGTCGACGACGAGTTCGACCACCCCGACCGCGGTGACCACCACGATGGCGCCACGCGTGCTCCGACAGCAGTCGACGACCAGCGAGGGGGGAACGTCGAGTTCACCGACGACGACGAACGCCGCACACGTGACGGGGACCACGACGACGCTCGCAGCGCCACCACGCTCCGTCGACTCGACCACGACGAGCGTCGCCGTGACCGTGCGCGACGCCACCGCGAACGTCGCCGGCCAATTGACGCTCACCGATCCGGCGGCCATCGTGCCCCTACGCGGACCGGGAGACTGGACGCTGGCCGTCGACCACGCCGTCGCGGCGAGCCTGTTATGCGGTTCGCGGTCCGACGCCGTCTCCCTCGCCGTGAGGATCACGAGCAACCAGAGATGCCTCTTGGACATCAACATCGCAACTGGAGCACCCACGACGTGGATACTCAAAGCCACACCGTAAGGAGATTCGCCACCGGTCCCCTTCAGGGAGTGGGGCTCGCGCTGTACTTCGTGCTGCTGCCCTACGTGCTCGAGACCAAGTGGCGGTTCTCTTACACGGTGACCAACGGTGCCGTTCTGCGCGATCTCCTGGTGGGTCTGGGCATCTTCTGGGTGATCTTTCTCGCGCTATTGCTGGCCTACGTCAACCAACTGCGCCACCGACGAACCCTACCCGCCAACGGTTGCGCCTGGCTGGCCAGCCTGGTGATCCTGGCGTTGCCCTTCCTCGTCTCGACCAACGCCGGCGCCGCCACCTTCGCGGGAACCTCGGTGAGACAACAGGTGAGCACCGCGCACGTCGAGGGCCCGGGTGGCGCGTCGACGGTCGCGGCCCACGCTCGAAACTCGCAGTCGGTCCCCTCGAGCTCTCCCGTCGCGCTCTTCGCCGCGGCACTCGTCGCCAAGGGGCGTCGCGACCGGCGCCGCGACGCCAGTGACCTGAGCGACGGCGAGATCGACGACATCGCTCGTCGACTGCACGACACCGACGACCGGCTGATCGGCCAATTGCGTGACGTCATCGGCTCCGCGCGCGACGGCCAGTCGGTGATCACCGACGACGCCACCCAGGTCGAGGCACGAGCCGACTTCGATCCGGTCGTCGTTTCGATCCTGGAACAACGGCGCGACGCGCTGGAGGTGGGTTACGCCCGTGAGGGCGGGGCCTTACCGGTCAATCTGTCATGGGGCGCCGCCGAACTCACGTCGCGCATCATCGCACTGCACGACGGCACGGTGGCCTTCGCCCACAGTGACAACGAACTCATGCGAGCCCTGGCGCGGCGACGAGGGCTCTCCACCCTGGTCGTCTACTTGGGCGACCCCGGCGAGCTCGACGACGAACTCCGGGGGCTCTGCGTGACCCTGCGGGCCGCCCGTGGCACCGCGACGACGCGCGAGATGTCCGATGCCGAGGCCGAGGCGGTCCAAGTGGCGCACGGACATCGGGTGCGGGTGGAGCTGCTGCGCGCCTATCCCCAGGTCCAGGGTCTCACCGAGGACTTCACCGCGACCTTGCGTCGGCGCAGCATCGAGATGGTGGCCTACCTCGCGATGCACGCCGGCGAGCCGGTCACCGGTGACCGCCTGCGCTCGCGAGTGCTGGTCCACGCCAACGTCGACGCGTCGAAGACGACGTTGAGCAACACCGCGTCGTCGGTCCGCCGCAGTCTGGGCAGCGACCGCGACGGCCCCTTGCTCGAGCCGGTGTCCTCGGGACTGTACCGCGTGCGCGCGGTAGGGCTGGACGTCGCTGATTTCCACCACCTCGTCGCGCACGGTCGTGCCAGCCAGGGCGACGAGGCGGTCGCGCTCTACGTCGATGCGCTACGCCTCGTGCACGGAGAGCCCCTGGCCAGCGTGCTCAAGGGCTTCGAGTGGTTCACTTTCGAAGGACACCGCGCGCAGTTGCAGCGCGACGGCGAATGGGTGGCGCTCGCGTTGCACGAGGCGGCCCTCGCCCGCAACGACGTCGAGACCGCGTTCTGGGCGCTTCGCCAGGGTCTCCTACTCGATCCCGACTCCGAGGACCTGCTCGACGCGCTCGGGCGCGTCCCGCGGCTACGCCAGTTTGGAGGAGATGGAACCGGCGCTGCGCAAGACCAGACCGTCGGCCCCGGCCGCGCTGTAGCGATGAGCTGGGCGTTCGAGCGCTTCGGCCGCTAGGTCCGCCAGCAGCGTCGAGAACGCGAGGGGTGGTGCGACGAAGAGATGCTTCGACAGCGACCCCGGGATGGTGTTGACCTCGTTGACGTAGAGCTCGGTGTCGTTGGCCAAGAAGTCGATCCTCGCCACCCCGCGCACCAGTGCCACGTCCACGATCGCGCGCGACGCGGACTCGATGGCTTCGGCCTGTCCCGGAGCCAGCGTCGCGGGTAGTTCGCGTGGGGCCGAGACCATGCCCTCTCCCCCGACGTACTTGTCGCGGTAGTCCAGGATCTCGGCGCTCACCGAACGTCGAAGAGGTCGCTCGATGGCCGACAACTCGACGTGAGGGTACGTTCGCACCGCGATCTGCACGTCACTCAGGTCGGCACGGAACGGCTCGACGACGCAGCCGCGCGACAGGTGCACGTTGGTCACCAGTCGAGCCTTGGCGGTGGCGAGGTCGGCGACCACGTCGATGCCGATCGACGATCCCCCGAAACGTGGCTTGAGGATGTAGGGACCATCAAAACCCAGGGAGGTGGTGTCGGCCGTGAGTAGCTCGCGCGGCAGCGACGCCAACCCCGCTTGGTGCACGAGGGTGGAGAACACCCACTTGTCCATGCCGATGGCGGCGCCAGCCACACTCGGACCGCTATAGGGCACGCCGGCCAGGTCCAGGGTCGCCTGGACCGTTCCATCCTCACCGGGGCCGCCGTGCGTGGCCATGATCACGGCGTCGAGTTCGAGGCGTCGCTCCTTGGAGAGTCGCCCGCCGGCCGCGAAGAAACCCCCCGCGTCACCCACCCGCAACGACAGCGCGTTCGCCCCCTTGGGAACACCCTCGAGGAAGGCCTCGGCCTCGGTCGTCGCGTCGACCTGGAAGAAGTCGCCCGTCTTGGACCAGTAGATGCCCACCGGGTCACCACGACCCTGGTGCAGTTCGCGCAGGGCCAAGAGGCCGGTCAAGATTGAAATATCGTGTTCGGGGCTCGGGCCGCCGAACAACACGCCTACTGTCACCAACTACCTCGTCGCTCGTCTAGAACATCAAGGGTACTGGTCGGGCAGGTCGTTGAGATACAACACCGCGTCGCCAGCGCCGAGGGTCCCGCGAACCCAAGCGACCGCGTCGTCGCGGACCCGAAACTGCCGCACCCGCGCGCCGTACCCTCGGGAGAGGGCCGCCAGGTTCGTGCGCCCGACGACGACCAGTTCGACCCCGCGGCGACTCGCGTCACGGGCGAGTTCCTCGTTGCGCGCGCTCTGCTCGCCGCCCAGTTCGATGAGGCCGGGCGTCACGATCACGCGCCGACCCGGGACCGCCAACGCGCTCAACAACTCCAGTGAGGCCGCCGCGCTCGCCGGATTGGCGTTGAAGGTATCGTCGACCACGACGACGCCCGACGACGCCGTCGTCACGGTCGCGCGGTTGGCCACCGCCTGTATCCGCGCCAGGCGCCGCGTGAGTTCCGTGGGAACGGCGCCCACTTCGAGCGCGGCGGCCACCGCGCAGGCGACGTTGGTCGGTTGCACACCGGGGATCGGGTCCATCTGGGCGACGTCCTCGCCGTCGAGCCACACGTGCCAACGCCCCTCGAGCGGCGCCACGCGAACGTCGGCCGCAGGCGAGGACGATCCGGCGGTGCGCACGCGAACGCGAGCGCCGAGTCGCGCGGGCCAGCGACCCAAGCGTGGATCGTCGATGTTGACCACGACGGTGCGCGCACGCTCGGTGATCTCGAACTTGGCCTCCTCGATGACGTCGAGGCTCTTCATTCTCTCCAGGTGCACGGGACCGATGGCGGTGATCACCGCCACGTCGGGAGTGCACCATCGGCACAAGTCTCTAATCTCGCCGGGCCCGTACGTGCCCATCTCGGCGACGAACACGCGGGTCCCGTCGGCGAGGTTCTCGTTGACGGCCCGCGACAGGCCCGCGCGGTTGTTGTAGCTCTTGGGCGTGGCGACCACTCCCCCGTCGCCGCCCAGGATATCGGCGAGGTGGTTCTTGGTCGACGTCTTGCCGTAGGAGCCGGTGATGGCCACCACGGTCGGGCGCACGCGGGTCAGTCGCGCGCTCGCCTGGTTCACGAACCTCCCGGCGAGTCGCGATTCCCAGGGCGACACCAGCCACGCGGCCAATGCCAAGGTGAGGGGAACGATCCACAGCGCGAGCGCGCCCGTGGAGAGTCCCTGGTGCCAGAGGAGACCCACGAGGGCGACGATCAGCGAGATCATCACTGCGACGACGCTAAGGGTGCGCACTCTGCGCGTCCAGCGCAGGGCTCCGGTACGGCCCTTGAGGGAGAGCCCCCACGGGCAGAACACGCCGTAGAGCACCGAGGACACCACGAAGACTGCCACGCGGTGGGTGACCAACGCCACCAACAAGGACAATGGGAACGCCACCCACAACACGAGTGCGATCGACGACGCGCGTCGTCCCTCACGTGGGCGCGGGCGCGTCCATCGCAACCAGAAGCGCAACGCCGCGGCGGGCTCGTAGTGCTCGCGCTGCAGGACCCGTAACCAACGCAGCATCTGGGCCCCGTAACCCGCGAACACCCCCAGTGCCCCCAGGCTGAGCCAGAACGTGCTCATGAGGCACCGACGAGACGACGCACGTGCTCGCTCAGCGCCGTCGGTCGTTCGCTCGGCACCAGGTGTCCGGTGTCGGCCAGGACCTCCAGACGTACGTCGGGCGAACTCACGAGCAGCTCCTGGATGCGGTGGGCCACCTCGAGGGGGACATCGCGGTCATTCGCTCCCCACACCAACGCGACCGGGGCGACGATCTGGGCGAGTTCGCTCTCGAAACTCTCGTTCACGCTCGCCACCAGGATCTCTCGCAGGAGACCCGTGGCGTTGCGGTAGTCGCTCGAGCCGTACTTCTGTCGGGCGGCCTCCATGCGCGCATCGCTGATCACCCCTCGGCGGTGCAGGGCGCGCACCAACCGGTACGCCGTCGGAGAGCGACGAGCGGCGCCCACGCGCACCAGCGGCGCGCCGCACAAGAGCAGTCCCTTGACGCCGTCGCGGTGCGTCGCGGCGAGCACGGTCGCGACCCGACCGCCATTGGAGTGTCCCACCAGGACCAACGGGCCCGGTCCGAGATCGGACAGGACCGGTGCGAGCAGTCGCGCGTACATCGCCCCACCGCCAGCCGTGGCGGGAAGGGGCGACGCGCCGAATCCGGGAAGGTCGAGGGCCACCGACGCGATCCCCTCACGCGCCAACTCCGCCGCCGACGCGGCGAAATCGGCCCCGGTTCGCGCCCAGCCGTGCAACCAGAGCACCTGGACCGGTCCGTCGCCGTAGGCCTCTCCAAAGACATTTCCCTCGCCGTAGGCTCGCAGCACGCCTCTCAGGTTACCGAAGGCACCCCGACGACCCCGTTCGCGTTCACCAGGCGCCCGTGTGACGCGTCACCCTCGAAAGGTATCGTCGAAGACACCATGAGCGACGAGATCGATTTCTCCGAGGACCTCCTGATCGGTCTGACCCCCGAGCAGCGCGAGGCCGTCACCTCCGACGCCCGTCGGCTCCTGGTGCGCGCGACGGCCGGATCGGGTAAGACCCACGTGCTGACCCTGCGGATCCAGCGGCGCATCGCGCGCGACGAGGTCGCCGCGGACCAGGTGCTCGCCATGACGTTCACCCGCAAGGCCGGCGAGGAACTACGCCGACGACTCTTTCGTTCCGGGATCCGCGACGTGCGCGCGGGCACGTTCCACCGTGCCGCCATGAACATCGTGAACGAGTACCGCCAGGACCACCACCTCAAGCCCCTCACCATCGAGGCCAACCGCCGTCGGGTCGTGGCGCTCCTGGCGCGACAGCTCCGCGAGGAGGGTGAGGTCACGTTGGAGGACTGGCAGCTCCCGCGGCTCGAGCAGGAGATCGGCTGGTCCCTCAGTCAAGGTTTCAACGGCGCCAATTACGCGCGCGCTGCGAAGAAGGCCCGGCGCGACGCCCCCTTGGCGCCCGCGGTCTTCGCCGACGTGCTGGACCGCTACGTCGGTCTTTGTCGCAGTCGCGGCGTTCTCGACTTCGACCTCCTCTTGAGCGAGGCCATCACCTTGCTGCGCGACGAGCCCGACGTGCGCGGCGCCTTTCGTCACCGCACGCGCGCCCTCTTCGTGGACGAGACCCAGGACATGAACCCCCTGCAATTCATGTTGTTGGCCCAGATGGCCGGCGACGACCCCGATCTCTTCTGCGTCGGCGACCCCAATCAGTCGATCTACGGGTTCAACGGTGCCAACCCGCAACTCCTGGGGGAGATCGTGCGGACCTGGCCCGACACGGTGGTCCTGGACCTGACCCGTAACCACCGCTCGACCGCGCACATCATCGCGGTCGCCAATACCCTGCTCGAACCCGGTGCGCGGGGCATCGTCCCGGCCCACGACGACGGTGACATGCCCCTCGTGCGCGGCTACGGCGACGACGCCGAGGAGGCCCGCCACGTGGCCACGTGGTTGTCGGCCCACCATCAGCCCGGCAGTCCGTGGCGCTCGATGGCGGTGCTGGCACGCACGAACGCCCAATTGGACGTCGTCGCCGAGGCGCTCGAAGCCGCCGGCATTCCCGTGGAACGTCGCGGACCGGAGCATTCGCCCGCCTCCGACCTCGTCGTGGCCGAGCCCTGGTCCCGGCGCATGGAGCACGAGTCCACCGACGCGGTGGCCCTGACGACGATCCACCGCTCCAAGGGCCTCGAATTCCAGCACGTCGTCAGCGTCGGCTGGGCGGAGGGACAACTGCCGCACTACAACGCCACCAGTGCCGAGGAGTTGGCCGAGGAGCAGCGCCTCGCCTACGTGGCGCTCAGTCGGGCCGAACAGACGCTCCTGATCACGTGGAGCAAGGGTCGCAACGACCCGCGCTTTCCCGACCGCGTCGCGTCACGGTTCCTCGCCCCCATCGAGAAGGTCCTCGCCGAGATCGCCCGGCGCAACGCGCCCGTCACCGGCGAGCAGCGTCGTCGTCGACTCGAGGCGATCCGGCGCGAACTCGAAGCCGCCACGCCCGTCGCGCCCTCGACGCCCGACGTCCTGGGTCGTTAGGGCCCTACCAGTCGAGTTCGGCGACGACCGGCGCGTGGTCCGAGGGCTTCTCGCCCTTCCTCGCCTCACGGTCGACGTGCACGTCGCGCACCCGCGACGCCGTCACGGCGTCGGCCAGGAGGTAATCGATGCGCAGCCCCCAGCCCCGCCGGAAAGAGCCGTTTCGATAGTCCCACCAGGTGAACTCGGGTTCGTCGAGATTGCGCTGACGAACCAGGTCGACCAGATCGGTGGCCAGCAGGGCGCGAAGGGCGGCGCGCTCGGGCTCTGAGACGTGCGTCGCACCCACGAACGCGGTCGGGTCGTAGACGTCGAGGTCGCTCAAGGCGACGTTGAAGTCGCCCCCCACGATCAGCGGTTGGGCGCGGTCGCGCTCGGCCAGGAGTACCCGGAGCGCTTCGAGCCAGCGCAACTTATAGGCGTAGTGCGGGTCGTCCAGGGCTCGACCATTGGGCACGTAACACGAATGGAAACGTAGGCCACGACTCGTCGCGGCGATGAAGCGCGCTTCGACGTCGTCGCCGAGTCCGCGCTGGACGTCCGTGAGTTCGGTGCGCGAGAGGATCGCCACGCCGTTCCACTGGCCCTGTCCGTGGTGAGCGGCGTCGTAGCCCAACGCCGCCAATGCGGCGAAGGGGAACTTCTCATCGGTCTGCTTGGTCTCTTGGACCAGCACCACGTCGGGTTGGTGTCGCTCGAGCCACTCGTTCACGCGGGGCCACCGGGCGTTCAACGAGTTGACGTTCCACGTGGCGACCTTCACGGTGCGTCGGCGAGCACGAACAACAAATCGGCCTCGAGGGCCACCTGACCGTCGACGGACGCCCGACCATGACCCTTGCCGCCCCGCGCGGACAAGCGTGTCATCTCGCACTCGAGCAACAGGGTGTCGCCGGGGAGCACCTGACGACGGAATCGCGCGTTCTCGACGCCGCCGAAGAGCGGCAGGCGACCGACGAAACGAGGGTCGCTCAGCACCGCGACCGCACCGACCTGGGCCACGGCCTCGAGCATCAGGACGCCGGGCGTCGTCGGTCGACCGGGAAAATGCCCCGGGAAGAACCATTCCTCACCAGTGAGCGTCCATTGGCCGCTCGCGCGCACGCCCGGTTCGATGGTGATCAGGCGATCGATCAACAAGAAGGGCGAACGGTGAGGGATCCAGTCCTTGGGGTCGAGGGAGAGGTCCGTCACGGGAGGGCCAACTCCGCGATCCGGCGCTCGCTGTCGACGTTGACCAATCGGAACTTCTGGTGGTCCCCGCGCTTCAAGACGTCGCGCGCGCGCACCGGTGCGGGGTCGCCCAGCGACGTCGTCGGTGCGTAACACTCAATCGGTTCGGCGTTCTTCAACAGGACCTTGATCACCGCGCCGTGCGACGTGAAGGCGACCACCTCGCCCGTGAGCGTGGTGCCGACCTTGAACTGTTTGACGAATGCGGCGAAGCCATCCTCGGGATTCACGGGTTGACGACCACGGCGCAACGAGACCGCCGGCGAGCTCGACGCCTCCTCGAGCGCGGGCGCCGGAAGCTTCTTGGCGGTGACCTTCTTCACGGCGGCAGTCTTCTTGGCTCGGCGCGACGTCGACGCGGCGGGTCCCTCCTTCGTCTCCTTGACGTCCTTGGGCTCCTTCGCCTCCTTGAGTTCGGCCGCCACCGCCTTTCGCACCGTCTTGACGTTGGCCGGCGACTTGACGACGGCCGTCGCTTTGACGACGGGCCGCTTGGTCGCGCGTTGCGCCTTGACGGGCGTGAGCGTGTCACCGATGGTCGGCACCACTCCCTCGGGTAGGGCGACCTCGAGCTTCTTCACCGCGCGCGTCGCGCGTACCGACTTCACGCCTCGCACCGGTAGACGTTCGGTGAACACCCATCCGACCCCCTTGACCGGCTTTCCACCGATGAGTCGACCGGCGTCGAAGAGCCACGGGTACTGTTCGTGAAACTCCTGGAACGAGTCGTTGGAGAGCACAACGGCGTCGATGCGTTGCGCGATCTTCAAGATGAAGGCATCACCGCGACCCACGGCGCCGGCGGGTGGCGTGACGATCTCACCGGCGATCTCGGCCTCCTTGAAGCGCGCGCGCTCCGTGGCGGCGACGCGGTGCTCGAAACTCGCATCCACCACCACGATCACGTCGGCGTGGTCGTACTCGCTTAAGAACGCCCGTACCGCGTCGTCGAGTTGCACCAGGCTCGGAATCGTCCGTCCCTCGGTGGCGAGATTGGACCCGTCGACGACGACGCGCAGGAGGTGCGCCTTCACTGGAGGGCTCGAGTCAGCAGGTCGGCCTGTTCGGCGTCGTGCACGAGGTGAGAACCCGTCGCGGGGCTGGCCGATTCCGCCCGCGCCACGTGACGCACGCTCTTGTCGCGCAGCGACTTGTGCATCTGCAGGTGGACGAAGGGCCACGACCCCATGTTCTCGGGCTCCTCTTGGAGCCACACGACCTCGTGAGCGTTCGGGTACGTCGCCAAGAGCGCTTCGATCTCCTCGGCCGGCCACGGGTAGATCTGTTCCACGCGCACCACCGCGACCTGGCCGAGCGCCAACTCATCGCGACGACCCAGGGCCTCGTGGGCGATCTTGCCGCTGGCCAGCACGACGCGCGTCACCGCCGCACGGTCGGCGACGGTGTCGTCGAGCACGCGCGCGAACGAACCGCTTTCGAACGCCTCCAGGGGTGAACGTGTCTGCACCGCTCGCAACATCGACTTGGGCGTGAAGATGATGAGGGGCGTCACGTGTTCGCGGCGCACCTGGCTTCGCAGGAGGTGGAAGTACTGGGCGCCCGTCGTGGGTTGGGCGACGCGAACGTTGTTGCGCGCGCACAGCGACAAGAACCTCTCGATGCGCCCACTGGAGTGCTCGGGACCCTGGCCCTCGTACCCGTGGGGCAACAGCATCACCAGTCCGGCCGTCTGACCCCACTTGTCCTCGGCGGCCACGAGGAAGTTGTCGATGATGATCTCCGCGCCGTTGACGAAGTCACCGAACTGGGCCTCCCAGATCACGAGCGAGCTGTTCGACTCCACGGAGTAGCCGTACTCGAAGGCGAGCGCCGCGTACTCACTCAAGAACGAGTCGCGCACCGTGAAGAAGCCCGGAGAGTTGAGGTTCGCAAGCGGCACGTACTGCTCACCGTTCTCGTAGTCGATGAGCGCGGCGTGACGGTGCGAGAAAGTACCGCGACGCGAATCTTGACCCATGAGCCGAACGTTGGTCCCCTCCAGGGTCAACGATCCAAAGGCAAGCGCCTCGGCCAGGGCCCAGTCCACGTCACCAGACTCGAGGAGGGCCCGACGTTGGACAAACTGACGCTCGAGCTTGGGGTGAATGGTGAAGTCCGCGGGCGCCGACATCGAGATGCGGGCGATCTCGAGGAGGCGTTCCTTGGCCACGCCCGTGGCGGGCGCGGGCCGGTCGGCGGGGATCTCGGCGACGGGCACTTGGGCGAGCTCGGGGACCGGGACGGTGCGCACCTCGTCGAGGACGCTCTGGAGTCGCTCGTTGAACTGGTCGAGCGCGTGCTCCGCGTCGGCCATGGTCATGTCGCCGCGGCGGATCAGCATCTCGGTGTAGACCTTGCGCACCGAGCGCATCTGATCGATGATCTTGTACATCTGGGGCTGGGTGTAGCTCGGGTCGTCGCCCTCGTTGTGTCCGTGGCGGCGATAGCAGACGATGTCGATCACCACGTCGCGGTGGAACTCTTGGCGGTAGTCGTAGGCCAGACGCGCGGCGTGCGCGCAGGCCTCGGGGTCGTCGCCATTGACGTGGATGATCGGCGCCTGGATCATCTTGGCGATATCGGTCGGATAGAAACTCGAGCGCGCGGACTCCGGGGCCGTCGTGAAGCCGACCTGGTTATTGATCACGATGTGCACCGCGCCGCCCACTCGATACCCCGACAACTGCGAGAGATTCAGCGTCTCGGCGACCACGCCCTGCCCAGCGAACGCGGCGTCGCCGTGCACGAGGATCGGCAGGAACGGGAAGTGGTCGGGACCGGGGATCGTCTTGGTCCCGTCACTGGGGCGAACGACCTGGTCCTGCTTGGCCCGGACGATCCCCTCCACCACGGGACTGACCGCTTCGAGGTGTGACGGGTTCGACGCCATCGAGACCTCGATGGTCGCGCCGCTGGCGTTCTTGTAGACGCCGCGCGCGCCCTTGTGGTACTTCACGTCGCCACTGCCCTGGACGCTCTCGGGGTCGAGGTTGCCCTCGAACTCCGAGAAGATGTCGCTGTAGGACTTGCCCACCACGTTCGCCAGTACGTTGAGCCGACCGCGGTGCGCCATGCCGATCACTGATTCGCGAACCCCCTGGTCGGCCGCCGCGTCGAGGATCGTCTGCAGCGCGACGATGGTCGACTCGCCACCTTCGAGGCCGAAGCGCTTCTGTCCGACGTACCGCGAGTGCAGGAAGCGCTCGAAGACCTCGGCCTCGTTGAGGGCGTCGAGGATATGGCGCTGTTCCTCCACCGAGGTCGTGCGCTTGACGCCCTCGACGCGCTGTTGAATCCAGCGCTTCTGTTCGGGATCCATGATGTGCCCGTATTCGATGCCCGTCGTGCGGCAGTAGGCCTCTCGAAGGATCGCCAGGATCGCCTCGAGGGTGGCTTCGCTCTTGCCCGCCAGTCCGTCGACGACGAATGTGCGCTGCAGGTCCCAGATCGACAAGCCGTAGGCCGCGAGGTCGAGTTCGGGATGAAGTGCGGGGGGCTCAGTGTTGAGGGGATCGAGGTGAGCGTTCAAGTGCCCGCGCACACGAAACATGTTGATGAGTTCCTGGACGCGTATCTGCTTCAGGATCAGGTCGTGATCATTGACGCTGCTCGACGTGCGCAGGTCCTTGGACCAACGCGCGGGCTCGTAGGGAATGCCCAGGGACTCGAAGATACGGTCGTAGAAGTCGTGGGCTCCCGTGAGGCACTCGGCGACGTACTTCAAGAACAGTCCCGACTCCGCACCCTGGATGATGCGGTGGTCGTAGGTCGAGGTCAACGTCAAGACCTTGCCCACGCCCAGTTCCGCCAACGCCGCGGGGTCCGCCGCTTCGAAGCCCGCAGGCCACGCGAGCGCGCCCACGCCGAAGATGGCTCCTTGACCCGGCATGAGTCGCGGCACCGACTGCACCGTTCCGAGGGTGCCCGGATTCGTCAAGGAGCACGTGGCACCCACGAAGTCATCGGCGCCAAAGGTTGCGTTGTGCACCTTGCGAACGAGCTCCTCGTAGGCCAGGAGAAAGTCACGGAAGTCCATGGTGTCGGCATCGCGAATCACCGGGACTAGGAGATTGCGCGATCCGTCGGGACGCTCGACGTCCACGGCCAGGCCGAGGCCGACGTGTTCGTGCCGGATGACCCCGGGGGTCCCCTTGGCGTCGACGGCCTCGACGAACGTCGCATTCATCGACGGGATCTGGCGAAGCCCCTGGATGATGGCGAAGGCGATGAGGTGCGTGAAGGATACCTTCGCACCGGTGGTGCGCGACAACGACTCATTGAGCGACGCACGGTTGATCTCGAGGAGACGCGCGGCGACGGTGCGCACGCTGGTCGCGGTGGGGACGCTCAGCGACGCCTCCATATTCGAGACGATGCGCGCCGCGGCGCCGCGCAGCGGGGTCGCCTCTTCGTTGATGACGACGGGTGTTGCCACGGCCGTCGCCGCGGGCGCCACCACGTGCGAGGCGGTGACCACGGGGACCGGTGAACGCTGGTAGTCGACGAAGAACTCGCGCCAGCTCGCCGCGACGGAATCGGGGTCCTTCAAGAACCGGTCGTACATATCGTCGACCAACCACGCATTGGGTCCGAAGGAGCCTTTGTGCGTGCGCGAAGCAGGAGTCTCGGGAGGAGTCGTCACCTCCCCAGCCTAATTGCATCGGCCCACCGGCCGGGTTGTCGACGGCTCGCGCGCGGCCCGGTGCGCCGCCGTCGTCGACGTCGATGCGGGCCGGTAACTTTGCACTGTGGACAGCGCCCCGACTACGTCCGGTCTGCGCTACCTCGAGCCTTCGCCCCTCGATCCACTCGCGCTCGCGCTGCACCGGGTGCGTGCCCCGCGGGCCACCGTCGTCGCTATCCACGGAGGACTCGACCGGGCATCGTCGTTCACGAGAGTCAGCCGTCGTCTCGAGGAGTTCGACGTCGTCGCCTACGACCGGCGCGGCTACCAGAGGTCGCGCTCGCTGGGACCCGGGACGCTCACCCAACACGTGGCCGACTTGCGCGGGGTGATCGAGTGGCTCGCCGATGCGGGTCCGGTGGTGCTGTTCGGCCACAGTTTCGGCGGTCTCGTCGCAATGACCCTCGCCGCCGAGACGCCGGAGATGGTGGACGTCGTCGTGGCCTACGAATCGCCCTTGCCGTGGGTGGTGGCCCGACCGTCTCCGACGCCCGCTCCCGGGGATGACCCCGCCCTCGAAGCGGAGCGGTTCTTTCGCCGGGTGGTGTCGGATTCCTCGTGGGAGAGGCTGAGCGCGGTCGAGCAGGAATCGCGTCGTCTCGACGGACCCGCCCTGAGCGCCGATCTACGGGCGATGACCAGTCCGCTGGCGCCCTTTGGTCTCGACGAGATCCGCACGCCAGTGCGCTACCTCTACGGTGACCAACGCGCGGCCCCGTACTACCACGCCTTGGCGCAACGACTCGAGGCCTCGAGCCGTTTCTTCACGTCGCGCGAACTACACGGCGCGTCGCACGGCGCGCACCTTTCTCATCCCGACGTGCTGGCCGAGGAGATCCGCAACGCCTTCGATCACCTCGGCGCGTCGACCCCACGGCATCGGCGTCGCGCGTCTCCCTAAGCGTCGAGTCGAGACGGGAGCCGCCACGAGAGGCGGTGATGCTCGCTGGGACCCAAGGCGCGGAGCGCGGCGAGGTGCGTCGCCGTGGCGTATCCCATGTTGTGCTCCAGGTCGTAACCGGGGACCGAGATCGCGAAATCACTCATCAGCGCGTCGCGGTGCACTTTGGCCAGAACGCTGGCGGCGGCCACCGACGCGCAGAATTGATCGGCCTTGACCCGAGTCCTCACTTCGCCCACGATGACATCGGGATAGTCCGGTCCCATCAACGACGCCTCGGCGGGCGGGCTCAGCCAGTCGTACGAGCCGTCAAGGATGATGACCCCAGGACACAATGAGAGTTGGGCGAGGGCGCGCTGGCCCGCGAGGCGCAACGCCGCAGTGAGTCCCCACGAATCGATCTCGCGCGCACTAGCCGCACCCACCGCGGCATCTCGGACCCATCGGCGCAGCGGCTCCACCAATCGCTCACGGGCCCCACGCGACACGAGCTTGCTGTCACGCAAGGTCGGCGGGAAGGCCCCCACCGACGCGTCGACGACCACCACGGCGACGCAGCACGGACCAAAGGGGCTCCCGCGCCCGACTTCGTCCATGGCGCCCACGAGCTGGTGGCCCTCCGCGAAGAGCCTCGCCTCCACGTCGAAACTGGGAACCGCTGACATCACGAACCTCCGTCGGCGCGACGGGCGCCTTGACGCGTCAACACGGACCGACCTTGGAGCTGGCGCACGTCACGACATTCATTCTCGCTGATGCGACCGTCAGACGCCGTGACGGCTCCTCCGAGATCGACGCACCGTGTCGTCATCGACCACTCGTGCGCCACATTCTCGACATCACGCTCTCGGCCGCTCTCGTTTGGAAGCGAACAGTCACCCGCGCGACGGTGAGAGATGGTCCCGTGATACGACCATCCCCGATTCGCCAAATCCAATGGATCACTGATGGACAACGATGTCCGCAGATGTCCGGAGAGTGACGAATTGTCCATTTCAACTTGATGAATTCTTACGATCTTCACATCGTTTTCTTGTTAACGGTCCCTCACGCCGATACAGTGACATCCAGCCCGTCTTACTGATGGGTAGGTTCAATCAACCACTTCGGTGGTTTAGGGAGGCAATAAACACTATGCAAATTAGACACAAGCTCCGGCTTGCGACGACCATCGGCCTTGCGGCGGGTGCGTTGACGCTTGGCCTCGTAGCGCCGAGCGTGAGTGGTGCGGCCACCCCGAAAGGTACGCTGACGTTCGCTGAAGGTCCGGGTGCGAATCCGAACTACATCTTCCCTTACATGTCGTGCACGTACCTCTCCGTGTCGAACATCAACGGATTCCAAGATTTGATGTACCGTCCGCTGTATTGGTTTGGTACGGGCGCCTTGGCAACGTATAACCCAAGCCTCTCGTTGGCGAACAACCCCGTGATGGGCAGCGGCAACAAGTCCGTCACCATCACCACCAAGGGCTGGAAGTTCAAGAGCGGACAGACGATCAACGCCCAGTCGGTCATGTTCTTCTTGAACCTGTACCACGCCGAGAAGACGAACTACTGCGGCTACAACCAGGGCTACGGGATCCCCGACCAGGTGAAGAACGTGACCAGTAGCGGCAACACCGTGACCATCAACTTCACCAGCTCGGTCAACCCGAACTGGATCCTGTACAACTACCTGTCGGAAATCACCCCACTGCCTGACACGTGGGACGTGTCGGCGGCGAACATGCCGTCGACCTGCGCCACGGGCGCCTACGGTGCTGCGACGACTGACGCGGCGTGCACTGCGGTGTTCAATTACATCGTGGGCAAGACCGGACAGGGCATTGCGGGCAAGTTGACCACCTACGCGAATTCGTTCTGGCAGAGTGGTACCAGTGGTCCCTACATGCTGACCAGCTTCGACAACCTCGGAAACGCGACCTTCGTGCCGAACCCCACTTACGGTGGTCCGCAGAAGTCGATGGTCGCCAAGGTGGTCGAGATTCCCTTCGCCACCACGGCTGCCGAACAGGTGGCGCTGCGTCAGGGCAAAGTGGACCTGGGCTACGTCGACCCGACCAACCTGTCGTCCAACGGCACTCCCGCGCACCCCGGTGCGAACTGGGCGCCCATTGCCTCCAAGTACAACCTCGAGGTCGGTGCGCCCTGGTCGATGGACTACGCGGCCTACAACTTCAATCCGAAGAACCCCGAGTCGCGGTACTTGAACCAGTTGTACATCCGCCAGGCGTTGCAGTTGGCGGTCAACCAGCCCCAGATCATCAAGCAGGTGTTCAAGGGCTACGGCTACCAGCAGTTCAATCCGCTGCCCCCGGTGACGGCCAAGTCCATCGCCGGCAACGCGTCGACGAAGAACCCGTACCCGTACAACCCGGCGAAGGCCAAGGCGCTGCTCATTCAACACGGATGGAACCTCTCGAGCGGTAACGCCGTCTGCGCCAGGCCCGGAACTGCCGCCAGTCAGTGCGGTAAGGGAATTGTCAAGGGCGACGTCCTGACCGTGACCATGGAGTACGGCAGCGGCATCCCGTCGCTGCAGACTCAGGTGGCCACCGAGGTGTCGGAGTGGAACACTCTGGGCATCGTCGCCAAGACCCTCGCCGAGCCCTTCGACAAGGTCGTGGGCGACTGCGTGAGTAACTCGTCGAGCTGGAGCATCTGCCTCTGGGGTGCGGGCTGGATCTACGCGCCGGACTACTACCCCTCGGGTGAGTGGGCCTTCGTCAAGGGCGCCAGCTTCAACATTGGTCTCTACTACAACCCAACGATGACCAAGTTGATCAACGCCACGACCTACGGCACCGCCTCGCTGGGTAACTACGCGAACTTCGCGGCGCAGCAACTCCCCGTTCTTTACCAGAACAACGGCACCAACGCCTACTCTGGCCAGGGCATCGGAGAGGTCATCAAGACGTTGAAGAGCAAGATCGGCTTCACACCGAACTCGTTGACCAACTTCAACCCGGAGTACTACTACTTCGGCTAAGGGTCAAATTAAAAAGAGGGCCCCTTCGGGGGCCCTCTTTTTTTTGCCTTTTTAGCGTCATCGAGGCTGGTAAACAGGGCCTAGCAACCGGGTCCGCCATGAGTGAATTGCTAGACTCGTTCAGTGGGCGCCTACCTGATTCGACGATTCGTGCAGTCGTTCGTCGTATTTTTGATTGTGATGTTCGTGACTTTCATCCTGCCGTATTTCGAGACGGGTGGCATTCTCGCTCCGGCCTACGTGGTGCTGCAGAACCATGCCTCGCCCGCCGCCGTTCACTCCTTCGCGGTTCAAAACGGGCTACTGAAGCCGTTCTACGTTCGATTCTGGGACTATCTGTCCCAGTTGCTCTTCCACGGTAATTGGGGGTACTCGTGGAAGAATCAGCAGACGGTGTGGTCCATCATGGTGACGTACATCCCGCGCACCCTCTGGTTGGCCATCATCTCACTTCTCATCACCGTCATCATCGCGCTACCCCTTGGAACCTTCCAGGCCTCGCGACGCAATTCCATCTTTGATTACAGTGCGACGAGCACCCTGTTCATCCTCTACGGGATTCCT
>Ga0307377_10002842_pt1 | contig 20072 bp, 21 predicted proteins | sample TR3MG_FD_202535 | JGI IMG/M metagenome (GOLD analysis project Ga0307377, IMG submission 202535) | Soil microbial communities from Risofladan, Vaasa, Finland - TR-3 | ecosystem: Environmental > Terrestrial > Soil > Coastal area > Acid sulfate soil | place: Finland: Risofladan, Vaasa | collected... | reverse complement strand
TTAACGGTAATCTAAATGAAACAGTGTATATTCCGTGTTATTTTGAAAATCCTTAAACAGTAATTATTCTAAAATAATTGTCAATAAATAATATATTTATATATGTGTATATGTTTGGTAAAATTAATGATAAACAAGATATAGTTAATAAAAATGTACCAAGATTAGCACAAAATTTCAAATTTGTAGGTTTTCCATCTAGAAATATAAATGAAGAATCGACCGAAGAATCTTTATTTCTAATAATAAATGATAGTTATAATGAAAAAAATAAAATAGAATTAGAACAATATCTGAATATATATAAAGACAAAATGTATACAAAATATTTAGAAATTATAACTAAATATTATGATGATATAATAAATAATAAAATATAAATTATTTAAAAACTAAACTATAAATGGATTTATTATATAAAAAAGATAAATTAGGCAAAGAAATTTTGTGTAATCAAGATGGAAGACACTAAATAATGATGGAGTGGGAAAAACCATATATGGAAAAATCAATAGAATTACTAAATCCATTTGGGAAGGTATTAGAAATAGGCTTTGGTATGGGTTATAGTGCGACTAAAATATGTAGTTTTGAAGCCGTTAAAGAATACTTAATATTTTGTGTATAATGACTATTAAATGTATTTACTAATTGGTTTCGAAAAGCAGCATTGTTCTCATATGAAGAAATCAGAGGTGATATAATTATTAACCCAAGCGATACATTTGGCGATTTAGTGTTTAATAGCACCAATATAGAAAGCGGTTTTGCTAGTGATTCTGCTAGTAAATATTTACGCATTAAATTAAACGGGGCTTATTACAAAATAGCATTATTGGCGGAGTAGATCACTATTTATAGATAGTGCTTCTGGAGGAAGTGGAAAGATATTTAGAATTATGCTTTTAGGAGCAAATCATTCATTTTAAAATAAGTTATAAATAATAAGAAATAATAATTAATTTATAAATATATATTAATTATTATGTCAAGATATTCAAAAAGTTATAGTGATTATATAAATTCAAAAAAAACTGTGTAAAACGTTGTGAAACAGATTGTGATAGAAGTTTATATGTAATAAACCCATGTGGAGGTGGTAATGGGCCTCAGGGATTTAAGTTCCTCACAAGTAGGAGCCTTTTGTAAAAAGTATTTTTTTATTTCATTATTTATTTCATTATTTATTTCATTTAAAAAAGTATTTTTGCTTTTCTTTTTGTAATACTTTTTTTAAAAGTATTTTTTTTAAAAGTATATAATATATGGCTAGTACACGATTTAAATATGACGATTGTAGAACAAAAAAGGCATTACAGCAATCTACAGATCCAGGTAGATGGATATTAAATGTTCCCGGTAATGGTGCCGATCCTTGTTATATGGAAGACCCACAAATTATTATACAAAAATGGGGAGGAAATTTAAGAACAAACACAATTAATTTAGAAAGCGATTTAAGAGGTGTTAACAGACAAATAGGCAGAGATTGTTTAGGAAAAGATAATTATAAAAGCTACAATGTACCGAATGAAGCTATTAAATATCCAACATGTAATAACTTATTTACCGAACAATCAAGAACAACAAATCCAGCATGGTGGTATCGTGATTTAGAACAAGTAGATTGGCAATATCCTCCCTTGAATCCTCAAGTGAATGTATGTATACCTTTTCAAAATAACTTAAGTACAAGAATTTTAGAAAAAGATTATTTTACCCCAAAGAGAGATTGTGTTGTAAATGAAACAAAGAACTATTTACCATCAAGTTATAATTTAATTAGAGGTGGATATGTAGCAGGACCAACAACATGTCAACAAACAAACTCTTGTCAGCAAATCCCCTTTTAGAAAAAGTGGAACAAAACAAGTAAATAAAAATATTCTGCTCAACTTTTTAAAACGTGGATTTAGATTATTATATGTGAATAAAAATATAATACTCTATATATATAAATATGGAAATAGCAATCCCTTTAATAGCATTAGGCGGTATGTATGTGGTATCAAATCAATCAAATGAAAATTGCTCTAAAAAAGAAATAAGACAATCACAAAGAGAAAAATTTACCAATATGGGAATTAGAAGCAACTTAGGTGTCAGAACTGATAACTACTTACCAAACACAAATATCCCTCCTCAAAATTATCCTGTTAGCAATATTAATCAATTAGTTGATACTGTTCAAGAATATCCTAATCCAAATGTAGCTACAGATAAATACTTTAATCAAAATTTATATGAACAAAAGGTTAGAAACCATGTTCCTGTAAGCAAAAACCCACAAGAAATCTATTCATTAACTGGAAATTATTTAGATTCTCAACAATTTAAACACAATAATATGGTTCCTTTTAATGGTGGTAAGGTAAAAGGAAAAACATATGATATGAATATTGCTGAATCCGTTTTAGATAATATGATTGGTTCTGGTTCACAAACTATCAAAAAAATTGAACAAGCTCCTCTTTTCAAACCTGAACAAAATATGCAGTGGGCTTATGGTATGCCCAATCAAAGTGATTTCTATCAATCACGTGTTAATCCTGCTATGAAAAACAATAATGTCAAACCATTTGATACGATTATGGTTGGTCCTGGTTTAGATCAAGGTTACGGATTTAATGGTAGCAATGGTTATAACTCTGGTATGGAGGCTCGTGATAAATGGTTACCAAAGACGGTTGACCAATTAAGAGTTGATACAAACCCTAAATTAGAATATGAGTTAGTTAATCACGAAGGTCCTGCTAACTCTTTTATTAAGGCTGTACCAACCTCTCAAATGATTGGTCGCGTAGAAAAACAAAGACCTGATACATATTTTATCAATACACAAGATCGTTGGTTAACGACAACTGGTGCCGAAAAGGGCGAGACGCTAAGACCAATTCAAGAGATGGGTGTTTTAAGACGTAACGATATTGCTAGTGAATATATGGGACCTGCTGGAGCAATTGACGTAAAGGCTACAACAGCTCCGCAAAATTTTGAACCTTCTAAACGTCATGAACCTTTTGAAGGAGGTGTAAATCACTCAAGAGCCGCAGGACAAGGCAATCATACAGATAAAGATGTATTTTTAAGAAGTCATACTAATTATGAAAATAATAGAAGTACAGTTAGACAGCCAGAAACACATAGAAGTGGATTTAGTGGTGCCATTGGCGCAGTTGTTGCTCCAATAATGGATATGTTTAGGCCAACACGTAAAGATGAAACAATTAATAACGTTCGTGTTTATGGTGATGCTGGTACTTCATCAATGGTTAAGGGTCCAGTTTATAACCCTCAGGATGCTACACCTACAACAGTTAAAGAAACCAATTTACACGCAGTTAACTTTAATATTAATAACCAAAAGGAAGGTATGTATGTTAATAATGCTATGCCTGGCCTGCCAACACAAAGAGATTCAACTAGTTGTGAATATTATACAGCTGCGGGTGGATATGCTACTGGTTATGGAGACATGAGTTATGAATCTGCTTATCGTCAGCACAATAATGACATCAAGTCGCAAACTATTGTTAATAGACCAAATCAAGGAGGAACACAAATTTTCAATCAACAAATGAACTTGACTACTATTAAAGCAGATTCGGATCGCCTAGATGGTAGAGTAAATCCTGCTTATTCTAGTTTATCAGGATTGCCTCCATCTGCGCAAACATATGGCGCAATTAGAGCTCCACAATATTACAATGAGTGCGCTGGTTGTGACCGTATCCAACCTGATATTTTAAGCGCGTTTAAAAACAATCCCTATACTCATTCTCTAACAAATTCTGTATAAATATTTATTTATCATTTTATAAAATTTAATATAAAATAATAATTTATTCATTAAATAATTCACAAGGCTCTCGACAGAAGAATTCTTGATTTTGATGTTTCATTATTGGAAAAAGGAGGATGCTCAGTAACAATGAGTAAAAATCAAATAGTACCTAACTTATCTTATGAATTGTATTATAAGTCTTTGATCAATTACATTCAAAAAAAATATGGATTAACAAAGTTTCTAAAAAAATATTGAATTTATATATTATTGCGTTGTATTAATATATAAAAACACTTTTTAAAATATAGTAGACTCTAAATGCTTGACATACATCAATCTATAAAAAATAAATTAAATTACTTTCATGAAATGCACAAGATTCCTAATATATTATTCCATGGACCCACAGGTAGTGGTAAAAGAACAATTGTTAATGATTTTATTCATAAAATTTATGACGATAAGCGAGAGATAATTAAATCATTTGTTATGTACGTTAATTGTTCGCACGGCAAAGGTATTAAGTTTATAAGAGAAGAGCTAAAGTTTTTCGCAAAAACTCATATAAATTCAAATGGTGGAAATACTTTTAAAAGTGTTGTATTACTGAACGCAGATAAATTAACATTAGACGCTCAATCCGCATTACGTAGATGTATTGAATTATTTAGTCACAATACACGTTTTTTTATTATTGCCGAAGATAAATATAATTTAATGAAACCTATTTTATCAAGATTTTGTGAAATATATATTCCAGAACCTGTTATTGATGATAAAATAATTAATCTATATCAATATAATTTAAATAAAGTTTTTAATTTGTCGGATGTTAAACAACAGAAGCTTGAATGGTTAAAAAAAGAATTAATCAAATCTGTTAATAAAAAAACAAATTTAGAAGATTTAATGTTATTGTGTACAAAACTTTATGAAAAAGCATATTCTGCTTTAGATATTATTAATTTATTAGAAAATACTAACTTTTTAGAATCTATATTATCAACTGAAAAACGTTATGAGCTACTTATATGCTTTAATCGTGTAAGAAAAGAATTTAGGAATGAAAAATTGCTAATACTATTTATGCTAAATTTTGTTTTTTTAAGTTCAGAACTGTCTTTAGAAAATATAAGTTTTATGTAAATGGATGACTTTAATGTTAGTGCGCTTCATGAATCCAAAAACGAATGGGGTTCCCGTTTAGTTACAATTTTAACACCATTAATTATCGATGGTTATAAGTCAATTTTAGACGAATCTATTAAGCTGTGTAAAGAAAATGGAGAGATGGATAAATATTTAATGACGTTTCAAAATTTAATTTCAAGAATACCAAAATGGAATACTCAAATTATTGAAACAGAGAGAAAACGAATCTGCGACAAATCTGGATGTAATTATTTAGAAGATTTAGTTACATGTGTTCATATTATTCAGCTCAAAATTTTAACTGCTATGAGAGTTGGTCAGAAACAAAAGAAAATCGATATAAATATTCCTAATCTAGATGACTTTATTCACAAAACATACATTAATGTTGCAAGAAAAATATATAAGAATGTATACTTGTTTGAAACTAATATAGCTCCACTATCCATACAAAAACATTACAGAGAACTAGAAATTATTGTTCAGGAATGTATATTAAATACTTTAAGAGAAAGTATTCCTGTTGAGTCAATCCTAAAGGCTTACATGGATGAAACTGTTGAAGAAGATGTAATTGAGGAAATAAAAGAACAAATTATTGAAGAACCAATTAGAAAACCTCTTGATAATACAGTTTCTACTCAAAATGCTTTTATGAATGATGTGCCAATTAACAGATCAGGATTAAGTTTTAATGATATTGATTATGTTAAAACTGATGATGGAATTGTGTCAAATGTTAATGCCCCAAAATCAATTGAACATTTAGAAGAGATCAGTCAACTTAGAAATCAGCAAAGAAAAATGGATGAAGAGGAAGACGACAATAATATCAAACTTAAAATATCAGATCAAGTATTTAATTTAGACTCTTTAGATGTTCATAATATTGAAGAACCTAGATTAGAATTATTACCTGATTTGTTAATTGATGATATTGAAATTTTAGAATAAATTGCGTAAAATATTAAATAACAATATCCATTTATTATTTTAAATGGATAACATATTTATAGTTGCTGCTATTATTTCATTAGTGTTTTTCATTTCAAAATTTATTGAAATGAGATTTGTTGAAAAAGAAACTAAACCTTTAAAATTATTAATTAGAGATTCTTTATTAGTTTATTTTAGTGTTGTTTTTGGTGATTTTGTAATTGGACAAATTACCCCGATGATTAAAGGTGGTTCCAGCGCTTCACCAGTTACCCAAGTCTTTACAGACAATCCTGGATTTTAACTAAAGCTATCTTCGATTTAAATAAATTCTTTTTATCATCTTATATTATAATGAAAAGAATCAAAACGAAAAAACAACTTAAAACAAGCAAAAAAGCTAAAAAAACATATAAAAATAAAAGAAATTCAAAAACTAGACGACGATTACGAGGTGGTGGAGAAAAGGAAAAAAAAAAGCAAATTGTTAAGGATAATTTTAGAAATATGTTTATGAATTCTTTTAAAAAATTACAAGCTGCTATTAAAGCAGGAAACATGGAAAGAGTTAAAGAAGTCACTGAAATTTTTAAAAATGGATTTAAAAGTAATCAAATTGGTATAAATACTTTAATTCCTATAACAACTAACTCAATTCCTATAAATAAATATAATTATAGCCAAAGTGTTACTCCATTAATAGCGTTTGTTCCGCCATTAGTTGTTATTTTTGATAATATTGACGATTTTGTTACAAGAAAAACATTCATCAATAATTTTATATTAAATAAAGGAAGTATAAATCTTCTTAGTTATACACACAATATTTCTGCATTGTCGGCAGCAATAAATTTACAAGATAAAGAGTTAGTTAAGTATTTACTTGAAAAGGGTGCTGATATAAAGTTATTAACTAAAGAACAGAGGTCTATAATGGAAAATCTAATAAAAGATGAAGAAATTGAAGCAATAATTGAACCCAAACCTCTTAAACCTATAGTTAAATTAACATTATCAACTGAATTGCCTTCTGATTCTGGATATAATCCAGAGGTTGAGCCAGAATTTTGGAAACCAATTTTTGAAGAAAATGAAATGCTTTCTATAAGGACAAAAATTAACGAAATGATGAATTCTGATGGAAATATACCCATAACTCAAAAAGAGGTTTCTGAATTATGGAGTGTTTGTAAAATAAATCAATCAATAATTCCAACATATTTTACTCCGACAAAAAATGAACCTTATGATTCATTTGGAACATTTATGATAGATCAAGATATTGATTTCTCTCATTATAATATTGTACTATGTGCTGCTTTAATCGTGTTTGGAATAATATCTCACAAGATGATTGGTCAAGATTATAAAGTGATATTTAAAGGTGGTAAAGCAATACAATTGGTCTTAGCTGGAATGCCCGAAACATCAGCCTACAAAACAGAAGATATTGACGTATTAATCATGCCTGATACTGATATAGCCTATGTCGAGTTAGTTGTTAAAAATTTATCTGGACATTTAGCTTATTTAATAAGATGGTTTTTAAATACGCCAGAAACACAATATAAGGTTTCCGTTCAAGTTCCAAACCCTTCAAATACTAGAGCAAATCCATTTATTTTTAAACTTAGTTATGTTAAGGTTTTAAAAAAACAAGACTTTAGAAGACAAATAATGGTAGATGATTTTAAACAGTTTTCAGATATAGATTTTAAAGAGACTCCTATAATCGTAAGACCATATTTTGAAAAATCGATTGATTTTACATTTTTTATATCTGAATTAAATCAAACCTTATTATTTAGATGTCCCAATATAGGTTCTCTCTTAGATGAAAAAATATATTACTATACAAAATATTTAGAGTTTAAAAAATTGTTAGAAGAGAGAAAACCTATAACAGAAGAAGGTTATGAAAAATTAACAATTATAGATTGTGACCGATTTTTGGATAAATTTAAACGAGCTATTCTAGCTATGAATAAAGGACTACAAAAGCAAAGATTTCCTGAAATATTACCAGATGAATTATCAGAAAAAGAGAGAAATTCTATAAAAACCCGTTTAACTAGAATAGGAATAACAGATGAAGCTTTGAAAACCATGATTGTTCAAAGCGTATACAAATAAATAAATTTTATATTAATTTAAATTTATTTATCAACAATTATATTTTTTGAAATATTTCTTATAATTTTTTCCTCTTTTTCAAAATCATTATCGCCAGGTCCTCCCATTGATTCAACTACTATTTTATTATATTGGTCAGAAAATTTAGAAGAAGCCTTATTGTAGTCAGGATGAACTTCTTTAAATTTTGGTATTAAATTTTGATTCTTACAAGTAACTCTTCTAACAACTTTATGTAATTTTTGTTTCTCTTCATCTTTTTCCCATTTATTTTCATCTTTGATATAAATAGTTTCTCTCTTCTTATCAGTACAGTGAACGGGTCTTAGTGTAACATCTAACTCTTTCAGATTTTTGGTTATTATGTTAGATATACCTTCAACATAACCAAGTTCTCCGACTTTCTCTAGATCAGACAATTGAAGTTTGATTGAATCAACAAAATCCATAATATTCATAGCATCTTTACATGTTTCATTTAAAAAGAAATTAAGATTAAAGGCTTTGTTATGTGAATTAACAGTATTATGACAATTATTGTATGAATCTTTCTTAGCTAATTCTAAAATTAATTCTTTTATTTCTTTATTTTCTTTCATAAGATAATCAATTAATTCATCCTTTTTATCTACAGTATTTTCGGTTTTATTATCTTCGTAAATACAAATTTTACTATGTTTCCATAATCCAGAATTAGAATAAAAACATTTTTCGCAGTTTTTACATACATATTTTTCAACATTTTTGCCACTTTTTGCCACAAAGTCATTTCCAAACGTTTCCTGGGTATGTTTAGATGTGTCTAGATGTTTCTTCCAATTATAAACCTTACAGCATGTATAGTTACATTTTTCACAATAATAATTATTCGCCATTTTTTTGCCACTTTTTGCCACTAAATTGTTTCCTAAAGTTTCCATAAGTTAGAAACAGACTATTTTTTTAAGTTTTAATAAAAAAATTTATCATAACAAAATGAAAATTATTTTTTTGGTGACCAGATGCTAATTTTTAATTATGGTCTCACAATTATATTTTTCCATAAAATATCCAAGGTTTTGAAAAATGGACAAAATAAATGTCCAATTTTGACTTTTCAAAAAAACTTTACTCCAAAAATTAAAATATTCGATACTACATGTGAAGGGAACTTTTTTAGTGCCTTTTTTTCAGTTTTTAAGAATTCCCCTACATCATGTAGTGTCAGCGACCGGTCCAAACTTTTACAACGGGTTTTCGAATAGTGCCTTTTTTAAAGTCAGTGTTATACATATCATAAGTATATCTTGATGTCAAAGGATATTTCATTATATCACCAAATAGTGATTTTGATGTATTTGTTCTAGGATATTCTGTACAAAATATACAACCCATAATTCTCTCTAAACAGCATCTATCAGCTCTATTTTGTATAACTTGTGTTAATGATGATATATTATATTTATTTTCTATATGTAAAAGAAAATTATGGTTTATATATGATTGACAACCAAAACATCCATACCATTTTTTAGTAGCCGTAAAACTAAACGCATTAACAGCATTATATGTCAATTTATCTTCAATAATAAACTTATTTTTTAAATTTTCTATAAGTTTTATTGAGTTTGATTCATTTTCATTATAATCAAAATACCATAATGGCAATACATTTGTACCGTTTAAAACTTCAAAATTAATTCTTTTATGAAAAAATACGCTATCATGTATTATTATAGCATTTTCAAAAAATTTATTTTTAATAAAGTAATAATAAGGTAATAGTTCACCTCTACCAGAAAATTCGGATTGTATTATTTCCACATTAGTATAATCATAATCTGCTTTTAAAAAATTAGTATTACTGTTATCATCAATTATAACAATTTTTTTAGTTGGATAAAAAAATCTTAATAATTTTATAGAATGATTCCAATATCTATTAGTATTTTCAGAATTTACATGTCTTGTAATAATAAACCCAAAATTGTTCATAATATATAAAAATATAATTCTATTATGAACTTACAGCAAAATATATAATCTTTTCGCTAAATTATTAAATATAAGATGGAATTTTATCGATATCAATTACATCTATAGGCACTTCTCCTTTAAAACTAGAATATGCGTTAAATTCTGGTCTCTCTAATTGTGCTTGTGGTGTATGATTATGAACACATCGTGCTATCATTTTATATAATTTAAAGTCAGGATATCTATCTACTCCACTCCCTTTATATAACATATTTACTCCTTTATCATCTAAACACCATTCAACAATTAAACGTTGAACAGGGTCAGTGCATTTACTCAAGTCTTTAATCTCGACAAAATCCTCTACTACATAATCAAATATTGAACAAGCGAGACGACATAGATCAAAACTATAATTTGGTTCCAATCTAGGTTTCTTCTCGTTTAAGTAGGGTTCGGTATTATATTGGGTAGCAGCATCACCGCCTACTTGAAAACTATCACTACAGAAGAGTTTACCGTTAAATTTATATATACTTCTTCCAAAATCAATAATTTTAAATATGCGACCAAATGTAGGCACCTTATAATGTTTCTTTTTATAACAATAATAAATAAACTTTTTATCAGTATGGTTATACATAACATTATTTGTATGTAAATCATTGTGTGTAAAGTTAAATGCTTTTTGATATGTAATTAAAATCATAATAATCTGCATGAATGTTGAATACCATTCTTCTTTTGATAAATCACTTGTTAAAATTAAGTCATCAAGTGTATTTTCGCAAAATTCCATTCCAATAACTTGAACCGGAAATTTTGGAATAGTTACATCTATTCTTTCTTCTTCGAAAGATTCATCATCATCATCATCATTGCCGTCTTCTTCATTATTATCATCCCCAGATTCATCATCATTATTTTCAGGTTTGTCACTATCTAAGTTTTCAATTTCTCCACAATCATCGCAATCTTCATGTTCTTCTCCATTATCAGTATATGATGAACGCGATGAACAAGTTGAGTTAGATTTTAATGTAACATGTTGATCTGTTTCTTTTTGTTCCAAAAGATTAGTATTTGTTAAATCAATTAAATCAGATGGTAAATCAGATAATAATTCAGATGATAAATCAGACATATTTACAATATTTTCATCAAATACATCTTCAAACATCTCATTATCAAAAGATTTAATTGATATTTGTGATTTCGCAGTTGAATTATGTTGAATTGTAATAGGTTTTAATTTTGAGTTTTCATCTTGAAATAAATGTTCATAATCATCGATTTTAAATAATACATTTTTATTTTTATTAAAGTATTCAGAACCATTTAAATAATCAATATCGTCAAAAACATTTAAAATAAAGTTATTTTTAATACCTAAAAATGACCCATAATAATCAATTCCATGTGTAAACCCATGTGTATAAATTAAATTACTTGATAAGTATACAAACATACCATCAACGTATGCTGAATTATTTTGATCAATAAATTTTGAATGGCAATCTAATTCGGTTGAGTTAATTTTTGGTAAGGTAAACAATTTCTCATCGTTTATATTATATTTTCCAATTAAATATTTAAATGGATCTAATAAAGGCGCCATCTTAAAAAAGACTTCTTTATCTTTTACTTTGTTATTTTGTGTATTTTTAAGCCTACAATTAAATAAATGAAAATCATCTTCACCTCCATCCTTAACATTTGAAATATACCATTTGTTATTTAAATTAATACTATTATAATTACTATCATTTAAGGTGAAGAATTTATTATAAATAGGTATATAGTTTTGCACATTTGAGAGAAAAAGTGTTTCCGATTTCTCTAAACATTTAAAAAGCTCAAGGTTTTTTCTTTTTTGATAGTTGACGTTTATCATTCTTTAGCTAATTAATATATAAATTATATGTCTTTTTAACTTATTATAAATGCTAATATACTTAATGTTTAGTGTCATTGCGTAAAAAACTTCAAAAAATAATTTATATTTTAAATAATAATGACTTTAGAACTAAGGAAATTTGACATGAAAAGTATAAGCTTTAAACCGAATGAAAATAAAGGTCCAGTTGTAGTTTTAATTGGAAAGAGAGATACAGGTAAGTCTTTCTTGGTAAGAGATTTACTTTTTTATCAACAAGAAATTCCAATTGGAACTGTTATTGCTGGAACAGAAGAAGGTAACGGTTTTTATGCTACTATGGTGCCAAAATTATTTGTCCACAATGAATATAATACGGCTATTATTGAAAATATTTTAAAAAGACAACGTACTGTTTTGAAGCAAATAAAAAAAGAAATGGAAGCATATAAACGCAGCACTATTGATCCTAGAGCATTCGTGATTTTGGATGATTGTTTATATGATGCTACATGGACTCGCGATAAAATGATGCGTTTACTCTTCATGAACGGGCGTCATTGGAAGGTCATGTTAGTCATCACAATGCAATATCCTCTTGGTATTCCTCCTACACTGAGAACCAACATAGATTACGTTTTTATTCTTCGAGAAAATTACATTGCTAATAGAAAGCGTATTTATGAAAATTATGCTGGTATGTTCCCAACATTCGAGAGCTTTTGTCAAGTGATGGATCAATGTACTGAAAATTATGAGTGTTTAGTCATTAATAACAACTCAAAATCAAACAAATTACATGACCAAGTGTTTTGGTACAAAGCTGATAGTCATGGTGAGTTCAGATTAGGTTCAAAAGAATTTTGGGAATTGTCTAAAAATCTTAAGGATGATGATGAAGAGGAGGCGTATGACCCTAATAAGGTTAAAAAACGAGGCGCTGGGCCAAAGATTAGTGTGAAAAAAGCAAATAAATGGTAAAAAAAGTATAGCAAAATAATAATAAAATATTAATAATATTATTTTGATTTATGATAACAATTAGAACAAGTTTTTTTCCATGTTTCACTCGGAAGCCTTTTAAATGATTCATTACATGTATTACATTTTACCTGATGTAAATTATTTTTAAAACAAATACTACAATATTCTCTCCATTTGTCATCCCTTTTAATTTCTAGTTCTTCATCACAACCTTTACATTTAATTACACACAAATTATTTGTAAATCTACGATGACAATCTTTACATCTTTCAGAAGGTTTTAAAATTTTTTTGTTACAATCTTTACAAGAAATTATCTTATCATCACAGTCTAAACAATATAAATCATTTATTTCCTTTTGTTTAAGAAATTTTTCAGGACACATTATACATCTTTCTAATATCCATGTCTGTTTACAAGGATTACATAATTCTTTTGAATCATCTCTAACATTTACAAATTTGGTGTCACAATTAATACATTCATTATAAATAGTTTTTTTTTTAAGTAAACAATAAAATTGGTTATTAACTTTTTTAATTTCACAAGGAACACATTTTGAACATATTATAGGTTCACAAACTTTATGAATTCCTTCTTTATTACAAATAAAACAATTTTTAATTTTAAAAGAATCGTTATTTTTTTTATTTAATTTAATTAATTCCTTCTCCATTTTAATTTTTTCTTTTTCTTCTAATCTTTTTAATTTTGTTTCTTCTTTTTCTTGTTTTTTAAGTTGTCTTTCATTTTCATAAAATCCTTCAGGTTTTCCTTCATTTCTTTCTTTTTCTCTTTCTTTATGTTCTTTTATTTTTTTACACGTCGATTTAAAATTAGGATCATTTTTACTTATAAGACCATATCTACTATTACATACACTTCCTAGTTGAATATTCATGTTAGAATATTTATTTCTAAAAATATGAACATTCATAATTTTTTCATTACATATACAATTTGCCTCACCAAATCCTTGATATATTGTAAAACCACTTGATTCAAAATCACTTTCTTCTAACCTATTATTAAATGCTAATTTTAAGTCTGTAAAATTATTAAGCCTTTCTATACATTCCTTTGGATAAGTTAACAATATCGTAAAAGCTAAATTGTCTGTTTGGGTTGGGTTTTTTCCATAAAATCTAATAAAATATTCTTTCAAAGCATCGTGATAAACTTGATAATTTCTGAGTTTACTTAAATAAAATGGACTATTTACGTCTTGTGCTGTAATTATTTCTTTGTACACTAATTTTTTAAATTCTTCATCTAAAATAATATTTGTAAATTCGTTTTTACAAATATTATTTTCTGAATAACATTCTTCCATTTTAGATTGAACACTATTATTTTGTTATTTAATAACTCTTATTTTAAATGACAAAATTAATTCAATTTTATTTTTTTTATTAACAATCGTCAAATGATATTGTTAGAGGATATTTAATATAACAATAGTCTCTCCAATTTGTATTTGGATTATTGAGTTCACACCAATCAAAAAGAATATTAATCTACTTGTTCCATAGAATCTTTATTAGCAAAAGGACCACTGATTAATTGACTTTGTCCATTGTCAGTCTTACCAACAACAATATTTTCACCTTCAAATAACTCCATACAGATGTCGGCAGTAGAAATATTTTCTTGTTCCTTAAATGCTACTTCTTGACTGTTAATATTATTTACACCAATTAAGTTACCTTGCACATCAATTGATTGAGTTAATGTATTACCAGATTTCTCAGCATTCTTAATATTCTCATCAATTGCATTTTGTTTAGATTCCTTGACGCGTTGTTCAAAAGCAGTTTTAGCATTAGATTCGTTCTTAGTCTTCTCACTCATCAATTGATTAAGCTCTTCTTCCATATACTCAACCCGTCCGGTCTTGTAAGCTTCAGGATCCCAAGGCATCCACATACCAACAGGTCCTACATAAACGTCATGATTTGGGTCAATTTCTCTTAACATTTTACATCTCAGCTCAGCTTCTTCTTGAGTAGGATAAGAACCTCTAATTTTTAACCCTCTGGTGTTGGTTTGGAAGTTGTGAGCAATATCAAACTGTTTTTGAAGTTCTTCTTCATTATTATCAATATATGTTTTAAACTCGTCATCCATGCTAGATTTAACAAGAGAATCTCTTTCTTCTTTTACGAAATCTTTAAAATCATTTGATAAATCGTCGAATGAAATATTGTATTTAAAAGAAGCAAAGTTAAGGAACTGAACAAATTTTTCCATTGATTTATTAAAGTCCCACTTCTTTAGGAACTCTTCAAAATAGAAGATTTGTTTTTCTTTTAGAATTTTATCTGGAGAACAAAATGATACGCAAACGAATTTTTGACCAGAAATAGGCTTATCTTCCTCTAATAAGTCAACATATTTAGGATTAACTTTTCCATTAACTTGCTTTTTCTCAAACCCAGCCTTTTTAGAATTCTTTTCTTTAGAATGATTCATTTTAAATAGATTAATTATTTATTTTTAAGTTTTTTATCGCAATATATATTTTTTTTTTCTTATTATTTAATATAAATGAACGGACTTATTAACGTTGGTGAACTTATTAAGAGAATCATTAAATACCTTGTTGAAGGTTTAATGGTAGCTATTGCTGCTTATGCTATTCCTAAACGTTCTTTGAACATTGAGGAAATTATCTTGATTGCTTTAACTGCCGCTGCTACTTTTAGCATCCTTGATACCTACATTCCTTCCATGGGTGCTACTGCTCGCTCTGGTGCTGGCTTCGGTATTGGCGCTAACTTGGTTAAATTCCCTGGTGGTTTTTAAGTCAATAAAATGCTAAACTAACATAATATATTTAATCTAATAATAATATATTATGGTAAAACAATCGCGTAAAAAGTTGAGAAGACCAAAACACAAGTCTTTTAGAAAAATAACCAGTAAGGCCTATAGAAAAATGGTTGGTGGAGACTTTACACAAGAAGAGAGTCAACAGTTATTAGGTATGGGATTTACAAAAGATGATATTCAAGTTCTCACAAATACGGGAGTTGGATTAAATATTATCCAAATGAGTTTAAATCAAGTAAATCCTGCTACTGGTGTGTCTTTTACACCACAAGAATTAATTCAAAGTGTACATGAAGCAAATGATGAAATTGAAAACTTAAATGAAGACGCAGCTGTTCCAGATCAAGAAAATGGTATTGCTGATATGAATAACATGAATGGTATGAATGGAAATGATGGTATGAATGGAAATGATGGTATGAATGGAAATGATGGTATAAATGGTATTAACCATCTTGAAGAACAAGGTCCCGGGTTAAATATGGAAGATTTAGGTCCATATTCTCCGCGTTCTGTTACTGAAATGGGCGGAAAAAGAAGAAAAACAAGAAAGGGAAGAAGAACAAGGAAGGGAATAAAAACAAGGAAGGGAAGAAAAACTGCGAAAAAGAGAAAACAACGTGGCGGCATGTGTTTTGGAAATGGTGTAGGTGCTAATAATTATGACCCTAACTTCTCTATTTACAATACTAGAGAACTAACCCTATTTCCTTACAACCCTACAAAGTAATATTTAACCTAAAAATACTAACATAAATAATAATTAAAATAACATTATAATTTATGTGTTGGAACCAATATGTTTCTTTAAATACATTTCTTTTTAGTGCGTTTGTACTAGTATTAATTGTATATAACAATAAGTATTCACCTTATAAACTTGATGAATTTAATAGTATATACGCATACTTCTTTCTAATGTCATTTTTTGTAATGCAGCTTATAGAGTTTTTCATTTGGAGAAATTTAAATAATAAAGAGTTAAATAAATTATTTTCAAATTTAGGCGCATTGTTATTATTATTACAGCCAGTTGCTTCATTAACGTTATTAAAAGATATAGACCTACGAAATAAAATGTTAACGCTTTATGGTATACCTGCATTTTCTTATTTTATTTATGAATTTGTTAATAAGGACTTTTTAACTGTTGTATCAAAAAATGGGCATTTAAAATGGAATTGGGTTGATGTAAGTGGAAATAAAAGAATTCTATTAGTAGCTTGGTTATTTTTCTTGTTTTTTAGTATATTTTATAATAAATATTATTTAAGTTTGGCTTATACAGTGGTATTATTAATAATTTCATTGTATTCTTATCTAAAAGACGGTTCGTTTGGTTCATTATGGTGCTGGTCAATAAATTCATTAATGTTATTTTTTGCTATAAAATTATTAGTTATTTTACCTTATAAACAGCATGGACTATGTTAAGAATTTATTTTGTTAATATCTAAATAGTAGGTATAAATTCCCAGTCAAGTTCTTCGCAAATTTTTTTCCAAATATCATCTTGTTCTATTCTTTTCTCTCTATCTTTCAACAAAGGAAATAATGAAAGATATTTTTCTTCTCCAAGAAGCTCGCAAAGTTTGTAAGCTGTATAATAATAATTTAAAAAGTTAACTCTATCATCAGGACAGAACTTGGAATATGGTGATTGTAATTCAATAAACAAATTACATAATGTTTCTTCTAATTCAGGAGACATAATAGGAGGTTTAATCCCCAATTTATCTTTAATAAATGGTATATGTTCATAGTATTTATTATAGCCTAGTTTTTTTAGAATTTCTTTTGTTTTGATATTAGTAATTTGTGCCAATTCTATTCTCTCTTTTTTAATTTGAAGTTTAATATTTTCAATAACATCTGGAGGTATTTGAGTAGTTTCCTTACCCTGGAATTGTGCTAATATTTCTTTAAAATGATTTATTCTTTTATAAGCATAAAAACATACTTCCTTTGGAGGTTCTTTGTACGAAGGTTTTTCATTTTCAATCAAATATGGAATAATTCTTGAACAACTATTACAAACCATGATTCCTTCGTCTTCCAGAGGTATTAATTCTCCTTTATGACATATTTGACAAATATCTGTTTGACAAATAAATGAATTAACATCGAGAAAAGAATCGTCAATATTGCTTAAATATTTAATAACGATATTATTGTTATCACGTTGCTGTTTTAATTCATCTGTGTTATCTTGTTTAATTTTAAAAAAAGTATTAATCATTTTTGTTTTATTTGTTGAAGCTTGTACTGAGTTTCCGTCAGATATACTTTTTTTATTTTCAAAATATTCAAATATAAATTTAGAATTATCAAGAAAGTAATCTTTTTTCTTTAATTTTGTCTCTCTAATTTTTTGAGTAAGATCATTTATTTTATCTTCAATGTCCAATTTTTGTTCAACTGTTAAATCTTGGCAACTATCAATAATTTTTTGTCTTAATTCTTGACGTTCAATTTTAAAATCAGGAATCGTACCGTTTTCATCCTTAGTAAATTCATTTAAAAATTCCTTGTGCTTTGTGTCAAGTGTTATTGACGTTTTTTTGTTAAATTTAATTTTTTTATTAGACTTTGGTTTAAAACTAGGCATTGTCTTTTAAATAAATAGATGAAACTTATTTAATTAATAATAGCGATAAAATATATTTTAAATAAATTTAAAGAACTAATATTAAATAAAATTGAAACATTTTAAATAGATAATAATAATATTATATAAGATTTAAGATGAACACCTTGCTCGACACTATGTTTATTAAGCGCTTCTGTTTGCCCTCTAATTCGGACCTTGATTCGTATGAGAATGGAAAGTCTACTGTATCGTCATGTCTCTGCGGAAATTATAATCACGTGTCGTGCGTTTTACAAGGGAAAGGGAAACTTAAAAAAGGCTAGAATTCTTAGTTTTGGAGTAAATCAAATGGGCGACATATATGGTAATTCACCAGGAATACATGCTGAATGTGATGCTCTTTCCAAACTAATTCCATTAAAACCAAGAAAAAAACTTGAAAGTATAAATATTCTTGTAATAAGACTATCAACAAAAAATAAAATTCAATCTAGTAAGCCATGTAGTAACTGTATAGAAACAATGATTAATTTACCGCCTAAAAAGGGATATAAGGTCCAAAATATTTACTACTCGGATATGTTTGGAGATATTGTGAAAACATCATTAAATACTTTAGAAAAAGAAGATAGACATTATTCAAGATTTTATAAAAACCAAAAAAATTCACAAGTTAAAAGCTGATTAATGTTTTCTTAAAATTATTTAATGGATATCAAAGTAAATTTAGAATCTTTAACCGATTTGGAAAATGTTAAGATCGACGCTATTAAATTTCAAAAAATGCTCTTTTTGTTTAATGCTATAGAGCAAGGTTGGTCTGTTAAAAAACGCGGCGAATCTTTTGTCTTCACAAAAAGCCATGAAGGTAAAAAGGAAGTGCTAGAAGATTCATATTTAAAAAAATTCATGAAAGCAAATTTAGACTTGAGTAAAATAATTTCTTAATATTTTTTATATTTAGAGCAGTTTCACATTAAATTTTTTTGCTTTAGAAATATATAGTTTTGTTAAATTTAGTTATATATTTATATAAATATATCAATTATTTATAATCTATTTAGTAATAAAATAATTTACAAAATTAAAAATTCATGTATAATAGAAGATTTATATTAAATTAATTAATTTATTAATTTAATTAAATTAATTTCCAAAAATTTTTTTTCTTTAGCTTAATATATAAAATGGGAGGAGGTCTTATGCAATTAGTCGCCTATGGCGCTCAAGATGTTTACCTTACTGGTAATCCACAAATTACTTTCTGGAAAGTTACTTATCGCAGATATACTAACTTTGCTATCGAATCAATCGAACAAACTTTCAACGGTCAAGCCGATTTCGGACGCCGTGTACAATGTGTCATCAGTAGAAATGGTGACCTTGCCTACAGAACATACTTACAAGTTACACTTCCTGAGATCAATCAACTTATGGGTCTTGGAAACTACACTACTAACCAAAACACTGGTGTCTATGCCCGTTGGTTAGATTTCCCTGGTGAGCAAATTATCGCTCAAGTTGAAGTCGAAATTGGTGGTCAAAGAATCGACCGTCAATATGGTGACTGGATGCACATCTGGAATCAACTCACCATGACTGCTGAACAACAACGTGGATACTTCAAGATGATTGGTAACACCACTCAACTTACCTTCATCACTGATCCTTCTTTCTCTGATGTTGAGTCCCCTTGTGACTCCTTAGCTCCTCGTCAAGTTTGCGCTCCTCGTAACGCTCTTCCTGAGACTACCCTTTATGTTCCTCTTCAATTCTGGTTTTGTACCAACCCTGGTCTTGCCCTTCCTCTAATTGCTCTTCAGTA
>Ga0307377_10002839_pt1 | contig 20079 bp, 24 predicted proteins | sample TR3MG_FD_202535 | JGI IMG/M metagenome (GOLD analysis project Ga0307377, IMG submission 202535) | Soil microbial communities from Risofladan, Vaasa, Finland - TR-3 | ecosystem: Environmental > Terrestrial > Soil > Coastal area > Acid sulfate soil | place: Finland: Risofladan, Vaasa | collected... | reverse complement strand
GAAGGAAATGAAGGCGAATTCAGCCTCTCAACAGGTGACGAAGCCGAGGAAGATATTATGGGCGATGAGGGAGATATTATCGAAATTGAAGAAGAAATCGATTTAGATCCCGAAGAATTAGGAGAAGTAGACGAGGAATTCGGAGAAGAAGCTGAAGAAGTTGATGATGAAGAAATACTTAGCGACTTCTTCACTGATGGAACCGAAATGATCGAAGAAGAAAATTCAGAAATGATGGCTGAAGAAACTCAATTAACACCAGAAGAGTCTAAAGCCAAATCCGAAGAAACTTCCGAGTATCTTAGGGCTGGTCGTGTAAGAAGCTCCGAAGCTGGTGGCGGAAAGTCAATGGACTTAAGCGCCGTCGCTCAAGCCCTCGGAATTTCGATGCCGCTCGATACTGAAGCTGATGTTCCCAGAGACGAAGATCAAGGCATCGCCGAAGATGGAACCGAAGAAGTTCATTCCACAGATCATGATAATGATGCTAAAGATATGACGGGAACAGCTGCTGGATCATCCCTCGCTGACGACGATGCCGTTCAGGGAGCGGAAAGAGGCGTAGAAGTAATTGAGCCATCCGCACAAGCTGCCTCCAGTAAAAAAATTAAAGAAGCGCAAGCAACGTTAAGAACCTCACCCGCAGACGACTTAGATGTTAGAAATGTATTTGATAATGATTTTGAAGAAGAGGTAGTTCCTGATAATGATAATGGAATTGTAGGGGTTATGAGATTCCTTGACGATCATCCTGAAATCGATGCTGATGCTATTTTAGCCGAACTTGAAGAAAAAGCAAGAAACAATTTTGGCACAGATGAAACAATGTTTGCTAAAAATAAAGAAATCGTTAAAACAGCCGAAGAGCAATTAGAGCCAGTTGATTCATTACAAGAAGATAAAACCGAAAGCAATAGTGACGAATCTTCATTAGACGTTCCTCGTGATGAATCAAAGGCAAAACCAGAAATAGATCCTGGTGATCCTTCAGTAAATAATCCCACGGAAATTCGTGAAAAAAATTACGAGTTAGGCCCCGGTGCAACCGATCTTCATACCGAAGTAGTTCCTAGAGATGGTGGAGGAGACGGCATTGGTGGAAAGAAACCTAAATTTGATCAAGAAAGCGGAGATAAACAAACCTCTGGAAATCCTGACAGCTATGTTCAGGACTATCAAGGAACGCTCGTAGAGCCAACTTCTGCTGGCGATGTTGAAAACCATGCAACAACTGGACCTAATACAGCTTCAACAAAAGACCTTATTAAGAAGATCGCAAAAGCTCAAGGTATTAAGAAAGCAAACATTAGAGTTTATGAAAAAGAAGGGACTTTAATGGTTAAAGACTCTTCAACTGATAAGGTTTATAAAATAGTTGCTAAAAAAGAGTGTTGCAAAAAATGTAAATGTAATCCTTGCGAATGCAAGAAAGATGAAGAAAAAGAAGCATCTACTGACGCAATCACTAAAGTAGCTGAAAGCAAAAAACTAGATCCTGCAAATTTACAGGCGATAGAAGAAGGTGGTCACACTTACGTTCTCGATATAGAGACGCAAAAAATATACAGGGTTTAATTTATTAAAGGAACTTTTTTGAATAATTTAGAAAAAACAAGAAATAGGAGATCTTAAAATGAATAAAAAGTATTCAATGTTTCCCAACGGAACAATCGTCTCAATTGTTGACGGAATTCCTAAAAAAGCATCCAAACAGGAACAGGTAGAACATCTTTCATCGTTACTTCCTAAAACCTATAAGGATGAAGCTATTGAGCACATTATGTTTAATCCAAAAGACGGATGTGTTTATGGTAAAACAGCTTCAAGAACCATTAAAAAGGTTGTTGCTCAGCAAGCAACTCATCACCAAGAACCTGTTGATGGTGTGCAGAAAGAGAAATCAACTAAAGTTCCTCGCAAACCTGAAAAAGCCAAGCCAGAAACGGGCAAAGTCATGAAAGACCGCCCCGATGTTGGTAAACCGACTGAAGTCCGTCAGGATGGCTATCAGAGGGGTTCCGGTGGCGAAGATCTCCACACCGATGTAGTCCCAAGAAGCTCTGATGATGGCGTTGGCGGAAAAAAGACTAAGTTCGAAAAAGAGAAAGGCGACAAAGCCACATCTGGCAATCCTGATAGTTACGTTCAAAAGTTTGAAGATGGCGAAAAGCCAGCCGCCGCTGGAAGCGAAGAGAACCATGCCGCAAGCCATGACATCCAAATAAATAACGATCAACTTATTTATCAGAATCTTAAATTATCTGGAAAAGATGAAAAAGGTGTTTGTGATGGAACTGGAAAAGAAGAAGGTGGGAGAGGAATAAATTGCAAAGATAAGGACGATAAAGACGACAAAGACGACAAAGATGAGAAGAAAGACGACAAGAAAAAAGGAAAACTTCCTCGGTGGCTCGACAAAAACAACAAAGATGGCGAAGAAAAAGAAGCCAGCGTTGATGTCGAAGAATTAAAAGAAGCATTGGCTGAGATCGAAGCCAAAGATATAGAACTCAATAGTTTGAAATTGCAGGCCGAACGTACGAAAGAGGCAACGGCTTATGCCCTTAGCCTATTAAAACTCAATCCTGCAAAGTATGCAAATACAGAGACGTTTACTAGCTTTATTCAGGCGACTGTCGAAGCAATGTCAATCGAATCAATTAAGACAGCCACAGAGGAAACCAAAGTCCTCTTGGCAGAGAAGCAAAGAATCGATGAATCAGTTATTAAGTCAGCCGTTATTGATGGTAGAGATTCCGTAGAAGCAGGAGTCGTTACCGTGCTCAACACAATCGATCCTGAAGAAGAGCGATTTTCAAAGGCCGCATCAAATAGTGACATTAAGAACGTATTGATGTCAGGAACGAGATTAGGCCGTGCGATGGAAGGTTATGAAACATATGTTCCATCGGAACCAAGATAATTAATAAAAAAAAGAAATAAAAAAAGGAATTTATTAATTATTATTAGTAATGAGTAATGAAGAGCAACATATCGTGAAAAAACTGAATGCCTTTTGGCAAGAGAAGAACTGAAAGAAATTTGTTACAGCTTATGTAGGAGAAAAAACTACGAGCCTTAGATTAATTATAGAATAAATATTCGAGACCATCAGAGAAAATTTTTGTAAAATCCTAAGATAAGTTGGAACGACCAAAACCAATCAAAAACAGGAGAAAAGGAAATGATTATTCCAGTATTTAGAACTCTTACCTCGCAGGTACCTATCGCAGCAACCACAACGATTGAAGCCGGTATGGTCGTGACGCTTAATGCTACAACTGGTTATGCTGAAACATGCGACCTCGTTGATGTCCCCATTGGTATCGCCGCTGATAGAAACCGAGCAAGTGAGTCCTACGAATGGACGAACCGTGTAAGCGATTCCGGAAACGATACTGCCGCAAGCGGAATGCTTTCGATTTATTGTGGTGGTGAGTTTTATGTAGATATGGACGATAGTGCCATTACTACACCAAACGGAACAGCAATCACGGGTGTTATCATTAGCACAGCAGCAACGACCCCCGGATCGTTCCTCTACACAGCTGCTAGTGGACAAATGGATGATACTTCGACTTCTGCAACTCAAGTCGCTATTTGTATCGAAGAAGCTGCCACACTAGACAGTGGTATTCCCGGAGAGTACGAACCCGGATCAAGCGTAGCTTACGCTGATGACGCCACACCTCGCACATGGGTCAAAATTCGCTTAGTCAACCTGCAGTAATCGTTGATTAGGAAAACGTAGTAAATGTAGCATAACCATTAACTAACCAAGGAGAATACGAAAATGATGGTAAAATCGAATTACACAGATAAACAGCGTGAGGCAGTTATTGCTCAGGCTCTTGAAACTCCGGACGGTCGTGTAGCATTGGCGCAAGCAATGGTAGAGCCAATCAAAAGAGCGTTAGAGTATCAAGCTATTGGTCGTAAGCTTCTCATGGTCGATGAGCTTCCTCAAGGTGCTCTCGCCAGATATGAGAAAGATGTCGCAAGCGTAGCTTATGTCATCGGTCGTCGTGGAGCCGTTCCCGACAGAATCGTTGAAGGTGAAGAGGTTCTCGTTCCCACGTTCGAGATCGCAGTTAATCCTCAGATCCGTTTGTCAGAAATCAAAGCACGTCGTTTCTACATTGTTGACCGTGCCCAGATGAAAGCCAAAGAAGCGATTCAAAAATTGGAAGACACCGAAATTCTTACTGATATCGCTGCCGCAGTTCGCAGCAATCAAACTGTCACGCAGAGTGGTGAGCTTACAATCGCCTCGTTGAATTATGCTTTCAGCACCATTGAAAGTCATGACCTCACCGTCGCCAAAATCGTCATGCATCCTCGCCAGTACGCCGACCTTCGTCTTTTCGGTCGTGACGTATACGATGAAGCAACCAGACGAGATGTCCTCATGAGTGGGCTTTTTGGACACTTGTGGACTGCCGATATTCACGTCAGTCACAGAGTCACTGAAGGTTCAGTTTACCTTCTTGCTCCTGCTGAATATGTTGGTGCGATCCCCGTTCGTCAGGATATCACAGTGTTGCCCGCTGACGATCCTAAGAATCTACGACTAGGATGGGTGATTTATGAGGAACTCGGGATTGTCGTTATTAATGATTACGCACTTGGACAGATTACACTTTCCTCGACTTCTTAATCAAAACCCTGTAAACACTGATTGAAATGATGAGGGTGGGAGAAATCCCACCCTCTTTTTTATTATATCATATTGTCTTGACGTATAGAGATAATTGTTCTTGCTATAATCATATTTCCTCATTATAATTTGATAGTCTTATTATATAAGAATAATGATAATCATATTCCCATGATTTTCAAAAAAAAATATAATATTAAAAATTATGGAGAAAACAAAGGGGAATTGTGTTGTCTTGTCGTATAAGGATAATACAACTTATAAGGAGATGTATTATGGATAAGCAAATATATAAAATTGAAAATTATGAATCAAATATATTATTTGATTTAACAGAGAGGGAAGAGGGCTATGATCCAAAAAATCTTTCTCCCCAATCAAATAAGTATATTTGGATAACTTGTCGTTATTGTGGAAAACCTAATCGAACCAAGAAAGCGAAATACACTAATTCTGGAAATTCTAATGCGCATATGGAATGCAGGAAAAAAGAATTAAAAGAAACTGACAGCACATGGGCAAGAAAGGATATAAAAGAAAAAATAAAAAATTCTCTTATTGAAAAATATGGAGTTGACCATAGTTCGAAAATAGAAGGGGTTATAGATAAAAGAAAAAAAACTTGGGAGAAAAATTATGGAGTGGATAATCCATCAAAAGCTAAATCAATAAAAGACAAGAAAAAAGAAACATGTTTGAAAAATCATGGAGTAGAATATCCTTTACAAAATAAAAAGATATTTGAAAAATCTAAACAAACAGTAATGAAAAGATTTCATGTAGAAAGACCCGCCCAGTCAGAATTAATTAAACAAAAAATGGAATTATGTTTTTTGCAGAATTATAAATGCAAAAACCCAATGCAAAATGAAATAGTTAAAAATAAAATGAAAAAAACATTTAAACAAACAGTGTGTGACAATAAGGAAAAATATAAATTAATAAATATCTTAAGAGATAAAAACCACGAGTTTTGGGAAGATCTAGCGAATATGACTATTAATGATGTTTCTAAAAAATATGGATTTTTATCAGGGACATTAAGGGGGACTTTGGTTTCTGATGAATTTATAGATCTTTACAAAAATACATATAGTTTTCCCAAAAATCAGACACAAAACTTGATTGCGGAAGAGATAAGGAATGTTTGTCAATCTCCCGTTATGGAGGGTGTTTGGAGAGTGATTAATCCTTATGAACTTGATATTTATATCCCTGATTTAAAATTCGCCATAGAATTTAATGGGAATCTCTGGCATTCTGAAAAGTTCAATGACTCATCTAAAGCAAGGAAAAAACACAGGGATAAGCTTAATCTTTGTCGAGAGAAGGGAATTTATCTTTTCCAAATATTTGAACATCAATGGGAATCTCGTCAAAAGCAGATATTAAACTTCATTAAAACCGTCCTTGGGGCGAATAAAATCAAAATCCCTGGCAGGAAATGCCTTATAACTCACTGTAACGCATCTGAATTCATTGAAGAGAATCATATCCAAGGGCAAAAAAGGTCATCCTTAAAATATTTTAATTTGGAATATAAAGGGGAAATCGTAGCTTCAATGACTGCTTCTCGACATCATCGTCAAAATGGGAAAGAAAACTCAGTTGTTTTAAGTCGTCTATGTTTTAAAGATGGGATTAATGTTCAGGGTGGATCTTCTAAATTATTTAAAGCATTTGTAAAATGGGCAAAAGAGGAAAAATATTCTGAAATAATTAGTTGGTCTGATAATTGTTGGACAGAGGGCAATATATATAAAGTTTTAGGATTTGATTTAGATTCAGAATCTGATCCTGATTATTTCTATTGGGATGTAAAAAAACATAAATATCATTCAAAACAATCTCAGAAAAAATCTACAGTTGCGTGCCCTAATGGAATGACGGAACGAGAATGGGCAATAGAAAGAGATTTATATCGTATATGGGACTGTGGCAAAAAGCGTTGGAAATTTGAATTGAATCCACAAGGAGAAATCGATTCTGGACATTATTCTCATGGTCCTGTAATATCTAAAAGTCTTAAGATTCCGGAACGAGATATTCGGATTGTAATCAGTGAGCGTATGGATGACAAGACGTTAATCGTATTATCAGATGAGTTTGATGGAAACCATGAGACGTTTCAAAGAATAGATTATAATTTTATAAAAGGAGAATAATTATGGCTTATTATAAAGACTTATCACCATGCAAATATTATGATGACGAGCGTTATCCAATCAATATAAATTCGTCTTCTGGATGAGGTTTCAATTTGGGTTTTTCGCATGAATTAATTGTTTCAATCATATTACTTTACCTTTTATTTTTTAAATTAAATGCTTTCTTTTCTTTTTTCTTTTCAAAGTGTTCATCGTCTTTTTCTGCATCTTCTTTTGTTTTATGGGTTGTTCCTTCCGCATGATGTGGTGGCGAATACAATGAGTAAAGTTTTAAATCGTCCTTTCCATTATTAATAAGATTATGTTTAGCTCCTGCGGGAACAACAACTGAAGATCCGTCAGTTATCTTGTGTTCTTTCCCATTAATTATTACTTTGCCCGTTCCTTTTTCGATTCGAAAGAATTGATCTATTCCATGATGGACTTCTTCTCCAATATCTTCTTTTGGCTTTAAAGACATTAACACTAATTGAGTATTTTCTGCTGTATATAAAACTTTTCTGAAATTATTATTATCTAATGTTTCTTTTTCTATATCAATTGAATATCCTTTTTTGTTATTTTCAGGTTTAAGAGATTTCGATTTGGTTTGAGCTGTAATTTTATTCTTTTTTTTAATATCCATTACACACCTTTCGTACTTATCTTTATTTTCTCGTCCAACTGATTCTGTGCAAATTGCAAAGGGATTGTCTTTTTTCTTTGCGTGTTGTTTAAGATTAAATATTATCATTTTTTTCAATCCTTTTTTTTTAGCGTAAATATATCCTTCTTCAGATTCTGGATCAAAATTTTCACCTTTTTGTTCTGCTTCATGCATTAGCCATCTGAGGTATCCCTCATGTTCTACCCATCCTTTTATTTTAGTTTCCACTTTATAATAAGCATCTAATAAAGCTCCTATAAATGTTTCTTTTGGTCCAATTCGTATAACATCTTCATCAAAATCTTCTGAAGACAATTCGTGAGTAAATTTCCATATAGGAAGATTTTCGTCACTTCTTCTTATATCTCTTATTGCATACCATTGTTCTTGAGGATTATCCATATTGAACTCCATTATATTTTGTTCATGATTTTCAATCGATAGTCCTTGTGGAAAATTTAATTTATATTATCCTATGAAGCGACACAATACCCATAATTCATAATAAAACCTATTAGAATGTCTTATATGAATGTTTTTGATGGTATTTTGAAGATATATCTAAAGTATTTTACGGGAAATGCCGATTATCGTATATACAAGGCAAGAAGATGTTGCGTTCTTCTTGGTTAACCGAATTAAAAAAAAGCGATGTTTATTCGGTACATCGGTTTCAAAAACTAGGAGGAAATACAATGATGTATTCTCAGGGGTTTATCGTTTCCGTAAAAAACGAAAAAGGTGAAGTTTTAAGAGAAAGTAGAGGTCGAGAAGTTTTCCTACCATTCGATTCTGAGTATTCCTTATTACTCAAAAACAACAACAGTCGTTCATGCGTTGCAGAAGTTCTTATCGATGGGACAAAAGTCCTCGGCGAGCATCAATTAATTATTGGTGCCCATACGGGAGTGGATTTAAGGCGATTCTGTCTAGATGGGGATTTGGATTCCGGAAGGAAATTCAGATTCGTTCATGTGGATGATCCTAGAGTTCAAGACCCAATGTCCTATGAAAACGGGATGATCGAAGTAAAATTCTGGTTAGAAAAACAAATATCTCAATCCATTAAAAATCTTTATCGAACAAGATCAAAAGGCTCACCATGTAAATCGTTTGGTTTTGGGCCGGATGAGATTTGTCGTAGATTCGAAGAAGTTGGAGCTACAGTTGAAGGAAGCGTATCAGGTCAGTCTTTTAATGTAGGTCATTTAGGGGAATTAGAAAGGACTTACACGACGATTAGACTTTTTATGAAGCCCTACAAAGAAATTATTACTGTCAAAAGCTCCCGAACTATATTTTGTTCGGCGTGCGGTAGAAAAAACAAAACATTCGATAATTTCTGTTCAAAATGTGGTAAAAGATTAGCCTCGTTTATTTAATTGGTAAAAAGGAGAAACAAAATGACGCACTCAAATGCGTTTTCCGTATTCATAAAAGATTGCCAAGGCGATATTCTTACGGAAAATAAAAATAAAGAAGTTTTTTTACAATTCGATACAGAGTATTCTATTCTATTAAAAAACAATAATTCGAGGAAAGTCGTTGCGGAGGTTTTCATTGATGGAACAAATGTTTTAGGGATGAATAAAGTCATAGTTGACGCAGAATCTTCTGTTGTTTTAGAAAGGTTTTGTATTGATGGTGATTTGAAGAATGGAAAAAAATTCAAATTTGTCTGTGCGGGAGTTAGTATCGATTCTCATCCTGACGTTCAAGAGCCGACTTCGCCGGATAATGGCGGAATAAAAATTAAATTTCAATTAGAGAAGGAAGACCCTATAGGTTATTTTGATGATCTTGAAGTTGATAAAAGATTCAAATACTTAGGAAATGATAGCCATTTTTATCAAGAAATTCCTGAACCAAATTATATTGAAATTACTAATGGTTATGAATATTCGGGGCACTCAGGTTATTCGGGAATTTCTGGTTATTCGGGAATTTCTGGTTATTCGGGAATTTCTGGTTATTCGGGAATTTCTGGAAATTCAGATATGAGTCTTAGATTCTATAGTCCCCTTCACTCTTCAACTAATTGGTCTGGAGCGACAACGGAAGGTAGCATCGACTACATTAGTAGCATCGACTACATTACAGGTAGGCAAGATCAAGATATGACTTGTTTTAATGTGGGAGCAACTATAGAAGGTTCAATATCTGATCAAAAATTCGAGGAAGACCAGTATGAAGAAGAGGTTGGAGCAACCATAGAAGGCGGAACGTCTTTCCAGGTATTCAAATATAGTGCAATTAGCGAATTGGAAGATGAAGTCAAAGAAATAATACTAACCATAAAACCATATAGAAGATCCCTATTAAGGATCAAAGGAGAAGAGTAATGAGTAAGAAACTTAATATAGCTATTGTGTTAGATAAATCTGCGTCAATGAATCAGATACAAGAGGCAACGGTGAAGGCTCTTAATGACCAAATCGAGACTCTACATAGAGAATCTTCTGATAATTTTGAAACAAATGTATCTTTAGTTACTTTTGATTCGTATGTCAATTCCCCTATTTTTTGGAATATCCCGTTAAAAGAACTAAAAAAAATAAAAACAAAGCATTATAATCCATCCGGTCTCACAGCTTTAAATGACGCAATTGGAACTACCGTTTTAAGATTGATGAATGATGATAATGAAAATTCTATTTTCCTATTAATAATCATTACTGATGGTTATGAGAATCAGTCAATTTTCCTTAAAGATGTTGGTCTAAAGAACTTAATAGAAACATTTCAATGTAAAGAGAATTGGACATTTACAGTTTTGGCGGCAAATGTTCCCAAACCGCATTTTATAAAGGATCTTGGAATTCCAGAAAATAATGTAAAAGTCTTCGAAGCAACAGAAGAAGGAGTTGCTTTAGCTAGCTCTCAATTATCTGACGGGCTGACTTCTTATATCGAATCTGTAAAATCCGGCGAAACGAACGTGAATTATTTTTATAGCGATTGATAGGTTTATTCCTGCTGCATTGCTTGAAAATCAGCGAGATAAGCATATTGTGGAGTAATTAAAGTAGAATTCCATAATGTTTCTCCGGTATTCTCTGATACCGATTCTCCGCTCATATTTCCTTCTCCATGTTTCCCTTCATGGGCAAGAGTTTCCGCAAGAATCAATGTAGTAATATCTGCCCAAACTTGCTGTTCGGAAACTCCGAGATCTTGCACGGTAATCCCTTTGGCTTCCATTTCCTTCCCTAACCGACCATACCGTTGATCGGCTTCGCTTATAATGGCAGCTGGATTGACTTCTACAGCAATTAATTCATTGTTTGACAGGAGTTTTTCTGCTTGTAATTCAATATTCTGAATCTTCATTTTATCTGCGTCAGATAATTCGTCCCAATTTTGCCTAGAGTAATAAACTTTATTTAATATATTTTGCAAGATTGCACTAGAAACCTGAGTGTCGGCAATCCCCTTGAAATCCCCTTCACGAACGCCTATGTATGAAATTTCAGAAAAATCCGAGAATCTTTGAGCAATTTCTTCTGCCGTCTGAACAACATTTGAATCCCCAAATGAGCTAACAATATCCGTATCTTCTATCCAGGATGATAGAAGATCAACGTTTTCGATATTCGCCTTTATAAAAAAGTCTTTTAGAGGTGGAATCCCATTAGAAAAAAACATTATCTTCTCCTTATCGTGTATGAAATCAATACTATATTAAAAAAAATCAATAAGGAGACCTTTGTGATTTAACGTTTTGGCATTTTATCTTCGATTTCTTTCAGGAAGGTATAATATTTGGGAGATTCTTTCAAATGATCGATGGCGATCTTCTTTGCGAGATCAGGATCATTCGTGTGTTCTTTTTCTATGATTATCCCCATTTCGAGCTCTTTTGGGTCGATATTTAGTTTTTTAGATTTTAGGTTGAACATCTTCAATCTCCTTTTCTGCTTTTTTATTTTTCTCTGTCTCTTTGCAAAAATCCTTAAAGAAAAATTGAATAAAACTGCAAGCAATATCGTCACAAAAATCATTCCAATGATATGTGATGTGCTTCCTGATTTTATCAGTGATTCTTATTCCTATTAGATCTTTTTCTTCAATTTTCTTTATTTTCTCTATACTTAATACTACTATGAAATAATCGCTCATTTTCGATCCCCTTTATTCGGGAATAGCTGTAGATTTCCTCGTTCCGAAATAAAATGAAACACTACTTACAACTAATATCGAGAACCATTCTGCCACTTCTTTTTCATTGTAAAGGAGATACCCGGTCATAATTAGAAGAGACAGAGCAATTATGGCTCTAATTGATCCTTGTGGCATCCATAGAGGATTCATCATATTCGCTTTTACAATTTCTAATTTTGTTTTATCATCCATTATAGTAACCTATTTTATTATATTCGAAATTCATGCTCGGAAAACCTCTTTTTCAGAAGTATCGTATTTACATATAAGGTCGAATCCCCATAACAGGAAAAGGCACAATGAGAAGGAAAAAAAAAGTAATTCAGCTTAATGCAGATTTTCAGCTTTTGGCTATAGTTTCGATGAGGAAAGCTATATCTAAAGTTATGACGAATAAGGCACGGATCATCGAACAAGATGAGAATCGCCCTATTTTGCATCCTGCTTTGGATTTTAAGCCTCCATTAATTATAGCATTGAGGGAATATGTTTACGTTCCTTATATAAAAGTAAAAATAACGAGGAAGAACATACTCATCCGAGATCATTATATATGTCAATATTGTGGAGAAAAATTAGGAAAGGGTAACAGTGCTACAATTGATCATGTCATTCCCAGAAGCAGGAAAGAATTTCCTAAAAATACTTGGGAAAATCTTGTCGCATGTTGCAAGAGATGCAATAGTAAGAAGGACAATAAAACCCCATTAGAAGCTAGGATGAACCTAAAAAGGGCTCCAGTGAAACCTCAAGTAGAAGATCTCCTTATTGGAGATAAAGCATTAAGAGATAAATATAAAAAGTTAATTAAGTCTAATTAGATGGCCAGCCTTTGGCTGGTCATCTAATCACCATTAATCTTCCAATGATTGTATCCTTTGAAATTTAAAAATATAGCAGCACTACAAATAATAAGAAGTCCCAACGTGTGTCTAGTAATAGCGACATATGCTATCCACAATATACAACTGATAGCTCCAAATGTGAATCCTCTTTTTTTCTTCTTTCCGAGATAATAGATGCCGAGAAGTTCGAAGATGGCGGCTACAATAGTAATCGCCTCTAAATAATAACTATCACAAAGTATCTTCGACCAAAGATCCATCTTGCCAGACCTCTATTGCGTTCGATAGTTTAATCTTACTTTTCATTTCCAATAGCTTTTCAATATCATCAAATGGAACAATTACTATTTGTACATCCATTTTAACATTACCAAACAGATGAGAGAAATCTATTCCGTATTCTTTGAAGAAATTCCTTATATTACCGTCATCGCCAGAAGCTTTTATTATATTAAATGCGTCATGAATAATGGCGAATGTCCCTTCTCTTTCTTTAAAATTGCATTCCATATAGAAATGAACCATTTCTCCATAAAGGACTCTAAGTTCCTCTACATCTTCGGGATCAGGATTATCTTCCATTGCTTTCTGCCACGTCGTAATCCATTCGTTATGATCGTGGTTTGAGCCTTCCGTAATCCAACAATCGGATAGATATTCTGCTGGAACATTTATTGGAAAAGGGTCTTCGAAATAAATATCTGGAATCATATTATTTGTAACCTTTGATTTAATCTTCTATTTTCTTCGATAATGAGATGTTTTATTATTGGTTCTTCCGTAATACCAGATTCTTTAAGTTCAGTTTTAAAAGCTCCCAATGATTTGGCTTTGGACTTTAGTATTTTATTTCTTGCATCCGATGCCTTTTCATATACTTCGGCATATTCTTCGAAAAGGAATTTAGTTATATTTTCAAATTGGTTTTTAAAATCAGAAAATTTAGCAATAAATTCTTCTGGATTTTTCATGAGATTTTCAATGAATTCTTGATAAAGTTTTTCAAATTTCTTTTCCATTGTTTCTGTTTTCTCATTATTGTTTTCTGCGGGTTTATTCCCCTCATTCTCTACCTCGTTAGCTATTTTCATAGTCTGAGAAACAGCACTTCTTACTCCCAATCCTATTTCAGGATCGGCTAAAATCATCTGAGAAACAAAACCATCAATGAAATTTCTATCATAATTTGACAATAGTGCCGTCAAAAAATCCTTTACAAAAGAAGGGTCTGATTTACACGCATCAGCGGACTGCTTTGCGTTATATTCTTTATCGCAGACCATGATTGTTATTTCAGGACATTCGGGAGTGTTTGAAATTTCTTCAATTTCTTTTTGAAGTTCAATCATATCGCAAATATCTCCGGCTATATACTCGTTTAATAATCTAATTTTATCGATCATATTGCTCAAAACGTCTTTTGGCATGTTTTTGAAAAATTCGGAAAGAGCTACCCTTTCAACCGTAGTCACATCATTCCAAAACTCAATAAGAGCTTTTGTATTGTCTTCCATAAACGCTTTCTTAATTCCCTCTAGAACGGTGTTCATTGTTTTCTCCTATACTTCTATAATTTTATTTTCTTCTAATACATAAAAATAAACTTTATGTAATTCTACCCATTTTTCTCCATTTTTTTCCATCATAACTTGACATGAAGCCATATACGATTCGGAATAGGACGCCGTTATCACTTTTGAATTTGTATCATCGATTGATGACAAAGAATCATTGCTAAAATCAGTAGTGGCTATTCTTTTATGGGTTTCAGTAAAACTTTCCGCAAGAAAGATTTCTTCTCCGTTTTGCTTTTTTACCTTAATGGTGTTTGCCAGAATAGTAACGGCGTCTATGGCGTTTTCGGCTTCAACCATATAAAAAACGTCTGATCGCAAAATATCGCAAACAGACTCTTCCAATGAAATTCCTTGGATTATGCCGTATTTACCGTTCTCTTGCTTTTCATGTTGGCTTGAATCGTCTATAACGTGAATAATGTATCGCATTATGTCCTCCTGATAGTTCTTATCGGTTATACGATTTTAACCAAGAAGGATGACGAATTTAGGATGTGCTTGGTATATTTTCGTTAAAAGACAACCGCTAATGAAATATGCCATATCGACTACGATAATTTTATCTTTCCAATCCATTCCTGAAAATGTAGAGTCTTTTATGTTAAAAGTGAAAACTCTTTTTTGTCTAAACTCTTCTTCAAATTGCATTTTTGCAAGTCGAAGGTTTTGAGTAAACATAATAGAGTCTTCAAAATGGTTTGCAATTTTTTTAGCAAGAGATGTATGCCCAGATCTACGCCCACACGATAAAGCAAATGTTCCAAATTCTTTTAAGAAATGAATTAAACTTACTTTTCCTTTTTGATTTAGTGGGTCTTTCTCGACATAATCTATTTTGTCTAGGATGAATTGAAATATAACGTCTTGCGGTAGGTATGGGGGTGCTTTATCCATAGGAACGACTCCTCTTCAGGATTGACTGTCCTGGAAATGTGATTGATGTGTCATACGATATATATTTTTAAAATAAAAAGGAGAAACCAAGAAAAATATCGTATATATAAATATATCAAAGGGAAAGGAAGAAATAAAATGGGAAAATTCTTAACATTTTCAATAAGAATAGAGGAAGAAGACCAAAAAATTATGAAAAATTTAAAAGAAAAACACCATATAAACATCTCTCATCTTCTAAGAGAATGTTTAAGATATCACTATAAAAAACTAAACGAAAAATGAAAAATACATCAAAAAAAAAGTTAACAATTAAAGAAATGCAGAAAATAGCTACATCAAGAGGTGGAAAATGCCTGTCGATAAAATATATAAATAATAAAACAAAACTCCTTTGGGAATGTGAATTCGGACACCAATGGATGTCAAGTCCGAATAGCATAAAAAGTCTTAAAAGTTGGTGCCCAAAATGTGGGAAAAAAACAACAGGAAGAAAAAAACTAACAATTGAGGAAATGCAGGATATCGCAAAATTAAGGGGTGGGAAATGCTTGTCGAAAAAATATATAAGTAACAAAACAAAACTCTTATGGGAATGTGAATTTGGACATCAGTGGTTGTCTGAATGTCATTCAATAAAAGACAGTCAAACCTGGTGTCCAAAATGTGCTGGAAAAGAAAAATCAACAATCGATATGATGAAAAAAATAGCTATAAAAAAGAACGGAAAATGTCTGTCGAATGAATATAAGAACCAAAAAACAAACCTTTTATGGGAATGCGAACTTGGACATAAATGGTCAGCAATGCCATATAATGTAAAAAATGGTTCGTGGTGCCCCAAATGTGCTTATAACGAACATAAATTGGGCATTGAAAAAATGCATGAATTAGCTGCCAAAAAAAACGGTAAATGTCTTTCTAGTGAATATATTGATAGCAGTAAAAAATTATTGTGGGAATGTGTTGATGGGCATCAGTGGAAAGCAACACCTAGAAATATAGGGACTGGCAGATGGTGCCCTCATTGTCATTCTAATATAACCGAAGAAAAATGTAGATATATAATCGAATCTATAACTGGTTTTAAATTTAAAAAAACAAGAAGTATTTTAGGCGGGAATCTTGAGTTAGATGGATATTCTAAAGATCTAAATTGTGCTTTCGAATATAACGGGGAACAACATTATGAAGAATTGAAAGACTTTTTTAATAAAACAAAAAAAGATTTTGATGCTATAAAATTTAGAGATAAGAAAAAAAATAAAATATGTAAAGAAAAAAATATAAAATTATTCACAATACCATATTATGAGGCAAAAACAAATGAACAATTAATTGAATTCATATATAATAAGATTTTTATATTTTTTGGGATTAAACCAATATTGAAAATTGAAGATGTTAATTTTAATTCTTTTGTAGGAAATAAAGGAATGCTTAGCTCCCTAAAAGAAATAGCCAAGAATCGAGGAGGAGAATGTTTATCAAAAAAATATGTTGATTTGAAAACAAAAATACTGTGGAGATGCTCTGAGGGACATGAATGGTGGGCATCTCTAATAATAATAAAATATAATAAATGCTGGTGTCCAGCATGTGGTGGGAAAAAAAAATTAACAATTGAAGAAATGAAAAAGATAGCAGTATCAAGAAAAGGGGAATGTGTTTCAGAAAAATATATTAATAGTAAAACTAAATTATTATGGGAGTGTGAATTTGGGCATCAATGGTGGGAGAATCCGCATAGTATAAGAAATAATAAAAATTGGTGTCCAGAATGTAAGAAAAATAAAAACTAGGACTTTTCGCTAGACCATCTTTTTCGTGCTCTATTCCGTTGAACTTCGCTATAAGATTTCTCGCCAATTTCGTCTCTTTCTGATTGTTGGCGAGATTTTCCGGCATTTTCCTGATATTCTTTATACTTTCTCTTTCCTTTAGATTTCTCGTGTTTTACTTTTTTATCCCCACCGTCTTTAAAATCCCCAGATTCCTGGCTCTTTTTCTTATGTTTATCTTTTTCTATCCACTGCAAGTTCTCCTTCTTGTCAGAGCCTCCCTTATTTTTGCTTTTAATATGATCAAGTTCATATTCTTTGCCATCATCAGGCTTCTCTGGACGTTCAGATTTAGGAATATAATCTCTTTTTGACACTTTATACCAATCATTAGATGCCGCTGGCATATGCTCGTGTTCTTCTTCATCGAATTTCTCTTCTGGAGATTTTATTCTTGCACGAATCACCACGTTGTTTTGAACTGGGATTAGAATTTCGTCGTCTCCATCTGCCCAATCTCCAAGACTTTCTAATGTTTCGCCTTCTTTTAATTCGATAACCTCTAATGGCTCAATGTCACTATCGAAATCAAGAATGTCTTCTTTACTGAATTTCGCCACGGAAGCGTCCATTACATCTGCGTCGGAATGATCTTGAACGTCTTGAAGATTTTCAATATCGTCATCGATAAAGATGGCTCGTCTATTTTTTGGGATAAAAGCACTTTTGGGAATTTCTCGATCAATTACAATCATTTCATTGAAAATTTCTAATAGTCCGAATTCTTTAAGAATAGATATAATAGGCTGATCTTGGTAGTCTACTCCCTCTTTTTCCGATTTGCTTATTAGACCAACGTCCTTACCCATCTCTCTAAGGCTAATTAGAACCTCTCTAACGCCATCTTTAAGCGTTATTTCTTGTCCATTGGCATCAATGACCGTATTTCCATTTTTTGTGAAGGGAACTTCCATCTTAGACCCAGGAACTCCGTCCCATATTGTTAAATCGGCATCAAATATAAAAAGATCGTAATCATCTATGTTTATTTCTTCCGTTTGAGACAATTCTTCGAAAACATATTCACCCATTACATTAATGGCGTCGTCTACCTTTATTTTATTCATACTTGCCCATTTTATAGGATCTCCATAGGACAGCATCGGACGGATTTTTAATAACGCTCTTCTCTTAATTTCTTTTGTTGATTTATTATCCCATGGCAAGATGTCCATGGATGTTACAAATTTTTCATAATCGAATACTCCATGATTCCATTTATTATTTAACTCGTTAAATGCTTTAATTTTTTTGTTTGCTTCTTTTTTAATTATGTTTATTTTATTATTTATTTTATTTGCTGTTTTACTCATTCCTTCTATTTTCACATAAATCTCAGACCCATGTTTATCGACGCCTATTTTTTTAAATCTTACGGTTCCTGCTGAAACGATATTTTCATGTTCGGGGAAATGATCTTCTACGGGATGGATAACAAGACCTCTAGGGGTGGCCCCCATAAAGTCTTCATGAATTTCTGGATTATGAAATCGATATTCTAAGTCTTTTGATTCTGGTGATTTTAATTCGGATTCAAAACCAGCCATTTTATGCCAGATTAATGGAGTTAATATGGCACTATGGATGTTTCCTTTTTCCGCTTTTGTTTTAAATTCCTTCATTGCTTCAATTACTTTATCATAAACTTCTTTTGCTTTTTCTTCTTTTTTATAGGTTAAGTAGTTTTGCTGAAGAACTTGTCCCAATAAGTCGTTTTTCATCAAAAACGATACCCGGTGCATGTTCTCCCCCCATGGAGTCATCTCAATTTCTGCTCGTAATGGAGTAGAATATTTGTCAACAGCCGCAATAGTTACCGTTTCCGCTGTTTTTTTAGCATCATCGTCTTTATTATAGAAATTTATGGTTCCAGTATTTTTCTGGATTGTTATATTTTGAGAACTCATCGAATTCACCTTATTTATATATTAATAATTAGGCATGAATATACCTCTAACTTTCATGGAATTAAAGACGAAAACAATGACATTATAGTTGCCTTATTGTTCTTTCTGTATAATCTTCGATGGTGCTTCCGGGATAGTCTCCACTAAGAGCGTTCATTATCTTGTCTTTCAAGTCTTGCACGGAAGTAGCATTATTTATGGCATTATCAGCAACAGCAAGATTGAATTCCTTTTTATCTCTTTCTGTTATGGTAAAATCTTCACCTGTAAGAATGCCTTTAGCAAATTGTGCAACAACCTTTCCTGGACGGAACGCAAGTCCTAACAATCGGATCGTATTATATGATCCTGGGCTTGGAATTGGTTCCGGGGTTTCTAATCTTACTTGTCTAGCCATTATTAATTCTCCCTTTTTGATTTGTTGGACTTTCTTCTAAATCTTTTTCAATATTTTTTCTAATCTGATCCGTATCGTCTTTAAACTCAATAATAGGCTCTAAATTAATCATGTCAGCAACAGATATCTTGGTCTCATTACTTATTTCAGACATTCTGATAGAGGGTTTTTCTTCGTTTCTAGTTATTATATCTACTTCTTCTTTCAAAAAATCCATCATTTCTTTATTAAATTCTTCCATTTTCTCTGTCGGAACAACGATACTTTGCCCAGTTTCGTCTGGATTTCCATATTTTCTAAATATTTTTTCTCTAGCTTCCGATAATATTTTAAATTCTTCTTCAATATTTTTTGAATAACGAAGAAGCATATAAGAAATTTTTATAGGAAAATCTATTTGTGCTAATTTAATTAATGAAGGATATGCAGTAAATAATTCACCAAGTTTAATTTTCATTTTAATCTCCTTAATTAATAATACGATTTATGTGGCTAAAATAGCTCGAAGTGCAGTTATTTCGTCTAATCTTGCTTGAGCAGCAATTTCTCTATCCGCAAGAATATCATCAACAATAGACAATAATGCATTTTGTTTTATTGGAGAAAAATCAAGATAGAAAGCTTCGATGTTTCTACCATGAGTTGTTCTTTTTGTAATGATTTCCGTTAGAAGCGATAGTTTTTGAGCATCAGTAAAACCTCCGCCTAATGCTTCTATTTTTTCTACAAGTTCATCCATAAATGTTCCAAAATTACCTTGACATACTTCTACAAATACTTCTTGTTTTGTTGTAGCCATTATTATTCTCCTCCTTTATATCGTTCATATCCAAACTCTTTAAAGTCACCTTGATAGTCATTCCAGATAATTTCTTCTGTTTGTTTATCTAAGTATATACGATGATCCTCTTCACGATTGGATTTTCTTTCATGAGGAAAATCAGATATGCTTTCAAATTTATGCATGAAATCAAGATTCAATAATT
>Ga0307377_10002838_pt1 | contig 20081 bp, 15 predicted proteins | sample TR3MG_FD_202535 | JGI IMG/M metagenome (GOLD analysis project Ga0307377, IMG submission 202535) | Soil microbial communities from Risofladan, Vaasa, Finland - TR-3 | ecosystem: Environmental > Terrestrial > Soil > Coastal area > Acid sulfate soil | place: Finland: Risofladan, Vaasa | collected... | reverse complement strand
GAGGCAGATGAACCCCACCAGCAGGACCGGCACCAGTCCGAAGACCGCCATCGCCGCTCCCCAGGCCATCACGACGACCGCCACGAGTCGGCCCGGGCGACGCACGTGGACGATCCAGCCGGTGAGTACCGCCATCACCAGCGCGCCGGCGCCCGGCGCGGCGTAGAGCAGTCCCAAGGTGCGCGGACCTCCGTGGTAGACGGTGAGCGCGACGGCCGGGAAGAGGGCGCGCGGCAGGCCGAACACCGTGGCGCTGAGGTCCATCAGGTACACCGCCTGGGCGATGGTGTGGGTGCGCACGTAGCGAAAGCCCTGACCGATGGCGTGCAAGAGTGCCGTGGCCGGGTGGTCGCCAACGGGCTTCATCGAACCCATCAGCGCGGTCGCCGCCATGAGCGCGACGAAGGTGAAGGCGTCGAACAGGTAACACCAGAACAGACCGAAGCTGGCCAGCAGCACGCCGGCGAGCGAGGGGCCCACCACCGCGGCGCCGTTGACGATGATCTGATTGAGAGAGTAGGCGGCCACGAGTTCGTCGGGCGCCACCAGCTTGGGAATCGCCGCGGCGCGGATCGGTCCCGTGAAGCCGGCGAATCCCGCCGCGAAGGCGGCGAGCAATAGCAGCGCGACGAAGTGGGTGTGGGCGAGGTGCGCATTGAGCGCGAGTCCCCCACTCGCCAGGGCCAGCACGAACGAGCCGAGCACCAACAGGGTGCGCTTGTCCCTCTGGTCGCCGAGGGCACCGCCCCACAGCGAGCCGGCGATCAGGAAGGGGAGTTGGATGAGACTCGCCACACCCACCCAGAGACTCGAGTGGGTCTCTCGGTAGACCTGATACGGGACGGCGACGATTGTGAGGTTGCTGCCGAGCAGGGAGACGAGTTGTCCGCTGAACAGCAGTCGGAAGTCGCGATTGGCCCGCAGCGGAGACACATCGACGAGGAGTCGGGGCACCCGCCAATCGTACGGGAGGGTGCAACGACCCGGGAGTAAGGTAACGAAGCGGGCACCGGTCAAAGGAGTGTGCATGATCGACGAGGAATTGGTCCAGTTACTGTCACCCGAGGGCGAGCGGGTCTCGCATCCCGACTACGAATCAACCCTCAGCGGTGACGAGGTGTTCGGGCTCTATCGTGACATGGCGATCATCCGGCGAATCTGCAATGAATCGACCTCGCTGCAACGTCAGGGTCAGTTGGCCCTGTGGGCGCCGGTCCAGGGCCAAGAGGCGGCCCAGATTGGGGCCGGTCGAGCCCTCGAGCCGATGGACTTCGCGTTCCCCAGTTACCGCGAGCACGGCGTGGCGTGGTGCCGGGGCGTGCCACCCGAGGACATGCTGCGGCTCTTTCGCGCGGTCACCACCGGTGGTTGGGATCCCCAGAAGTACCGCTACTCCGTGCCCACCGTGGTGCTCGGCAACCAGACGCTGCACGCCGTGGGATACGCCATGGGCGTCCAGCGCGACGGAGCCGAAGAGGCGGTCCTCACCTTTTTCGGCGACGGAGCCTCCAGCCAGGGCGACGTCCTCGAGTCCTTCGTGTGGGCGGCGTCGTTCAACGCACCCGTCGTCTTCTTCCTGCAGAACAATCAGTGGGGCATCTCCACCCCGTCGTCGGTACAGTCGAAGATCCCCCTCTACCATCGGGCCCACGGCTTCGGGTTCCCCGGGATCCGCGTCGACGGGAACGACGTGCTCGCGGTCTACGAGGTGACCAAGCGGTCCCTTGAGAGCGCTCGCGTCGGTGGCGGGCCGACGCTGATCGAGGCCTACACCTACCGCATCGGCGCCCACACGACCTCCGACGACCCGACGCGGTACCGCATCGACGCCGAGGTCGAAGTGTGGAAGCACCGCGATCCCCTCGAACGCGTGAAGGCGCTGCTCGTGCGAGAGTTCAAGGTGAAGGCGGCCGCCTTCACCGACGTCGCCGCCGAGGCCGACGCCATCGCATTGCAGCTACGTGACGACGTCCTCGCCATGGGACGGCCCGACCCGATCACCATGTTCGATCACGTGTACGCGGACCAGCACCCGCTTATTGATGAAGGACGTCGCGAGATGATCGAACTGGGCGTGAGTGGGGGTGAGCACTGATGGCCACCACGACGATGACCATGGCCAAGGCCCTCAACGAGGGCCTACGCCGCGCCATGGAGAAGGACGCGAAGGTCGTGCTGATGGGGGAGGACATCGGCCGTCTCGGCGGTGTGTTCCGCATCACGGACGGCCTGCAGAAGGACTTCGGCGAGGATCGGGTCATCGACGCGCCGCTCGCGGAGTCGGCCATCGTCGGCACCGCCGTGGGCCTGGCGATCCGCGGGTACCGCACGGTCTGTGAGATCCAGTTCGACGGCTTCGTCTACCCGGCCTTTGACCAGATTGTCTCCCAGGTCGCCAAGATGCACAAGCGCTCCGACGGCGTGTACACGATGGGTCTGGTCATTCGGTTGCCGTTCCAGGGCGGGATCGGAGCGATCGAGCACCACTCCGAGAGCCCCGAGGTGTACTTCGCCCAGACCGCCGGACTCCGGGTGGTGTCGTGCGCGACGCCCAACGACGCCTATTGGATGATCCAGCAGGCCGTCGAGCACGACGACCCGATCGTCTTCTGCGAACCCAAGAGTCGGTACTGGGAGAAGGGCGAGGTCGACCTCGACTCACCCCCGCGCGGCCTCTTCGACGCGGTCGTGCGCCGCGAGGGCAGTGACGTGACCGTCGTCGGTTACGGCTCGACGGTGAAGACGCTGTTGCGCGCCGCCGACACCGCCGCGGGCGAGGGAACGTCGCTCGAGGTCATCGACCTGCGATCGGTGGCCCCGCTGGACGTTGACACCCTGGTGCGTTCGGTGGAGAAGACCGGGCGACTGGTCATCGTTCAGGAGTCGCCCAAGACCGCGTCGATCGGATCAGAGATCGCCGCCGAGCTGACCGAGCGGTGCTTCTATTCGATGCGGGCCCCGGCGCTGCGGGTGAGCGGCTATCACGTGCCCTATCCGCCGTCGCGGATCGAAGACGCCTATCGACCCAACGTCGAGCGGATACTCGACGCGGTCGACCGAGTGATGGGATACGAGAGTTGAGCGTGAAGATCTTTCTGCTGCCCGACGTCGGTGAGGGTCTCGTCGAGGCCGAAATCGTCGAATGGAAAGTCGCGGTCGGCGACCGCGTCGAGCTGAATCAGCCGCTCGTCGATATCGAGACGGCGAAGGCCGTCGTGGAATTGCCCAGTCCCTTCGCCGGGGTCGTCCTGACCCTGCACGGCGCCGTGGGCGACGTCATGGAGGTCGACAAGCCCCTCATCACGTTCGACATCGGCGGTGCCGACGAGCCGGCAGCACCACCGGTCGCGGCTGAGCCGGCGACGACTCCGCAGGTGGCGCCGGACGCAACGATGGTCCCCGAGCGCCAGGCGGTGCTCGTCGGCTACGGCGTCGCCAACGAGGAGGCCGTGACCACGCGCACCCGCCGCCGCCCGCCGTCGGCGCCCGTACCCGCACCCGCCGTGGCCGCCTCGAGTCCCGCACCCGTCCAGTCCGCCCCGCGGTCGACCCCGCCGGTCCGCCTCTACGCGAAGCAGCACGGCGTCGACCTCGCGGCGCTGCACGGCACCGGCCGTGATGGCGTCATCACCCGTGACGACGTCGAGCGCGCCCTCGCGCCATCGTCGGTGCCGCCCGCCCGCCCCACGGTCGCCCCCAGTGGACCGATGACGACATCACGCTTCGTCGGCCGTGACCTCGAGCCGTGGTCGACCGGTCCGGCCGAGGAGAGGATTCCCGTGAAGGGAGTTCTGAAGTCGATGGCCGAGGCCATGACCCAGAGTGCCCTCAACACCCCGCGGGCCGCCGTGTGGAATCGCGTGGACGCCACTCGGACGGTCGAACTGGTGGCTTCGTTGAAGCGTCAATCCAGTCTCGAAGGGGTGCGAATCTCCCCGCTCACCATCATCGCGATGGCGGTCTGTGATGCCGCGCGCCACTTTCCGGGCGTGAACTCCAGTTTCGACGCCGCCGCCGGCGAGGTCGTGATTCGCCGGTCGGTGAATCTTGGCATCGCGGCCGACACACCGCGGGGTCTGATCGTGCCCAACGTCAAGGGTGCGGACCGCCTGGACCTCGTGGCGATGGCCGAGGCGCTGACGACCCTGGTGGAGAAGGCCCGAAACGGCACCACCACGCCCAACGAGATGCTCGGCACCACGATCAGCATCACCAACGTGGGCCCGTTCGGTGTGGACGCCGCGTTGCCGGTGATTCCGCCGGGTACCGGGGCCATCGTGGCGGTCGGTCAAATCGCCAAGCGACCATGGGTCGTCGGTGATGAGGTGGTGGCACGGCACGTGGTGGAACTGACGATGGCCTTCGACCACCGTCAGATCGACGGGGCGCTGGCGTCCAAGGTGATCGCCCACATCGGCCGGTTCCTCGAGGACCCGGCCGCAGCGATCATCGCCGGCTAACCCCGAAGACCACGGAGCGCCGCGAGGGCGCGGTCCGCGTGGACCTCCATGTTGAGCTCGCTGGTGATCACCTCGACGATGCGGCGATCGACGCCGATGACGAAAGTCGCGCGCTTCACCTTCATGAAGTCGAGGGCCCGCTTCACGCCGAAGGTCTTCGCCACCGCGCCGTCCGCGTCCGCGAGGAGCGGATAGTCGAGGGAGTTGCGTTCGGTGAACTGCGATTGGCGCTCCACGCTGTCCATCGAGATGCCGACGCGCTGGGCGCCGATCGCGGCGAACTCGCCCGCGAGGTCGCGGAAGTGACAGGACTCCTTGGTGCAACCCGTCGTCATGGCGGCGGGATAGAAGAACAGCGCGATGGGCCCCGACTCGAGGAGGGTCGAGAGCGTGCGTGCCGCGCCGTCCTGGTCGGGCAGCGTGAAATCGGGGACGAGGTCGCCAGTGCGCATGGCCTCAGACTAGGTGTCGAGTCGGAAACCCACGCCACGAATGGTGATCAGGTGCCGGGGGCTGGCGGGGTCGTCCTCGATCTTCTGGCGCAGCCGCTTCACGTGGGTGTCGAGGGTGCGACTGTCGGAGAGTTCGAGCCCCCACCACAAGGTGTCGAGGCACAGTTCACGGGTGACCACTTGGCCGAGGCGCGAGGAGAAGAGGGACAGTAGGTCGAACTCCTTGCGGCTGAGTTCGATCGTCTGGCCGCGCCGGGTCACCGTACGTCGCACGAAGTCGATTCGCAGGTCGCCGAAGATGATGACTTCCTGGTCGGCGACCGCGCCGGGTCGGCGCAGCACCGCGCGGATCCGCGCGGTGAGTTCGCGCAGGCGAAACGGCTTGGTGACGTAGTCGGCCGCGCCGATCTCGAGTCCGACCACGACGTCGACCTCGCTCGAGCGGGCGCTGACCATGATCACAGGGGTGCGGGTGGTCTCGTGCAGTTCGCGGCAGTAGTCGAAGCCCGAGCCGTCGGGCAGCATCACGTCGAGCAGGACGAGGTCGGGCTTGGAGGTGGACATCACGTGGCGAGCCTGGGCGATGTTGGTCGCGCCCACCACCACGAAGCCCTCGACGGTGAGACCGAGGTTCAGCGCGTCCTGGTAACTGGCCTCGTCCTCGACGACCAGGATGACGCTGCGGCCATCGAGGTCGGACCGGGTCACCTTGACCGTCCACCCGGGACGAGAGTAGGGGTGGCACCGCCGCGCGGGTCAGGGGAGGTTTGAACGAACGAACGGGCCACGCCCACAAGGTAGATAGCCCGGGTTATCGCATGGTGACTAGCGGGCTACTGCGAAGTGGCTCGAACATGAAACGTTGACCCGGATCTCAGTCGGAGCTGACGGTGAAACCCTGATAGGTCCCCGTGGGGTCGAGGTAACTGCCGGTCGCGGTGCAGGGCCCGCTCGGGTGACAGACGAGTCCGTAGACGCCGCCCGCCACGCCCACCGTGGTCGCCCCGGCGGGCAGCGAGACCCTCTTGCCGGCCAACCAGTCGCCGCCGACTTCGTTGACCACCAGGGCCTGGTACTTTCCGGCCCCGTCGAGGTACGCCGCTCCCGCGCTGCACGCGCCGTCGCCCGAACACGACACCGCCACGACGCCGCCGTTGCGACCGCCCGACTGGGCGCCCGACGGCAGGACCAGCCGGGTCGCGGGCTGCCACGCGCCGTCGACCTCGTTGATGAGGAAGCCTTGATAGTTGTTGGAACGGTCCCGGTACTGTCCGCCGGCCGCGCAGTTGCCGACGCTCGAGCACGAGACGCCGTTGTAGCCGTAGAAGAAGACGTGGGGACTGATCGCCGCGTCGGCGGGCATCACCATCGTCTGGGCCCGACCCCAGACACCCTTGGACTCGGTGACGACGAGGCCCTCGAGGGATCCGGTGGCGTCGGCGTAGGTTCCGATGGCGACACAGTTACCGGTGGAGACGCAGGTCAACTCACTGAGCGAGGACAGCGGAAAGGCGTTCGCGTTGCCCGGCAGCGCCATGGCGCGGGTCGTCCACGACCCGTTGACCTGGTTGACCAGCAGCCCCCGAGCGGCGCCGTTCGCGTCGACGTACGACCCGACCGCGTCGCAGTTCTTGGCGCCGTGACACGTGAGCTGGCTGACCGAGGCGAAGGGGTTGAAGTTCGCGTCGGTCGGTAGCGCGAGGGATTGGGCCCGACCCCACGTGCCCGCGGATTCGACGACGGTGAACACGACGGTACGCGGATAGGTGGCGTTGCTGTCGAGGTAGGACCCCGCCGCGCTGCAGTTGCCGGCACTCGCACACGAGACCGTCTTCACGTTGCTGACCTGCCCCGAACCCAGCGCGTTGGCGGGCAGGGTCACCTTCTGCGCAGTCGACCAGGTGCCGGCGGCTTCGCTGGCGACGAAGCTCTGGACGTCACCGTTGGCGTCCTGGTAGCTGCCCACGGCGGCGCAGTTGGCCACCGTGACGCACGACAGCGAATAGATCGTCAGGTAGGGATTCTGGCCGGCGTCGGCCGGGGGGGTCAGTTGCCGGGGCGCACCCCACGTACCGGCGTTCTCGGTCAGCACGAGTCCTTGAAGACTGCCCGCGGCGTCGGCGAAGGCGCCGCCCGCCACGCAGTTGCCCGCGCTCGGACACGACAGAGCGGGCAGGTAGCCCTGGGAGAGCTCCGTGGCGCCGGCGGGGAGCCGCACGGCTTGGGCGGCGTGCCACGCGGGATTCCCGCTCACGGCGCCGACCGGGGAGGCACTCGCGAGTGTGGCGGCCAGTGAGGTGAGGAGTGCGGTGCGAATGAACTTCATGGACGATGCTCCACCTGATCGGACCGGTCCCGCATCGGGGCCGTCACGCTGGGGCCGACACCGCACCACCGTCGTGATGGGACTCAGTATACGGAGGGTCGCCGCCGGGTTGGGTCGCGGGAGTCACGGCAGTGAGGACGTCCGAAGGAAGATGGACATCGAACGTCCCGCCCGGGACTCGCGCCAACCTGGGCGCGTCATGGAAGCGGTATTTCCTTGCGCTCCGTTGCCGACCAGGGTGACGGCGCTGGTCTCGGACGTGCTCGCGCCCTTCGCCCGGAGGTTCGACGAACTCATCGTCACGACGATTACGCCCGGGGCCCGAGACTGCCGGGGCGGTGGATCGTCGGCGCGACACGTCTCGGGGGGCGACTGTCCGAAGTCAACGTCGTGGTGGCGATGGTCGTCGCTTGATGCCCATGGCGACCCACCGATGCGACGGTTCATCGGTGGAGAGAATCTCGCGCCTCGGGCAAGGCTCGCACGTCCTCCTGGTTCCGCCGAGGTACTGCGAGGTGTCCGCTAGCCGAGTGCGGGTGGGTACGGCGTGACGACGAAGTCGTTGAAGAAGCGCGGGTCACTGCTCTGCAGGCGCGTGTACAGGCCGTGCTTGATGTCCCAGGCCCACGCCTCGATCGGCTCGCTGCGCCAGTGGCCGCCAGCGCAGTTGGGCACGCAGTCGTTCCATCGCCCGATGCCCGTGGCGTAGGCGGTCGTGTTGCCCCAGTCCATCCAATGCAGCGACGTGAGGTAGGCGTTGGCATCCGCGCAGGCCGCCATCAATTGGGCCGGCTCGTGGGTGACGTGGCTCGTGCACGTGGCGACGATGCCGATCGTGCGGTCGATGGACCGCGACTGGTTCCACGACCACAGGGTCGCGAGGCCGGCGAGCAACGTCATGGTGGCGATCAGCAGGTAGGGGACGTAGCGGCGCACGACCCCGAGTCTACCTAGGACGCCTTCTCGTGCGTGGGTGAATGGATGGCGCGACCGGACGCACGGTGGCCACGCGAGTGGGGCTCCTTCGGGGTATCGGCCAGACGCAGGTAGCCTGAACGGCGATGACTTCCGCGCGCCGCAGTCCCTTCGCTCGTCTGCGTAACGTGCCACGTCGAGTGGGTGACGAGTTGGCGCGTCGCCGCCAGCGCAATGAACTCGCGTACATCGAGCGGGGCTATCTGCGAAAGTACCTCGACCGCGTGGGACGCCTGCGCGACCAGCGGCTCGTCGAGGTCAACGCCATCCGCTACGAGAAGAGGCTGCCTCACCTGCTCCACTCGACGCCGGGTCCCCTGACCGAGGCCCACTGGTCGGCCAGGCGCATCAACGCGTTGGCGCGTCAGTTTCCCGCGTGGCGAGAGTACTTGGAGATCGGCATCTTCGAGGGCCTGACCTTCGAGAACGTGAACATCCGCCGCCGGGTGGGCGTCGACCCGCGTCCGTTGTTCGACCTGCGCTACCCGCCGCGGGGCTGCGAGGTCGACGTGCTGACCAGCGACGCCTACTTCGCGAAGATCGGTCCGGCGGTCACCTTCGACGTGGCGTTCATCGACGGCCTGCACACGGCGGAACAGACCTACCGCGACATCATCAACACCTTCGCGCACGTGCCGCACGGGCCGATCCTCATCGACGACACGGTGCCGCTCGACGAGATCTCGGCCATTCCCGACCAGGAGGAGTCCTACCGCGTACGGGCGGCCGCCGGGCTCGAGGGGCGACAGTGGCACGGCGACGTGTGGCGGACGATCGTCCTGCTCGACCGGCACCACCCCGAACTGGAGTGGCGCACGATCACCGATCGGGGCAATCCCCAGACGCTGGTCTGGCGGCGCGCAGCGCACGCCGAGGTACGCGCCGTCGCCTCGGAACGTCTGGACGCGGTCATGGAGCTCTCCTACGCCGAGGTGTTCGCCGACGGGACCCCCGCGTTCTTCCGTCCGGTCAGCGAAGTCGAGGCGCTGCGGGCCTGCGGGGCTGGACTGCGTCGCTGAGCACGACGCCTCGCGTCATCGGGACCCCTGGCACGGCGCAAATCAGGGAACTGCGTCGATCAACTCGTTGGAGAGTGTCCAGAGAAGGTCGGCGCTCGTCGGGTCGATGGCGTAATCCTTCACTCCCATCATCGGCAGGGACGCCTGCCACGGCTCCGCCTGCTGGCAGTTCTCCAGATAGAGGCCGGTGTGGCCCGTCAACTCGTCGCCGACCGCGGCCCAGACCGTGGTGGCGGCTCCCTGTTCCACCGTCTTGAAGAGTTCGTTGACGGTGCCATGGTCGTCGACCCAACCCATCGCCCGGACCTCCTCGGCGGGCAAGAACTTCTGGAGACCGGTCATGATGCCACCGGGGTGCACCGCGAACGCCGTGGCGTTGGCGACTTCACCGTGGCGCCCGACGCCGACCGCGAAGAGTGAGCACGCGGTCTTGGATTGGCCGTAGGCGATCCACTTGTCGTACGGACGCTCACGGAAATTGGGATCGTCCAGGTCAACGGCACTCGTTCGGTGCGCGATGGAACTGAGCGCGATCACGCGCGGTGCCGACGCCGCTCGCATCAGCGGGCGCAGGCCCAGGAAGAGGGCGAAATGCCCCAAGTGATTCGTGCCGAACTGCATCTCGAACCCGTCGAGGGTGTGTTCGAACGGAGTAGCCATGACGCCGGCGTTGTTGACCAGCAGGTCGAGTCGACCGTGCGAGTTGGTCAGTCTCGAGGTGAGGTCCCGGATCGACGTGAGGCTGCTGAGGTCCAGTATCGCGAGTTCGACCGAGGCCCGTGGATGACTCGAACGGATGGACGTGACCGCCGCTTCGCCCCGCATCGGGTCCCTCACCGGCAAGATGACGTGCGCTCCGGCACCGGCGAGCGCGCGGGCGGCCTCCAGTCCGATGCCCGAGGAGGCGCCGGTGAGCAGGGCGGTGCGACCGGTGAGATCGTGGCCCGCGACCACGTCGTGGGCGGTTGAGCGGTATCCGAACGTTGAGGTGATGACCATTGCGCGTCGCTCTCTGTCGATGTTCGCTCAACCTAGCGCGACTATCGTCGCGGTCACGTCACGACGCTCCGCTCGGACGATGACGGTCGTAGTGGAATTCGGTGGGACCGAGTCGCCGCCACGGGCCGTCGGGTTTTGCGCGATGTCGAGAGGGTGAATCCATGGACTTGCATTCCGCCAGGATATGGACGAGATTTTGAGGGAACTCGGAGACCCCGCGGCACCGGTCGCCTCGCCGAGCGAGAGGACGACGATGTTCGATGAGTGATGGTTCCCCCAACCCGCCCGGCGATCGAGCCCATTCACCCGGTGTCGGGAACACGACGTCACATCGGATCGAGAACGGACTCGAGTGGGGGCTCTTACTGTCGCGGAGGATGGTCCTGTTGCCGGTCATCGTGCTGGTCGTGGCGGCGGGTGGATCCTTCGTCTACGGAGCCGCCGTGTTCATCGACACCATTGTCGCCGTCGCGCGCCAACCGTTCCCGGTGGGCAATCGCATCGGTCTCTTGATGCTGGTCATCGATCTTTTCTTGGTGGGTGCGACCATGCTCATCGCGGCGGTGGGCCTCTACGAACTGTTCATCAGCAAAGTGGACCCCGGTCACGGCGGACACGGGATGCCCGCGTGGTTGGAGATGCGCGACCTCAATGATCTGAAGGCCCGCGTCATCTCCATGATCATCCTGGTGGTGGCGGTGGCCTTCGTTGAGGTCGTCGTCGACTTCACCGACGGGCGTCAAGTGCTCTACCTCGGCGCCGGAGTCGCACTGGTCGTCGGGTCCCTGACGGCCTACCTGAGCATCGAAGCGAGGGGTCATTCCGGCGGTAGTGATTCGTGAGTGCTCAACCGCGTTCCGGCCCAGCGAACGCGGATGGCGCGAATCAGGGCGCGGACGGGACGGGGTCGTCGGCGGCGTTGCGCGAACCCAGCGCGCCCGATGAGCCCTGGCAACTCGACCCCTCGTTGGTCGCGTCCCAACTGGCCGTGGAGTTGGACCGTGGGCTGAGCAGTGGCGAGGCGGCCCGTCGACTCGGTCGACTCGGCCCGAACCAGCTCGCCACAGCTCCTCCGGCGTCGCCCGTCCGACTGTTCCTGGGCCAGTTCGCCAACGCCATGGTCGTCGTGCTGCTCGTCGCCGGAGTCGTGACGATGCTGACCGGTGAGGTGGTCGACACGATCGTCATCGCCGCCATAGTCGTGTTGAACGGTGTGGTGGGATTCATCCAGGAGTACCGCGCCCAACGTGCCCTCGAGGCCCTTCGACTACTCGAGGGGAATCAGATCGTCGTGCGGCGTGATGGAGTGTCCGTGAGCATCGCCGCTGCGCAGGTGGTGCTCGGCGACGTGGTGGAGCTGGCCACGGGTGACTTGGTGCCGGCCGACATTCGCCTGTGCGAAGTCCGAACGCTACGCATCGCCGAGGCGGCACTGACCGGCGAGTCCGAACCGGCGACCAAGGTCACCGCGTCCCTGCCCCCCTCGGTGACTCCTCCGGTTGCGGACCGGCACAACATGGCCTTCCAGGGCACGGCGGTGACGTTTGGCCGCGGTGTCGGCGTTGTGGTCGCCGTCGGAAGCGGTACCGAGCTCGGCCGCATCGCCGATCTGCTCGCGGTGCGCAGCGAGGTGTCCACGCCGTTGCAGCGGCGGCTCGACGCGCTCGCGAAGGTGATGGCGGTGGGGGCGGTGATCGTCTGTGGACTGGTCTTCGCGATCGGCTTGGTGAGGGGAGAACCCCTGCGCGAGATGTTCATCACCTCGGTCAGCCTGGCGGTGGCCGCCATTCCAGAGGGTCTGGCGGCGGTGATCACGGTGTCGCTGGCGCTCGGGGCGAGACGAATGGCCGAGCGACGAGTCCTCGTGCGCAAGCTGGTCGCGGTCGAGACGCTCGGTTCGGTCGATGTCATCTGCACCGACAAGACCGGCACACTGACCCAGAATCGCATGCAGGTGGTGAGGGTCTGGACGCCCGTCGGTGAGTATCAGGTCGACGGGAACGGGTACTGCCCCGAGGGAGAGGTCACGGGGCCGCGCGACGCGGCCGCCGACCCCTTCATGAGTCGACTCGCGACGGTGGCGGCGCTGTGCAATGACGCCACGGTGCGGGCACCGGACCAGGCGAACGGCGCGTGGGGGGTGACCGGCGACCCGACGGAGGGCGCCCTGGTGGCGCTGGCCGGTAAGTGTGGCCTCGACGTCACCGAACTTCGCGAGGCGCGGCCGCGAGTGGAGGAGTTGCCCTTCGACGGCGAGCGGCGCCGCATGACGACGGTGCATCGTGACGCGCACCAGTATCTCGTGCTCACCAAGGGAGCATTCGAATCGATCGGCCCGGCACTCGCGGAACGCGGCGCGGATTTCGTGGCTGCGCGCGACGTCTTCGAACGTTGGGCCGACGAGGGATACCGAGTGCTCGCCTTGGCCGATCGCCTCGTCGCCGAGCCCACCGGGCGGCTCGAAGAGGACCTCCACCTGATCGGATTGGTCGCGATCACCGACCCCCCGCGGGTCGAGGTCAGAGCGGCCCTGGGTGAGTGCCGTGACGCCGGGATCCAGACGGTGATCATCACCGGCGACCATCCGGCGACCGCGTCGGCGATCGCGGGGTGGATCGGGCTCGTCGTCGATGGGTCGCAGATCCTCTCCGGTCCGCAGTTGGCGGGTCTCGATGACGCGGCGTTGGACGCGCGAGTACGGGCGGTGACGATCTACGCCCGCGTCTCTCCGGTGGACAAGCTGCGCATCGTCCAGGCGTGGCAGCGTCAGGGGGCGGTGGTGGCGATGACCGGCGACGGGGTCAACGATGCGCCCGCCCTGCGCCAGGCCGACATCGGCATCGCCATGGGCGTCACCGGCACCGACGTCAGCAAGGAGGCGGCCGACATGGTGCTCGCGGATGACAACTTCGCGACCATCGTGAACGCGGTCGAGGAGGGTCGTCGCATCTACGACAACATCCGCCGGGTCATTCGCTACCTGCTGAGCACCAACGTGGGCGAGTTGTGGGTGATGTTCCTGGCCCCACTCATCGGACTGCCGATCCCGCTGCTCGCGGTGCAGATCCTCTGGATGAACCTCGTCACCGACGGACTGCCCGCGATCGCACTGGGTCTCGAACCGCTCGATCCAGACGCGATGCGCCGCCAACCCCGTCCCCGCGGGGAGTCGCTCTTCGCGAGGGGGCTATGGCAGCACATCGTGTGGGTGGGACTCTTCATGGCCGCGACGGTCCTGACCTTGGAGACAGTGGCCCGCGACGCCGGGTGGCCGTGGCAGACCATGGTGTTCACCACGCTCGCGCTGCAGCAACTCGCGCATTCGCTCGCGGTGCGCTCGGAACGGCGGAGCTTCTTCGTTCTCTCGATCCGGACCAATCCGTGGCTCTACATCAGCGTCGCGGTGACGCTCGCGGTGCAGGTGCTGGTCGTCTATCTCGGGCCCCTGCAGAGGATCTTCCACACGAGGTCGCTCAGCGTCGGCCAACTGGTCATCGTGTTGCTCGCATCATCGTCGGTGCTGTTTGCGGTCGAGGTTGAGAAGGGGCTTCAACGTCGGCGTTCTGGAAGGTTGACTGGCAATCCCTAGTCCCGACGAGATCCACGGCGCGGTCCTGGGCGACCGGCGCTATTCATAGCGTGATTCAGGCACGTGATTGGATGGACTTCCTTAGAATGCTCCACCAGGGGGCGAGGAGTCTTTCGCGGGTGCGGGGCACCAGCCTCGGGGCGCTCGCTCCCTGAGGGCTCAGGTTTCGGGCAACCAGCGAGTTCGGCTAGAACGGACGGGATACAAGGGGGGTTGATTCGTGCGCGGTGGTGGGTCTCGGGCGTCAAGAACAGTTGGACCAGGGATAACACCGCCGGTGCGTGCGGCGCGAATGGATTGGTCACCTCGCGGTGGGCGTGCCGAGTCTTGATGTATCCACAGCACGGCACGGCGACGCTTGCGGGGCCACGTCACGCGCGACATCCCCGGTCCGATCCGTCGACCCGCGGAGCCACGTCGTCATCGCGATCGATGCGCAGCGAGGAATCGCCGCGTTGCGAACCGCCGAGCAGTCTCACGAGCGGTGATCGCGAGATCACCCTGGGACGGTGCGGATGAGAGGGGCGTAACGCAGGTGGCGCACTCGGATCCCCACATCGTCGCCGACGGTACCAGTCCTGTGGAGGACCAGGAGGAACTGGCCGAAGCAACTGATCGGGCGGAGGACGACTCGGCCGCGGTGGGCGTGCGATCGCTCGATCGTCCGTTCGCCATTCTTCGCGTCCTGCGTGAGAATCGTTTTCCGATGCGCCTCACGGAGATCGCAACGGCGGCCAAACTGCACCTCGCAACGACCCAGCGAATCGTCAATCTCCTCATCAGACACGGCTACGTGGAACGAAGCGGCGTTGAGTATCGGCTCGGACTCGTGTCGCTGATCGATGGGTACACCTACCTCCTGACCAATAACCTCACGCAGGTCGCCGAGCCCGTGTTGTTGGAACTGACCGCTTCCACGAAGCTGAGTTCGGTGCTGTCGGTGCGCTACGACCTCACCCAGGTCAGGGTGCTGGTGGTGCTGAGTGCGCCACTCCGGCGATACCAGACCATGGTGGGCGAACGCGTACCGCTCGTGGTTGGTGGTGCCCGGGTCCTGGCGGCGGGGTTGTCGTCGGAGGACCTGGAGCGTCTGCTCGACGGCGTTGAGACGATTACGTACGCCAACGGGTCCGAGCTCAGTCGACAGGAGTTCATCGAGAGCCTGGGCGATATTCGCAAACGCGGCTACGCCTTCGGTCAGGGACAGGGTGAAGGCGGGAGCGTGTCCATCGCCGTGCCCGTGATGAACCATCAGAGCGAGGTCATCGCGGCGATTCAGATCTCGGGACACATCGAAGATATCCAGGTCGACGTCGATGCGCTCGTCTCGGAACTCAAGCGGGCCAGTGCGGCGGTCACGCGACGCCTGCCGTGACGACACACCTCGGTGACTGCCACGCCGTGCGCCCGAGTCATCGGGACGCGGCCGACCGCAGGTGAGTCAGTCCGGATTGTGGCGCGACCGATGTCGTCGACGGTCGTACTGGTTCGTATGCTCGTGGTCGGCGCGGCCAAGGTTGGCCGAGGTCGTGGATACCAACAACTCGAATTGAGGTTCAGCCGTGACGAGCACCCCTGACGTCGGAATTCAACTGCGATCAACGGTCACCACCGGGGGACGACTCGAACTCGCGTTGGTCGACGTCGCGGTGCCGGAACCTCGAGCCAACGAGGTCGTCATCAGGGTCGAGGCGTCGCCCATCAACCCTTCGGACCTGGGGCTCCTGCTGGCCGGCGCGGACGTCACCTCGGCGGTCGCCTCCTCCGACGGGGACCGCCCGCGCCTGAGCTTCGCCATCGATCCGAGGACGTTCGACTCACTCGCGGGTCGGCTGGGCGAGTCGATGCCGGTGGGCAATGAGGGCGCGGGTACGGTGATCGCGGCGGGGACCTCGCAAGCGGCCCAGGCACTCCTCGGTCGAACGGTGTCGACGGCCAGCGGCGCGATGTACTCGCAGTATCGCTGCGTCGATGCCGCGCAGTGCCTGGTGTTGCCGGAGGGGACCCCGGCGCGCCTCGGGGCGTCATCGTTCGTGAATCCACTCACGGCACTGGGCATGGTCGAGACGATGCGTCGCGAGGGCCACTCGGCGCTCGTCCATACCGCGGCCGCATCGAACCTGGGCCGGATGCTCGTGCGGCTCTGCGCCGAGGAGCAGGTGCCCCTCGTGAACATCGTGCGTCGGCCGGAACAGGGGGCGACCCTTCGATCCCTCGGGGCCACGTTCGTCTGTGACTCGAGCGCACCGTCCTTCATGAGCGATCTCGTCGCCGCGCTGACCGCGACCTCGGCCACTCTGGCGTTCGATGCCATCGGTGGCGGTCCGCTGGCGAGCCAGATCCTGACGGCGATGGAGTCCGCCGCGAACACGAGTGCCTCGGCGTACAGCCGCTACGGATCGACCACCCACAAGCAGGTCTACATCTACGGTGGTCTCGACCGGGGGCCCACCGTGCTGACCCGGAACTTCGGCTTCGCCTGGGGCGTCGGGGGCTGGTTGCTCACCCCCTTCCTTCAGAAGATCGGTCCCGAGGCCCTCGCCGGTCTGCGTCAACGGGTGGCGGACGAACTTACGACGACGTTCTCGAGCGCCTACACCCGCGAGATCTCCCTGCGTGAGGTGCTCGACCCCGAAGTGGTCGCGACCTTCGCCCGTCAAGCCACCGGTGAGAAGTTCCTCATTGCGCCGCACTCCGTGGGTTCGAATTCCTGACGTGGATCAGACCGGACCGCGGTGTCGACTCCCGACACAGGGCACCCGGCACCACCCTGGGAAGGCGGCGGGGAGTTCTCGGTATGACGTCGTCCCTGCGGGCGAATCATTGACCGGCTCGCCTGACGTGCGGCACGCCACGTGTCCTTGATCGACCTGTCGCCGAGAGAGCCGACGCGGGGGTAGGAGGCAGGGCGGCTACTTCACGACCCAACTGACCACCGTCATGGCGGCACCGCACGTGGATTGGTTGGAGGTCGAGGTGCAGTTGGGTGTCGCGGGATTGACCGCGGTGGTGTTGTCGTTGAAGTCGACCACGGCCGTGAGCACCGGGGGCACCGTCGTCTCACCGACCTGGCAGGGTCCGGTCAATGACGAAGCAATCGAGGGCATCAGACACGCGGTGATCGTCAGCCGGCGGGTGACGGTGGTCGAGACGTAAGGCGTCGTCACGCACCAGTCCTGTATCGCGACGCCGTTGAGGTTCTGCGGCGTGTCGGTGCCGGGACAGACGTACCCCAACGAGGAGGTGTTGGTGGGGTAGGTGTAGCGCGACGCTCGCACGGCCACCTGGGTCGCACCCGAGGCCGCGTACAACTCCGAGGTGTTGTACTGGAACGCCCGAGTGTTGTTCAGGTTGTTGGTGGTCCAACTCGCCAGAGCGCTGATTACCAGCGCGATGGTGACGAGGAAGACGAGGGCCAGAATCAGGCTGGAACCCGTCTCCGTGTACCGACTCGCCGGGCGAAACTCGACGTTCATGTCAGGTCCGTCGATGGAAGAGCCGGACTTCACGCGGGCCCCCGTCCCTGGTGACCATGCGCGGCTCCGCCGCCGGCGACCGCTCGCGGTCCTCATGGCTGGGCCACCGTGAACGAGGCCGAACTCGGGGAGTTGACGGTCGGGTCGTAGGTGTACCCGGTCATCGAGAGGTTGGACACGGTGAAGGTCTCACTCTTGTCATTCGCGCTGAGTCTCCCAGGAGTACCGTCGACGACCGAGCAATAGCCGGAGGCGTTGGTTGTGCAGGTATTCGTGGTCGTGCTGATCGGGTCAGCCCACGATCCCGAAACCAGGACACCCGCCACGCCCACACCGCTCGAGTCCTCCACGTAGACGGTGACCTGAGCGTCCCAACTCTGCTTCGTCCCCGGTCTGGCGCCAGTCATGCGACTGACGTGGAGCCTCCGAGGTGCCGTTGTCGTTGTTGTCGAGGTCGTCGTAGTCGGCGACGTGGTGGTGGTGGTGACCGGCTGGACGTAGGTCTCGGTCACGCTGGGATCCGTGACCACGAAGGAGAGGTGTGCGGAAGCACCGTTGGGCCCCGTCGCGGTAGCCGTGATGAGTTGGGGCCAGTACTGGCTCTGATCACATTGTCCGGGGGAGCTCAGGGTCTGGAACATGGAGTTCTGGTAGAGATACTTCGTCGTCGCGGAGATCGTGAAGCCAGACGGTGGCGAGTAACTGAGAACTTGGGACCCGTAGAGGACCTGCTGCGGGGTGGTGGCGGTGGCGGTGAGTGTGGCGCAGGGAACAAACAGGGGGTTCGGCTGGAGTTGAATCTGATACGTCGCCGATTCAGCGAAGTTCTTCAGTACGTTGTCGAGCGTGGCCAGTTCACGGTGTCGAGCCGAACTCGCGATGATGGCGCCGAACGCATTGACTAGCGAGACGACTGCGAGCGCGAGAACGGTCAGGGTGACGAGCAACTCGACGAGGGTGTCGCCCTCCTCCCGGTGGGTGCGCACCTCAGCGGCATCGTCTTTGACGGTGGGGTTTCCAGAAATCCTCGGCGATGGCCAGCCTCGTCGTAGGTGACTTCCGCGCACTGAGGTCACGACCCGATCACAATGGATTGTTGAATCGTGGGCGCTTCGAGGTAACCGCCGCCGGACCCGCTCTGGTCGCTCTGGGCCTGGCGCGCATCGACCAAGCAGGTGCCGGGCCCGGTGAACTGAACCCTCGCGCCAGAGATCGAACAGGCGCCCGGGGTGCTGAGGTTGTCGATGGAGAACGTCACCGGGTTACCCGAGTTGGGCGTGTTCGCGCTCACGGCGCTGACGAGGTAACTGGTACCGATGGAGCCGGAGGGTGGCGGGTTGGAGGTGAATGTGACCGACTGGGTGAACCCGATGTTCAGTTGGCCGTTTCCACCTCCGAGGCACGTCATGCCCTTGGACAGGACCGTTCCGACCCAGATGGACGCGTCGCCGTGCCATTCGAAGTCTGCCCCGGGCGCGTAGACGACACCGTCAACTTGGGTCAGGCTCGAACCGGAGCCCACGGCGACGGCGTGGCTGTCGTAATTCGGGACTCCGTCCACCACGGCGGGACCTTGCCACACCGTCACGCCCGCATAGGAGCCAGTCGCCATGGGCCACAATCTGGAGCCCACCAGAGATGTCTGTCCGCCGGTCACGTAGAGCAGGTTGCCGCCGACTCCGCTGGTGAGCGTCCCGCCAACACCGGCCCGCAGTTCGTAGACGCCGGTCATCAACGTGACGGTCCCGCCCAAGAACTTCGTGTAGATACCCGGGTACGCGTACGTGACTGACCCGAATGTCTTGGTTGGTGGATCAGTCGGCAGTCCCGACATGTTCGGTGCCGGCAGGTTCACGAGGGGGTCGGGCATCGGTTGCGCGATTGGGGTGAGGGTGGCGCCGCCGCCGATGTCTGGGGGAACTCCGCCAGGGGCGTAGTAACTGACCGACGTCGGAACGATGTTGGTTTTGGTGCCGGTGACCGTCGGCCCCTCTCCCGAGTTGATGACCATCTCTCCGTTCATGTACAAGGTGGGGTTGCCCGAATCGCACGATCTGAGGTTCACACCGGCGCTGCCGAGGAACTCGGCGGGAACGAGACTACTGACTGGTGGTGGAGCGCCCACTTTCTGCCAGATCCGGGGCGCGGAGGCGACCGTGTAGCAGAAGGCGATTCCCGGCGGACAGGCTTTGTCGTAACTCGCCACGTTGGTTGCGGCTTCGTTGACGGTGAACAGTATCGCGCCAACCCCGTTGGTGGTCGTCCACCCGTCGGACCACGGCCCCGCCGGACAGAGGGTGGTGTTGGTGCAGGCGCTCAGGTCGCCGGGGACATTGAAGGAGAGGATTGACGAGGCCACCAGGCTGGGCGTCGAACCAGTGATCCAGTCGCACTCGAGTCTCAACAGGTTGTACTCGTGAACGCCCAGTGGAGTGACCACACCATTGGGGGTGATGGCGTAGGAGACCACCGTCGTGGAGTCCGCAGAGGAACTCCACTGAAGGCCCAGTAATTGGGGTCCGGACCCACACTGCCCGGGACTTGACGGATTCGCGGTGGTGGTGAACAGCGTGGCGCTCTGTACGTCTTGGTAGAAACTCGCCGCCACGGCTTGCGCGTCGCCGGAAGCTCCCAGTCGATCCGACACGCTGGACTGCAACGAGAACGCCGCAATCAGGGCTAACGAGATACTGCCAACGATCAGGGGAATGATGGTGATCACGATGAGCAACTCAACCAAGGTGAAGCCACCTTGGTTGCGGGCTCGACCGTGTGAGGCACGGAC
>Ga0307377_10002836_pt1 | contig 20092 bp, 17 predicted proteins | sample TR3MG_FD_202535 | JGI IMG/M metagenome (GOLD analysis project Ga0307377, IMG submission 202535) | Soil microbial communities from Risofladan, Vaasa, Finland - TR-3 | ecosystem: Environmental > Terrestrial > Soil > Coastal area > Acid sulfate soil | place: Finland: Risofladan, Vaasa | collected... | reverse complement strand
TTGTTAGTCTTGATCCCTATCCCAGGAAGATTGATAACATTATTATTCTACCATGGAAGGAATTCCTGGGAATGTTGTGGTCAGGGGAGATCATAGAGTAGTGTTGGCACAACGGTGCAACGCTTTGCCAGCCGTAGCTGGAAAGCGAAGGCTGGGCACAAAGGTTGAAGCCTTCTTGCTCCCCTCCCTGCCCCCCTTCCCCCACTGACGCTTTGATAAGTGCAAGCCAAGGGGTTCGCTACCAGTCTTTTAGGCCCCCCTTCCCCCCTAAAGGGGGTTTAATCTTCTGTTTATAACTAATTTTGGTTATGGGCAGGATTTATACCCCCTTCAGGGGGTGGACCGCGGAGCGGGCCGGGGGCTGATAGGTGCTGAAATACAGCTGATAAGAGACAAAGTTATATAGAATCTGTCTAAATTAGATTATTTTTTGAAAAAAGTCAAAAATATTATGTCACAAATCTGTCAATTGCGACATGTATATAGAAATGCAGTGGTAGGGATGATGTGAAGGTTGCTTGTTCTTTCCGTTTTGTGAATATTACTTTATAGTACTGTTGATTTTTTTGTCGACGGAAAAAATCAGAGTAGAGAATGGATACGCTGCTATTTAAACCTGAAACCTGAAAAATAGTGCTAACACTAAATATGTCTCATAAAACCTATGGAAATAATTCCTTCTAATCTGTCTGATTATACTCTCGAGAGTTATCTTATCAGAATCTCATCAAGGAGCCGGATCATATACTGGATCATAATTATTATTATTGCCGGCAGCATATCCCTTCTGCCTTTTATTTATGTGGATGTATCTGTCCAGACAAGAGGGTTTATACAATCTGAAATTGAGAAGCAAAAGATTTTCACTCCATTCAATGGCAGGATTTCTTATTCGAAAATTAGGAACGGAATAAAAGTCAGAAAAGGAGATACCCTCCTTGTTATTGATTCTGAAACCCTGAAAGCTCAAAAAACTGCCTTTGAGAAGAAGATAATTGAGAACGAATCATCTGTTTTTGACCTTGAAAATCTAAATCTTATTGAAAATCCTGATCTGCTACTTGATCCAACATTTTTTAGGACAGAAAGATATTTTATGGAATACTCTAATATGATTAAGTTAAGGAATATACAATATCAAAGCTTCCAGAGGATCAAGGCTGAGCATGAGCGGAACATTGTTTTACATGAGAAAAAATTGATTCCTGATTCAGATTTTGAAAACAGTCTGTATAATTACAAATCTGAGGAGGAAAACCTGAATCAGATCATTATTTATCATAAGACTGTCTGGCAATCAGATCTGATGCAGCGCAGGAATGATGCAAGTACACTTAAGGCAGAGTACCTCCATTGTGAGGAGGAACTGAAAAACAGAATATTGGTCTCACCGGTTGCTGGGGAGGTCATTCAAAGCATGGATATTCAGGAAGGAACTGTAATAGGGCTGAACCAGCCTGTTGCAGAGATATCACCTGATGGAGATCTTATTGCTACCTGTTATGTCAATCCTAATGATATAGGACTCCTGAAACCTAATCAGAAGGTGAGGATAATGGTAGATGCACTTCATTATAATGAATGGGGATTACTGGATGCCAGGATCATGGAGATATCTGACGATATGATTGTTGATAATGCCTCAAATGCATATTTCCGGGTAAGGTGCAAACCTGAGAAAACTACTCTTAGTACAAAAAATGGTGCACAGGCTGACCTGAAAAAAGGGATGAGCATAAATGCAAGAATTGTCGTCTCAAGACGGTCTCTGTTCAATCTTTTATTTGATAAAACAGATAAATGGTTAAACCCATATATTAAAAATGAGACTTGATATCAGATGAATGTCAGGGTAAAACAACGGGATATTACTGATTGCGGCGCTGCCTGTCTGGCTTCGGTGGCTGCACATTACAAGGTGAGACTGCCAGTATCGCGAATTCGTCAGTATGCCGGTACCGATAAGAAAGGGACAAATATTCTGGGCTTAATAGAAGCCGCATCAAAGATGGGTTTTCTTGCAAAGGGTGTGCGGGGTGAGTGGGAGAGCATTTTCATGATACCAATGCCGGCAATTGCACATATTGTCATCAATGAAAAACTGCAGCATTTTGTTGTCATTATCAGGGCAAATGAAAAATATGTTGAAGTGATGGATCCTGCCGATGGTGAGTTGCACAGAAAGTCACATAATGATTTCAGAAAAGAATGGACAGGAGTCCTTGTACTTATTGCTCCGGGTGAGAAGTTTACCATCAAAGACGAGAAGGTTTCAGTTGTAAAACGGCTCTGGCAACTTGTGAAACCAAGCCGTTTTATACTGATCCAATCACTTGCAGGAGCTCTTATATATTCCGTACTTGGGCTTGCAACCTCATTATATGTAGGAAAACTTGTCGATCATGTGATACCGGGAGGCAATGTGAATCTGCTTAACCTCCTTGGTATAGCCATGGTTGTTATAATTATATTCAGGTTTTTGCTTAGCCTGTTCCAGGATCTCTTTATCCTGAAAACTGGGCAGAGGATCGATGCATCCCTTATTTTAGGATATTATCAGCATCTTCTTAAGCTTCCACAGTCATTCTTTGATAACATGAGAACGGGCGAAATAATCTCCAGGATTGGAGACGCCGTAAAGATAAGGATGTTCATAAATGATGTATCGATCAACCTCGTGCTCAACATTTTCATACTGGTAGTCTCTTTCGTTCTGATGTTCACCTTTTTCTGGAAGCTGGCTGTGATAATGCTGATTGTTGTCCCTTTTTATTTAGCTATCTATTGGCTCTATAACAGGTTCAACAGGAAAGTCCAGCGAAAAGTGATGGAGCGGGGAGCTGACCTGGAAGCTCAGCTTGTTGAATCACTGAATTCTGCCTCAACAATTAAGAGATTCAGTCTTGAAGATTATTCAAATTTCAAAACAGAAACCAGATTTGTAGCTCTCCTTGAAACTATATATAGATCAGGTCTTAATTCAATATTCTCATCTGTGTCATCCGCTTTCGTAACACAAATGATCGTCCTTGTTTTGTTATGGGCAGGGACCGGTTTTGTAATTAAAACTGAAATTACTCCGGGAGAGCTTCTTTCCTTCTATGCCATTGTAGGATATTTTACCAGTCCCGTAACAAGCATAATAGGTTTTAACAGATCATTTCAGGATGCACGCATAGCTTCTGACAGGTTGTTCGAAATATTTGATCTTGAGCCTGATGATGAAAAAGAGAGGATAGAGCTGATGCCTGAGATGGTTGGAGATATCACCTTTGAGGATGTTAGATTCCGATATGGTACAAGGGTGGATGTTTTTGACGCCCTGAATCTTAATATAAAAAAAGGGGAGATAACTGCAATAGTTGGAGAGAGCGGATCAGGGAAAACAACGCTTGTATCGCTACTCCAGAATATTTACCCTTTACAGAGCGGCCATATCAGAATTGGGAGTTTCGATCTTATTAACTTCACACAGAAATCGCTCAGGAATATTGTTTCTGTTGTACCTCAGAAAATAGATCTCTTTGCTGGCAGTGTCATTGAGAATATTGCTATTGGTGAGATCAGTCCCGATTTGCATAAGGTCCTGAATATTTGTGAGAAATTAGGCATGACCGGTTTTATTGAGAGCCTTCCAAACGGGCTAAGTACATATATCGGCGAGAACGGGTCAACCCTTTCGGGAGGACAGAAGCAACGTATAGCAATAGCCCGGGCACTCTACCGTGATCCTGAGATTCTGATACTTGATGAGGCAACATCCTCGCTTGATTCTGTAGCGGAGACCTTCGTACGCAATACTATAGATCTTATGCGCGGTGGAAATAAAACAGTCATAGTCATAGCTCATCGTCTTTCGACAATTAGTATGGCAGATAGGATTATTGTACTCGATAAGGGAAATGTTGTGCAGGATGGAACTTTTAGCGAATTATCTGTTATCGAAGGTCATTTCAGGGAGATGTGGAATCATCAGAATATTGAAATAAGAGGAATTGTTAATCACCAAAATATCAGTCGTTATGAAAATATTTGAATATCTCGAGCGGATTGAGCGGTTTGGGAAATTGTTGAAGCAAAGAAGAACCGGCACTCCAAATGAATTTGCCGGCAGGCTTGGCATAAGTCGTACCAGTATGTATGAGATGATCGATGAGTTGAAGTCGAAAGGGGCTCCGATCGTCTATTCCAAATCTGCAAGGACCTTTTATCTGGATGAGCCTTTTGAGATCTCAGTAAGCTGCATTATAAGGCCTATTTCAGAAGATGACGAAAAAAATTACACTGGGGGTAATTATTTTCCCAGAGTACTTTTTTTCCGGACGCTGCAAAGCGATCTTAGTATGGTAACGTTTCCATGCTAAAAACTCTGGCATGTTAAAGAAAAGAGCGATTATAATATTGGTCCATATTTGAATCTATGTTTCTATGGATAAAATTAAAACTAATCACTATTATGAAAAACTTAAATTTTGAGGAATTAAAAACCATAAATGGTGGTAATGTCCCTGTGGCTTATTACATGGACGATGATGTAATAAATGCCAATAAGAACGTGTTTGATTTCTTTGTTGGAGTATTTGTCGGGTTTTTTAGTTAAAAAATAGGATTATTATGAAAGATCTAACAACACAAGAGTTAAAAGAGATTAATGGCGGTTCTCCTGAATCTTATTCTGCAGGTATCGAAGTAGGCCGCTGGATAAGAAAACAAGTAGACAATTCAGGAATTGTATATGCCATTCTTGTTTTTGCTTTACTATGAAACTAGTTTGGTTTCGTAGCGAATTAGATGGGAATTAGGTGCATATTTATAGAATGCACCTAATTCCATAAAAACCATATAGATGATAAGACTCTTTACTTTTCTTAGAAATCCATCTTACACAGAATCATTCAATAAAATTGAATGGTCTGAATTTTTTTTATTATTGTTTGTCTTTTATTTATTAGAAATGCCTTTAGGAATTTCTATAAAACTGTTAATTAATGCTTTAGGATTGGAAGCAAAACAGATACCATTTCCATATTTAAAAAAAATAATTCTTGGATTGTTGATAGCACCAATTTTTGAAGAATTATTAATGAGATTAAATTTGGTTTTCAGCAAAAGAAATTTAATTGTATTTTTAATTACATGTTTAGGTCTTGCAATATTTTTCTTCCTTAAAGGGAGCAATTTTAAGTTAATATTATTCATTAATATTTTTTTAGCCTTTTTGATAATATTAATCTTTTATGATCAATGCAAATCGTTCATAGTTCGAAACTATAGGTTCTTCTTTTACACTATTGCAATAATGTTTGGCCTTTTCCATATATTTAATTTTAATGGGATTACATTATCAAATTTTGCTTGCACTCCAATAATTGTGATTCCTCAAATATTTATGGGATTTTTACTTGGGTATTTTAGAGTAACCTATGGTTTTATATATGCAGTATTTTGCCATTCTTTACTTAATTTACCAATATTATTTTCATTTATGACTTAAGCAGTTTTATGTAATCTTATGTATTATTATCATGTATATTCCGAAAATTCATTAATAGAGGGTATGGGCAATATCAAAAAAAGGAGTGTTGTTTTTGAGTAATTTACAAGGACTTATCTTAGGTACATTAGGAGTACCAAATGAACTCTACTCTTTCATTATTGGGAATGGATATAGGTTCATTACTTCATTAGAATGCTTATTAATTTAAAAAGTTGACACTTTAAGAATTTGATATAAAATAATAATCATGAATTGTTGCTTATGAGTAATTAATATTATAATGGTTGGTAAATCAATGAGATTTGGTATTACTGTGTCTACTGGCACTTTTTGGAAGAGTAATAAATATAAATCTAAGGAGTATATATTGATACCTCTCGCTGTTTTCCGCGCCCTCCTCGTGCTAATTTTTTGGATTCAAACCCAATAAAGGAGGGTTGATTCAGCAAACCCCGGAGTAACACCCGGGGTTATTTATATCCGGATAGGCTATCCTGTAAGAGTAGAGGAAGTTTTGGGCTAAAGCCCGTTTGGAAGGGAGTTGCGGTAACCCCGGGCTGAAGCCCGGGGTAAGTAACCTAACCCCTGACTTCAGTCTGGGGATTATGGACTGGCAGTCAGATCGGCAGATACACTCCAGGTGATGGAGATCAGTGATAAGGTCTATCTGTCAGGCACCGGGGTCTGGATTACTGACATGGGACTATGGTCTGGGGATAAGATCTATCACAGGAGCAAGTATCACTAACCCCAGACTTCAGTCTGGAGATAACAGAGAGACTTCATTAACAGGGCTTTAGCCCAAAACAACATATAATATGGCTTACGTACAAATCTGGATTCACTGTGTCTGGGGAACAAAGAACAGAATACCTCATCTGACAAGACCGGTTATACAGGAACTGATAAGTCACATAAGTATCAATGCAAATGAAAAGGGCATATATATCGATACTATTAACGGACACATAGATCATATCCATTGCATTATTTCCCTCGAGCCCGATCAAACTCTGGCCAGGGTTATTCAACTGATCAAAGGTGAATCATCTTTCTGGATGAACAGGGAAAAGCTTACCAGTTATAAGTTCGAATGGGCTGTTGAGTACTATTGTGTATCTTTTGGTAAATCTGACCTTGAGAAGGTGCGATTGAACATCAGGAATCAGGAAAGCCATCATGATAAAAAAACATGGGAGGATGAATGCAATGATATTATGGAAAGATATGGCTTTGTACGATGTAAGGTATGATAATAACGATTGTTATGGATTTACTCTTAAATCGCAAACCGGCTACTCTGCTTCCTGTACATATTATAATATACCCCCTTCTTTTCCATAAGTTCCTTATGAGTACCTGTCTCTGCAATACTTCCCTTTTCCAGGACAATTATCCTGTCAGCAAGTGTGACATTGGTGAAGCGGTGACTTATCAGGATGGAGGTTCTTCCTTTAACTATCTCCCTGAACCTGCTGAATATCTCAAACTCTGTATCAGCATCCAGGGCACTTGAGGGTTCGTCCAGGATCAATACGGGGGCATCCCTGAACAATGATCTTGCCAGTGCAATCTTCTGCCACTCACCCCAGCTCAGCTCCCTGCTGTCATCAAACAGATTGCCGATAGAGGTGTCATACCCTTCAGGCAGCGATGATATCAGGTTATCAACTCCTGCTGATCCTGCTGCCACCCTGATCCCCTCTACCGGATCCTTCACCTCAACATCCCCAAGTCTGATATTCTCTCCTGCTGTCAGGTTGTACAACATAAAATCCTGGAATATTACCGAGAAGAGCCTCCTGTATTCAACTGGATCGATACTGGTAATATCCTTCCCATCCATTCTTATATTTCCAGAGTCTGCATCATACAGCCTGCACAACAACCTCACAAGAGTACTTTTCCCTGCACCGTTCGGTCCGACAAGTGCAATTATCTCACCTTTGTTTATTTGTAACGAGACATTATTGATTGTTTTTGACCTGTTCCCGGGATAAGTGAAGATAAGGTTTTCGAGAGTGATCCTGTCACTAAATTCTTTCACAGAAATAACAGGTGGAACTGCTCTGATCTTTTCCTCCAGGTTCAGAAACTCGAATGTATCACCAATAAAAAGACTGTCTTCATATATCCCCGATACTGAACCGAATATCTCTTTAATATATGTCATACCCTGTCTGAAAGCGAGGAGGAACATTGCCAGCTCACCTAGGGATATCTGTCCTCCGATGGTTTTACGGGCAACAAATAAAAGAACGAAAAGCAGGGCCGCTGCCTTGAATAATCCGGAGATCATTTCGATAAATGTCCTCTTCCGGATTATGTTCATCTCTTCTTCTTTGTGTTTGAGGAAAGACTTCCTGAAAAGTCCTGTAAAATAATCACCGAGACCAAAGAGTCTTATTTCCCGTGAGGGCCTGTCACCGGTAAGAAGCCAGTTGAAATAAGCTGACTTACGGGCTTCCGGAGTCTGCTTTTTCTGAAAATTGTAAAGCAGGTCTGCATAATGCAACCTGAGCCATATCCCTGGTATATTAACCCCGAGGAGTATCACGGCCAGCGACCAGTGAAGGGTGAAGATAAGTCCGGTCATAAGGAGAAGCGAGGCTGCTCCTTTTAACAATGTTATCAGGTTGTTTAATATCGAGTTGGGGCGCCATGTAGCATCCCTGGTGGCTCTTGCAAGTATGTCGAAATATTCAGGTTTCTCAAAGTTGATCAGGTCGAGACTGATTGATTTCCTGTGCAACAGGCCGTACATATAACCTTCCAGCTTATATGACTGATTGTTTCTCACCCAGTTGCTCAGGTCTGATGAAATTTCATCTATTAAGTAGACAGCTGTAATAGCGGCTATCATCCAGATAATTTTACTTTCATCAAATGACAGTTTATTATTAACTGTATCGGTGATCCCGTCAATAAGAACCTTTATCAGCAAAACAAGCACAAGAGGCAGAATACTCCTTAGTGCCGACAGGATAATATTTGCCACTGTCCAGCCCGGAGCGCTTTTCCAGACCAGCTTAAGTGATTCCCTGAAAAGATTAAACTTTTGTTTCATAATTAAAACCATTCAATCATCTATTCAATGCCAGGGTGAGCGTCGTGTCCCACCCCCTGCCCCCGGTCTCCGCCTCCCGATAGCTATCGGGAGGGGGGCTTAAACGACTGTCAGAGAGGCCCTTCACTGGGGAGGCCATAGGCTATCTATACCGTATCAGCCTCAATTTATTCCACAATATTTTCCCAATAACTCTCAACCTGTTAGTAATATACTTAGGTTTTGTATTTATTCTTATGTCTGCCGGAACCGGATTCTCACCTGTTGGTTCCGCCCCGACTATCCTTCCGGCAATTTTACCAATTGTTATAGGTCCATCTTCAAGAGCATTACTGTCACCCCTGGCAATATAAGTAGTAATACCTTTATTCACAACAATTCTTGTAAGCCTGTGTACTATCAGGCCACTCTCCCTTTTTATAGCGATGATTTCTCCCGGTACGGGAAAACCTTTAATCTTTATGGGTTCTATAAGGATCAGTGATCCTGGTTTAATCGAAGGATACATGCTGTAACCGTGCGCCTTTATCCTGATGGTCTTTCCTTCGGAGAGAAGTGTAAAACCTACATTTTTTAATATTTCACTGCTTTTTTTGCGATTATCCATTTTGAAGTATAAAGTTTACAACACTCTTTTCAGGGACGAAGTGCAGTTTAAAAACAGAGACAGTTTCACACATTGACGAGACTGATCCAAGCAATTTAGTAATTATCTCGTGACCCCAGTTATGCTGTATGCAGTTAGACATTACCAGGCTGGCCGCCACTGCTCCTTTTATAGGAACAATACTATCAGAGGTGCCATGATCTATAATATAAAGCTTGCTGAGCGGAGATTCATCCGGAACATCATTATTATAAACGGGCGTGTTGTATATTGTGTAACCAGAGTCAGTATTCCTGATTATAAGCCTGTCATCGTGGATAACTTTCGCCCCGCTGCTCTCCCACAGACGGGCAATAGTAGTTTTTCCCTTACCTGACACACCGCTGAATAAAAATCCTTTCCCATTGTATTTAACACCGGAAGCATGAATCATGATATCACCATTAATAACTGTGAGATAATAGAGTATCAGTCCGTCGAGTGGATACTCAAGAGGATCCACTGCTTTATCCGCGCAATCGATCCAGAGATCCCATTCTTTCTTTTCAAGCGCAAATTGCATTACAGCTTTCCTGTCATCGGGGCAAAGAGGAAAAACAGATTTAATGAATAGCTCTTTCTCAGATTTCCAGATGCTCCAGAAATTTGCCTTATGATGTACAGGTATGCCATTGATCTCCTCTACAAATGGGGCATGAAAGACTCTGTCTGCATCTTCAGGAAGAGTAAAATTCCCGGAATGGACTCTGATAAGTATATCCGGCCTGGTGTCATCACAGATATTTCTGAGGAATTTTATTGAAGGTTCAAGGTCAGGACCATCCTCTCCGGAATCAAACCTGATATTATAACCTGCAATATTTAAATTGTAATTTCTCACTAATTTTATATTATTTGCCACTAAGACACTAAGACTCTAAGGATCACTAAGGATTAGATAACCATTCTTTTAATTCCATTTTTGATTAGAGGGACATTAAAATTGATTAAATATCCAAGTCGCTTGATAGTTAATTTGAGATGACTGAGTAATTGGGCTTCCCATACGGGATTAACATTTTCCAATGCTTTTAATTCACATATTACCAGGTCATTTACCATTACATCAATTCTTAATCCCTCCTCAAAAATGAATTTATCAAATATTATTGGTATATCCATTTGTCTTTTAACAATGAATCCTTTCTGAGTCAAAACATGACAGAAACAAACTTCATATACTTTCTCCAATAATCCAGGTCCAAATTCTTTATGAACAGTAAAGGCTGCATTAACAATAGCTTTCCTAATTCTTTCTTCTTCCTCAGAAATCTCTTTATACATTTCTTTGTGAATCTTTGTGCCTTAGTGCCTTTGTGGCAAGAAAACTTATAACTATTATTTAATTATCAAATATTGATTCATTTTTTCAACGAAAGACATAACATCCTCTTTTGCAGTAGCTTCATCAATTTCATACTCTTTTGTCAGCTCCTTGATAATCTCTTCAAGATCCCTCTTGCCATCAATAAGCTCCCAGATGTATGCCCCTGTTTCATTGAGTGTAAAGACGGAATTCATATCAGCTATATTGTTGGCGATCGGAACGAGTATATACTCATTGCCGGTTTTTCTTGTGACAACAGAAGGAGAATGCGAGAGAATTGATTTCAGGCTCATCAGATGTGAGAAATTAATTACTAAAAGTATTAAATTTTCAGAGAGTTCAGAATGTCAGGGTTGCAGAAAAAGCTGGCAGCATGTCAACTCTTTTACCCGGATTTGATAAGTAATAAGAGGCCATTTTCCTGTTAAAGAAGATATTCTGAGGGGTAAAATTGAAATTCCATCCTGTTTTCATCTCTTTCGCGGGAAGTGAGAAATTGTTTTTCTTTTTATATGAGTTTATCATTAGTGCATATGTTGTCATTCCTGTAATATATCCTGAAATATAATACGGAGTCATATCATCTGAACCTACAATTGCAATTAATCCAAGTCCGATTATTGATCCACCTGCAGTTGCCAGAGCCACATTCCTTCCCTGCTGATTTGTAAATTTAGCATCCTTTAGCCAGTAGTGTCCTGCCATTGATGCACCAAGTGCCCCGATAGCAGGAAGCAGGATAGTACCAGGATGATAATTTTCTGAATTCTCTGCAATATCACTCATTATTCCAAATCCCAGCATGCCATGCAGAGTGGCAAGTGTTGCCGTAGCAGTCAGATCGCCCCTGGTAATATCATTCTGTTTTGCTATGGCATCTGCCATAAAATATCCTCCGGCTCCGAAAGCCAGTGCGCTGAGGCCATATATTCTGGGATTCTCAGATTCAAAAGCTGCAGCAAGGGCTAATCCTTCGAAAGGCATCAGAGTACCATAGTAGGTATATAGTTTAGCTCTCCCTTCTGACCATGGCCTGTTTTTACCAAGAGCATAACCAACTCTTCCGAGAGTTATGCTTGATAATTCAGAAAGTGTCACCAGCAGCTTTCCCTCATCAACATTATCTCCTACAATTAAAACTCCCAGGGCTAATCCCTGTCCTGCACCGATTAGCTTTCCGTGATTTGTAAGTGACAGGGAATTGTATGAGACATACCTGTCTTTGATGCTTAATACAGGTATCAATACTGAACCTCCTGCTGTAAGCAAGGCAATTCCTGTTGCTACTCTTCCATCTTCAACTCCCATTATGAATGATGTGGCCCCTCCGTAAAAAGCACCGAAAATTCCGTTGGTAATAAGATATTGGGTGAATTTGCTCCTTTCACCGGAATAAACATCTGTTCCCTGTTGAGGGACATTATATATATTTTGCTGGTTTTCCTTCCAGGATGCTCGGTTTTGATAATAGATCGCTTTTTCACTATCCGGCATCCTGACAAAATATTCAATCAACTTCATTCTGTAATCATCAAGGGATTTCTGTTCTTCTGAAGTCAGTATTTCGCCCTTATTCTGCCGCTCAACAAGGGTAATAAAAGTCTTATCCTGTTCCATATTCCAATACCTGATGGCTGAGTACTCCTGTGCGGACAGCCTAAAAACTGATAAGAGAATAAATCCGGTCAGAATAAAGACTATTCTTTTCATAATAATGAGTTTAAATTAACTGTCAGGACGTACAAATAGTATTGAATGAAGAATTTGAACATAAATCAAATATACATCTCAAATGCAATAATTTCAAGTTTTGTGACAAAATAGCATCAGATAAGATTCCTTTTGTTATTTTAGCTATATACTTATCCAGAAACAAAAGACTCAATTATGAAAATAGCTGTAATTGGCGGCACAGGTCATATTGGAACATATCTTATACCCGGACTGGTTATGGCAGGACATGAAGTGCTATCTGTTACAAGACAGAAAGGCAAACCTTATACTGACCATGCAGCCTGGAAGGATGTAAAAAGGGTTTTGATTAACAGAGCTGAAGCCGACAATAAGAAGACCTTCGGGAAACAGATCAGTAAGCTGTCTCCGGATATAGTGATCGACCTGATATGCTTCACACCTGAGAGTGCCAGGCTTCTTGCTGAATCGTTACAGGGTCGCGTACAGCATTTCCTGCATTGCGGGACAATATGGGTTCATGGTTGCAGTGAAGTGGTGCCGACGGATGAATCACAGGAAAGAAATCCTTTCGGAGATTATGGCATTAAGAAAGCTGCAATAGAATCATGGCTGCTTTCATTTGCACGTACAACAGGATTTCCTGCTACAATACTCCATCCAGGACACATAGTCGGTCCGGGCTGGATTCCTCTCAATCCTGCGGGTAACTTCAATCCTGAAGTCTACAGGACACTTGCTGAAGGAAAAGAACTGCATCTGCCAAATCTTGGAATGGAAACCGTTCATCATGTACATGCTGAAGATGTTGCGCAGTCTTTCATTAAAGCGATAAATAACAGGAGTAATGCAGTGGGAGAGAGTTTCCATATTGTATCACCGAAAGCTCTTACGCTGAAAGGATATGCTACAGCCATGTCACATTGGTTTGGCAGGAAGCCAAAGTTGAAATTTCTTCCATGGGATAAATGGAAAAAGAGCGTGAGCGAACAGGATGCAAATGCAACATGGGATCATATTATCCATAGTCCCAATTGCAGCATCGAAAAAGCCAGAAGACAGATAGGCTATAATCCTCGTTATTCATCTCTGCAGGCAGTCCAGGAGGCTGTGAAATATCTGCTTAACAGAAACCTTATTTAAATTGTAACAATTTTCTGAGTTATAAAATCGCGCCCTTTTAGTACTTTTGCAAAAAAATAAATATGGGCAGAAAAAGAGGAGGTGGAAAAACCTCAGGTGCTTCAAAGGAAGCACTTACAGAACAAATCATTGCAATCCTGTCAAAAAGTCCTGAACAGGGATTCAACTATAAGCAGATCGCCAAACGTCTCAGTATAACAGATTCCCCTGAACGTCAGATGATATTGGAAATACTCAGGGAGCTTACACTGAAGAACACCCTGCAGGAGTTATACCAGGGAAAATATAAGCTTAAGCAGCCTCATGGAAATGTAACAGGTGTTGTTGATCTCACCAGGATGGGTTACGGATTCATTACTACAGAGGAGCTTGATGATGATGTCTTTGTAACTGCTAAGAACCTCAGAACAGCACTTCATGGTGATAAAGTAAAGATCAGACTTTACGCCAGGAGAAAAGGGGCAAGGCCCGAAGGGGAAGTGATCGAGATAATTGAAAGAGCAAGGACCACATTTGTAGGTACTGTTGAGATAATGCCAAACTTTGCCTTTCTTATTCCCGACAACAGGAATATGCCATTCGACCTTTTTATACCTTCATCAAAGCTCAATGGCGCAAAGCAGGGACAGAAAGCTGTTGCAAAGGTGGTTGACTGGGATCCTAAATCGAAGAATCCGGTTGCAGAAATTGTTAATGTGCTCGGTTTTCCAGGACTTAATGAGACTGAGATGCATGCAATTCTGGCTGAGTTCGAACTACCATATCATTTTACTGAAGAGGTGGAGGAAGATGCAGCAACTATACCTTTTGAAATAACGGAACATGATATAAAATCACGCCGCGATTTCAGGCAAATTCCAACTTTCACAATTGATCCTGCCGATGCAAAGGATTTTGACGATGCTCTTTCGCTGCAGCAGCTTGAAAACGGTCATTGGGAGATAGGTGTTCATATTGCCGATGTGACACATTATGTAAGGCAGGGATCGCTCGTTGAGGATGAAGCAAAGAACAGGGCTACATCAATATACCTTGTCGACAGGGTGGTACCTATGCTTCCCGAAAAGTTATCGAATCATGTATGCTCTCTTAATCCTGCTGAGGACAAACTCACATATTCTGCTGTTTTTGAGTTAAACGACAAATCGGAGATAATTGATGAGTGGTTTGGCAGGACTGTTATCAATTCCGACAGTAGATTTTCATATGCTGAGGCACAGCTGGTTATAGACACAGGAGCAGGTGAAATGAAGGAACAGATACTTGTTCTGCACAGGCTTGCACAACAACTCAGGACCAAAAGGTATGCCTCAGGGGCCTTTGCTTTTGAAAGGGTTGAAGTAAAATTTGATCTCGATGAGGCAGGAAAGCCTGTAGGGATAAAATTCCGCGAGATGGGAACATCGAACCAGCTGATTGAGGAATTTATGCTCCTTGCAAACAAACGGGTCGCAGAATATGTTGGTAAAAAGCTGCATGCAAAACCATTTGTCTATCGTATTCATGATAAACCGGATCCGGAGAAGATCAGCAACTTCAGCCATTTTATAACAAGATTCGGTTACAAGCTGGGTGATGATGACAAAACATCCCTTTCAAAGGCTATGAACAAACTGCTTCGTTCGGTTGAGGGGAAAAAAGAACAGAACATTATTGAGACTCTGGCCCTCAGGGCAATGGCCAAAGCTGTTTATTCAACAGATAATATAGGGCATTATGGTCTTGCATTTAAGCATTATACTCATTTTACATCACCTATAAGAAGGTATCCAGATATGATGGTGCACAGGCTGCTTACATATTACCTGGCTGAGGAAAAACCTGCCACTCCTGAAAAGTACCAGAAGCTCTGTGATCATTCATCAAAGATGGAAAGGGTTGCTGCAGAGGCGGAGAGAGCATCTGTCAAGTATAAGCAGGTTGAATATATGAGCGATAAGACAGGGAAGGTGTTTGACGGTGTAATTTCCGGTGTAACAGAATGGGGTATTTATGTGGAGATCATTGAAAATCAATGTGAAGGAATGATCCACATAAGGGAACTAGACGATGATTACTATGAGTATGATGAAGAGTGCTACTGTATAAAGGGCCGCTCAACCGGTAAGGTTTATACCCTTGGGGACAGGATCAATATTGAAGTTGTCAAAGCTGACCTTCAGAAGAAACAGCTGGATTACAGACTTGCGTAATTGAAATCCTTTAAACACAGAGGTCACAGAGTCCCGATATGTATCGGGATAACACAAAGAACACAGAGATTCAAAATACAAATAGTCTCAGTGTCCTCAGTGATATCATGAGGAGCCAGCGACGAATGACTCAGTGTCCTCTGTGGTTCAAAAGAAAGATTATTTGGATTTATTGTCTTTTTCAATAAGTTTCAGCAATTCATCTACAGCATCCTTCTCAGCAATATTTTTAAGTACAGGTTCGGTACCCCTGTAGATATGGACCTTTCCTTCTGCAGCCCCTACATATCCGTAATCAGCCCCGGCCATTTCACCCGGCCCGTTCACAATACATCCCATGACTGCTATTTTCAGTCCCTTCAGGTGACCTGTAGCCTCTTTTACTTTTCTGACAGATTCCTGGAGATTGAATTTTGTCCTTCCACAGGTAGGGCATGAAAGGTACATGATCCTTGTTATTCGCGTTTCAGTACATTGCAGTATGGAGAATGCAAGGGAAGTTACCTCCCTGAAGTTTATATCACCAAGATTTACCAGGCAAAGCCCTGAAACCAGTTTATCAGTCAGATACCTTCCAAGCAGAGCTGCAGCCTTTATCTGTAGATCATCAGAGTTGTTTTCCCTGAATACAGGATTGAGAATTATATGATAGCTCAATCCATTTTCAACCAGACTGTTGAGGAACTTATCAGGAGCGTACCTTTCTGTTTCGGGATTAAATGTAAAAATTACACTTATTACTGAAGGGTCAGGTTTTTTAAGATATCTGATGTCGAAATGTGATCCGGTAAGTAAAATATTTAACTTCTCAGATCTGACAATATTTTCATGATATGTTTCAGGTGAAAAAAGAGGAAAGATTCTTGGATCATCCTTATATTCGAACCATTTCTTATATGGCAGGACAAGTGAAACCTCAACCGGCAGCATTTTGGGAAATCCTGAAGCCATGACAAGATCGGAAGAGCTGTCGGTGCTTCGGACTTCATTTGTTTCTTTTACCACGTTGAATCCGGCATCAGAATATGATTCAGCGACAAGAGAAGGGTATGAGGTCATGTTGGAAAGAACTAATGGCCCGTTAATCTTTCTGAAGATTTCCGGTTTTACAGAAGGGATCTTATATTCATCACGAAAAACCGGTTTATCAGCAGCAAAACCTCGGGGATAATACTCTGTAAGCTTCCTGGCAACAGGGATCTCATCTTCAGGGCTTTCTGACAATGAGACTCTTATAGTATCTCCAATCCCTTCAGAGAGAAGCGCACCTATTCCTGCAGCTGATCTAACCCTTCCGTCTTCACCCTCCCCTGCTTCAGTAACACCAAGGTGAAGTGGATATGACATCCCTTCATTCTGCATAGTGCCAACCAGCTCCCGTGTTGCTTCTATCATAACTGCAGTGTCGGAAGATTTCATAGAGAGCACCAGATTACCGAAGTTTTCTGCCCGGAAGATCCTTATAAATTCCATTGCAGATGCCACCATGCCTGCTGGTGTGTTTCCATAACGTGTCATGATCCTGTCGGATAAGGATCCATGGTTTATTCCGACTCTTATTGTTGTCCTGTTTTCCCGACAGATATTTATCAGTGGCAGCAGTTTTGCATGTATCCTTTCAAGTTCTTCATTATATTCCTTCTCAGTAAGTTCCCTTGCTTCAAATGAGGCTCTTTTATCAACATAATTACCTGGATTGATCCTTACCTTTTCGACAAGCTTTGCTGCTGTTTCCGCAGCAGCAGGATTAAAATGAATATCTGCAATAAGAGGTGTGTCAAATCCTGCTTTTCTCAGCTCTTTCTTAATAAATGCCAGGTTTTCAGCCTCTTTTACACCCTGCGCCGTAAGCCTGACATAATCAGCTCCGGCTTCAATGATCCTTAGGCATTGGGCAACGGAGGCCTTTGTATCAAGAGTATCTGTATTAGTCATTGACTGAATCCTGATGGGATTGGTGCCTCCAAGTGGCACAGTACCTATCAGTACTTCGGTGGATATATATGGGAATTTGTATCTTGTCATATGGATTTTCCTATATAGTCCCCCTCCCAGGAGGGGAGCCAGATTTGAGATCACTTTTATCTTTAACCTTGTATCTTTTGTCTTTACCTGACCCACCCCTGAGCTCGTTTTCACTCTCTCATCCCCTCCAAGGAGGGAAACTAAAGAGCTCCCCCTCTTTACGAAGTAGAGAGGGGGCTGGGGGGTGAGTTCATTAAGGCTCTTTCTCCCAGTCGGCCCCGTCCTTCTTATCCTTAAGATTGATCCCCGTATTCTTCAGATCATTTCTTATCTTGTCCGATGCGGCCCACTCTTTTTTATTTTTTGCATCCTGGCGAAGGTCAATAATAATCTTCATAAGGTCTGAAGTCAACTTCTCATCTCCCATTCCTGCTGATTCATCCTTAAGGCCAAGTATTTCAAAAACAAAAAGGTTAAAAAGGTCTGTAAGAGCCTTAAGACCTGCCTCATCAATCTTTTCCGAACCATCAATCAGGGAATTTATTATCCTGACTCCATCAAAAAGATGTGATAATGCCACAGGACTGTTAAGGTCATCATTGAGCGCCTCATAGCACTTGTTTTTCAGTTCTTCAATATTAACGGAAGATGTTGATAATGGTTTTATTTTCTTCAGGTTTTCCACCGCCTTAATCAGTTTCTGGAATCCTTTTTCAGCTGCCTGTAGTGCTTCATTTGAGAAATCAACAGTGCTTCTGTAATGGGCCTGCAGAATAAAGAACCTGATTGTCATCGGGCTGAATGCCTGTGTAAGGACAGGATGGTTGCCGCTGAAAAGCTGATCAAGGGTAATGAAATTACCAAGCGAGCGGGCCATTTTCTGTCCATTTATTGTGATCATGTTATTATGCATCCAGTAGCGGACAGATTCTTTCCCGAGGGCAGCAGTTGATTGCGCAATCTCGCACTCATGATGAGGGAACAGAAGATCCATCCCTCCTCCATGAATATCAAATACTTCACCCAGGTATTTCACACTCATCGTTGAACACTCAAGATGCCACCCGGGGTAACCTGTGCTCCACTTTGACGGCCAGTTCATAAGATGCTCCGGAGTAGCTTTCTTCCACAGGGCAAAGTCAAATGGATTTCTCTTTTCATCCTGACCATCCAGCACTCTCGTGTTGCTCTGAAGATCATCAAGTATCCTTCCTGATAGCTTTCCATAGTTATATTTTTCATTATACCTGGTAACATCGAAATAGACAGAACCGTTAATTTCATATGCATACCCATTTTCAAGCAATGTGCTGATAAACTCTTGCTGTTCAATAATATGCCCTGATGCACGCGGCTCTATTGAAGGGTGAAGAGTATTAAGCTGAGCCATATTCCTGTAGTAGGTATTCATATATTTCTGCACTACCTCCATAGGTTCAATATGTTCAAGTCTGGCTTTCTTTTCTATTTTATCCTCTCCTTCATCAGCATCATTCTCAAGGTGTCCTACATCAGTTATATTGCGGACATACCTCACTTTGTATCCAAGGTGAGTAAGATAACGGAAAAGCAGGTCGAAGGTTATTGCTGGTCTTGCATGTCCCAGGTGTGCATCGCTGTAAACAGTTGGTCCGCATACGTATAGACCGACAAAAGGTTCGTTCAGAGGCTTAAAGAGTTCCTTTTTGCGGGAAAGGCTGTTGTATATTACTAGGTTGTTTTGCATTATAGATAGAATTGGTAGAACAAAAGTACTAGTTTTATTATTACCGTGAAAGAGCGGGATAAAGGGAGAGTGGGAGAAAGGGAGAATTTTTATCTCAATTTTGCATTTCCAAAAATCCTTCCTATCTTTGAGTCTCTAAATCAAATATTCCTTCCTTAAAAAGGGTGTTTGGTTTTTATTAAGAAGGGCGGAGAGATTAGGCTCTGAGAAACCCTGGCAACCAAGCCGCAACAACACGGAGAACGGTGCCAAAACCTAATCCCGGAAAGAGACGGGAGATGATAAAAATTTAACACAGAAAACCATGAATTCAATTCATCTGAGTCACAACAATTTCATAATGCCTCTCATGCCTATGTGCATGTGCTGGTAAAAATTCTGATTTACAGTCATACCGGTTATTTATTTAAAAGCTTCTTCAGATTGAACTATCTGAGGATATTATGGTTAGTTAATAATTAAATATATATATATTATGAATACAAGGAAAATACAATTCGAGACATTACAGGTGCACGCAGGACACAGTCCGGATAAAGAAACTTTCTCAAGGGCTGTACCGCTCTATCAGACTTCATCATACGTATTCAGAGATGCAAAACATGCTGCTGATCTCTTTGATCTTGCAGAGTTCGGCAATATCTATACACGTATTATGAATCCAACCACTGATGTTTTTGAAAAGAGAGTGGCCGCATTAGAGGGAGGAGTAGCTTCCCTCGCTGTTTCATCGGGTCATGCTGCCCAGTTCCTTGCCATTACTACTATTATGAGGAAAGGTGATAACTTTATAACATCTCCTTATCTCTATGGTGGCACACATAATCAGTTCAAGGT
>Ga0307377_10002835_pt1 | contig 20100 bp, 20 predicted proteins | sample TR3MG_FD_202535 | JGI IMG/M metagenome (GOLD analysis project Ga0307377, IMG submission 202535) | Soil microbial communities from Risofladan, Vaasa, Finland - TR-3 | ecosystem: Environmental > Terrestrial > Soil > Coastal area > Acid sulfate soil | place: Finland: Risofladan, Vaasa | collected... | reverse complement strand
AAATGAAAGTCCTTCTGCCTCTTTATCATTAACTTTTTCTGCTCCAACAATAACTCGTAGCTCGCGTCCTGCCTGAATAGCATAAGTTTTCGTAACTCCGGGATATTGCAGTGCTAATGATTCAAGTTCTTTTAACCTCTTTATATATGACTCAACAATCTCGCGACGGGCACCAGGACGAGCTCCGGAGATAGCATCACAAACCTGCACTATCGGAGCTATGAGTGTTGTCATCTCCGTTTCATCATGGTGTGAACCAATTGCATTACATATTTCCGGTTTTTCCTTATATCTTTCTGCCATTTTCATTCCTAATACAGCATGTGGCAGTTCCGGTTCATCATCGGGTACTTTGCCAATATCGTGAAGCAGACCTGCTCTTTTTGCAAGTTTAGGATTAAGACCCAGCTCGGCAGCCATAATAGAGCACATGTTTGCCACCTCACGTGAATGCATCAAAAGATTTTGTCCATAAGAAGATCTGTATTTCATTTTACCTATCAGTCTTATTAACTCCGGATGTAAACCATGAATACCCAGATCAATAGTAGTCCTTTTACCAACCTCAAGTATCTCCTCTTCAACTTGCTTACGAGTCTTCTCAACCATCTCCTCAATCCTTGCCGGGTGTATCCTGCCATCAGTAACCAACTGATGTAACGCCAGCCGGGCAACCTCTCTTCTTATAGGATCAAATGCAGAAAGAACTATAGCTTCAGGAGTGTCATCCACTATTATTTCTACTCCTGTAGCTGCCTCCAGGGCGCGAATATTACGTCCCTCACGACCAATTATCCGACCCTTCATTTCATCAGATTCTATGTGAAAAACCGTAACAGCATTTTCTATTGCATTTTCCGCAGCAACCCTCTGTATAGTTTGAATCACAATTCTTTTAGCTTCTTTGTTAGCAGTCATTTTAGCCTCATCAAGAATTTCGTTGACATACGACATAGCGCCTGTCTTAGCCTCTTCTTTTAACGACTCAATAAGGTGATTTCTCGCCTCTTCGGCCGAAAAACCGGAACTTGCCTCAAGTTGTTCTACCTGTTGCTTATGAAGTATGTCAAGCTGCTCTGATTTTTTCTCTACCAGCTCAAGTTGTGAAGTTAGGTTTTCTCGTATTGAGTCAGCCGCATTCTTCTTGCGTTGGGACTCTTCAAGCCTTTGGGAAAGTGCTTGCTCTTTCTGTTTAATCCTACTCTCTGCCTGTCCTATTCTGCTATTTTTTTCATTTATTACCTTCTCATGTTCTGTTCTGAGCTGAAGGAATCTTTCTTTTGCCTGAAGTATTTTTTCTTTTTTTATCACCTCTGCTTCTGTAACTGCATCACTAACAATTCTTCGGCTCTTGTTTTTAAGAGCCAATTGCCAGACAAAGTATGAGAGACCAAAGCCTGCTATGAGGGCCGATATACAAAAAACAATCATCGATCCGTCACTTAATGTTCCTATCATTAAAGTCATCATTTATCGTATTAAGTATATATATATGTAATAAAAAACCCGCAAAGTTCCTTCAGCTTTTTAAAACCCCATGTCTGAATGGTTGGAACTACTAATCTAGTTCGAAGATCCACTGTCCCACCGGCTGGTGGGAGCCCGACGAATCGGAATGTGGCCTGTTCTAGCTAAACTAAGATTGCTCCAAAGTTTTAACTGTTGAGTTTCAAAAATGAATGAAGAAACAAAGCGGGCAAATTCATTATCTATTTTAAAGAACGCTGTTACTCTTTTATCTCAAGAACCAGGTCAATTTTCTGAATCAGTTCTTTCAAGGCATCCGGGAGGTAATCCTTTTCAAGTTTTTCCTCTTCTTCTGTGAGTTTAATCACATATTGCAGGGCAGCCATTGCTAAAAAATCCTGTACATCTTTATCAGTGTACCGCTGCTTGTACTGCAGCACCTTCTCATTAATCATTTTTGCTGCCTTCCTGATCTTCTCCTCGTTTTCCCGTTCTACCTTCAATGGATAATACCTGTCAGCTACATTAACTCTAATCGAAAGCTTATCATCCATTGTAATATTTTATCTATTTAAAAGTGTAACACATCTGTCAACTTCCCGCACTAATTCCGTTATCCTCTTCTTTGCCTCCATGGCGTTATCGCCTTCACCCAATAATGCTCCTGTTAATTTAACTCTTTCGTATTTAATTTCAAGTTCTTTTATTTGTTCTTCCCGTTGTTGAAGCAGAGCTTTTAAAACTTCATTCCCGTTCTTAATTTCAGTTAGTTCAATTTTAATGCTATTATATCTGTCAAACAATTCATCCAGCTTTCTGTTTAAAATTATTAATTCCTCATAACCCTGACTGGACATAATAAATTCTTTAGTACAAAATTAACATTGTTAATGATATTTTCAAAAATTTGACTGAAATAGTTTGAATGAATGAGTCAGAAGTATAGCTTTGCTCCTCATTAAGTATAAAAAATTGACAGTGATGCTTTTATCCAGACTTATAATTATCATTCCATTGTTTTTCAATACATTGTATGACTATCCAAAAGATAAATCAATATTTATATCTCCGGTTAAAATACCTCTTTTACTCTCGGCAAACTTTGGCGAACTAAGAGCTAATCACTTTCACTCCGGAGTTGACATTAAAACTCAGGGAGTTACAGGAAAAGAAATTGTTGCTACTGCAAACGGATATATCTACAGGATAAGTGTTTCTCCTGGTGGATTTGGGAAAGCTTTATATGTGAGACATCCTTCTGGTTATTCAACAGTATATGGTCACCTTGATAAATTCACACCAGAAATTGAAGAATATGTAAAAGCTAACCAGTATGAAAAACATAGCTTCCAGGTTACATTGTTTCCTCCAAAAGAAAAATTTCCGGTAAGTCAGGGGGAATTGATTGCTTATTCAGGTAATTCAGGCAGCTCTGTCGGACCACATCTTCATTATGAAGTAAGAAAATCGGAAAGTGAAATACCAGTCAATCCTCTATTGTTTGAATTTGGCAAAGATGATAATATTAATCCTGTGATTGAAAAACTTGTAATTTATCCCATAAACCGTAAGACAATAATCAATAATAGTAATACAATAAGAAAAATTAATGTTTCAGGTGGACAAGGAAGATATTTTTTATCCACAAATAAAGAAATCAAAATAAGTGGACTAGCAGGGTTTGGGATTAAATCATTTGATCGTCTTAATGGCAGTTATAACAAATGTGCAGTATATTCAATTGAGTTAAAGATAGACAGTAACACCATTTTCAAATATCAAATGGATGGTTTCTCATTCAATGAATCAAGGTTCGTCAATAGTCATATTGATTATGAGACTTATCAAAAAGAACATATCTATATCCAAAGAGCATTTGTACTGCCCAACGACAAATTAAGGGCCTATAAAGACCTTGTAAACAGAGGAATATTCAATTTCAACGACTCTATTATACATAAAGCTGAAATTACAGTTACTGATGTTCACAAAAACAAATCACTTTTAACATTTTATGTAAAAGGAGAGACCGCAGAGTCATTTGATATTGAAGAAGAGACAGACGAAAATGTTCATTTAATGCCCTATGACAGAAGCAATAAATTTACTTCCGAGGATATATCGATTAATATCCCGGCAGGAGCATTATATGATACATTAAATTTTACCTATGAAAAAAGCAAAGGTAACAATGAAATGTTATCAGACATACATCATGTTCATAACATATTTACTCCAATCCATAAGGCATACAATCTTTCAATAAAGCCACAAAATATTCCTGCTGGAAAAGAATCAAAGATGCTAATAATTCAGATGATTGATGAACAGAGTAAGAGTGCAACATCAAGCTTCTGGTCTAATGGTTATCTAACAGCAAATGTTATGTCATTCGGCAATTATTATATAGGAATTGACACGGTTGCGCCGGAAATTTCTGTAATTGGACTTGAACCAGGGGCAATAATAAGGGGAAAAAAGTTGTTAAAGATCAAGATCACTGATGATCTTTCAGGCATAAAAACTTATGAACCTGTTATTGACGGCAAATGGGCACTGTTTGAATTTGATCAAAAAAACAATCTAATTATTTACAGATTTGACGAACAAATGATAGAGAAAGACACAGAACACAATATATCTCTCAAAGTAATTGATAATAAAGAAAATACCAGTATTTACACTTGCGATTTCACCTGGTAATACAGCTCATTTCACATCAATTTTGGCTCAGGATAAATGAAAGTAACTTATCTTAGGTTTTAGTAATTTTAACTCCTCATTTCTGCCTCTGATTCATATTTAATGTCGTCTAAAACAGGAAATGCCGATTATTTTGCCTATCTTTGCCATGTTATTAAACATTTCCTAATTAATGGATGTTATTTAATTGTGTTCATATCCATATTTTTTGTGCCTTCTGTTTTCATAATAAAATCAAACAATAGATTTTATTTTAGAGGATTCTTAACAAATCATTCAAGCAGGATAATTCCTCTTAACAGTTACAATACATTAATATAGATTCGTTTAATCAGGGACACTTTAAAAGTGTTAATAATTTATTGCTATTGGCTTTAAAGAATAACCCAGGGAAGAATGTTTATAACACAACTATTAAGAAAACGATGAAACAAGATTATGCAAGACAAAAAACAAAATATCTTCAAAACACCTGACATCTCAAAAATGCAGGAAGTTGTGATTAATCACAGAACAAAAATATATATCGCAATGGAAGCTGATCCGGAAGAAGCCAGAAGCCGTTACTGGGCAAGACAGGATGCAAAAGGCAAACCAATCTTTGCTCCCAGGAAAACAGCGTCAGCCTAAGCTAAAAAACAGCATCTGTTTAAACTTAAGTTCTTAATAAATTTTTGCAGGATATGTCCCCTTGTTGATCATATTTTTTATATTCTCAACAACGAAGGGTTTATCTTCACGGTATGTAACTCCAAACCATCTTTCGTTACTCATTAAAATTTTGATGGTTATTTCACCGTTTTTAACGAATTTATCAACAGATGTAGGAATATCAAGCTCAGCTTTAAGTTCCATTCCTCTGGTTTTGATAAAACTCTTGAATTCATCTCCTAGAAATCTGAAGCATGATGGCTTAAAACCCCATAAATTCATTGAAACAACCTCCTCGCCGGTAAATATATCTATCGTTCCATTTTTCCCCGGAGCTTTAGCCCCATCAGGTGTTTTCTCAATCTGATGTGTTTCAACAACATTTCTTAACAACCCATCATCTCCTACCCTGCAAACACCTCTGTTAACGTGGCCATGGTCAGACAATGTGTTTCTCATTTTGTATCCGACTATGCAATAGTTATTTGGGTCCTTATCATTTACCAAAAAATCATAAAGTACTTTAAATGATTCAACACCATAATAATCATCTGAATTTATCACACCGAATGGCTCCCTGATTTTTTTCTCTGCCACCAGGATTGCATGGCTTGTACCCCAGGGTTTTTGTCTTTCAGGAGCGGCTGATAATCCTTCCGGGAGATTATTGATCTCCTGAAAAACATAGTCTACCTCGATTTTCCCTTTTAACTTTTCAACAAAACGTGTTTTTACCTGTTCTTCAATATCACGTCTTATCACAAAAACTATTTTACCAAATCCTGCACGAATCGCATCGTAAATTGAATAATCGATTATTGTTTCGCCCGATGGACCTACTTCATCAAGTTGTTTATTACCACCGTAACGGGTTCCCATGCCTGCTGCCAGAACTAATAATGTTGGCTTCATAATTATTGATTTTTTGTACAACGCAATTATACTAAAAAATAGTTACTTTTATTATATTGAAAGAAAAAGGACAACCGAAAAACTAAATTTGAAGTAGAATTATACTTTGAAATTTTACCAGGCTTGTTACCTTTGTGACTCTTTAAAACAATTATAAAATAAGATAATATATGAAAAAGCTTTCTATTATTATATCGGTAATTCTGGTATCGATCTTGTTACCTGAACAGATTGCTAATGGCTGTACAAATTTTTTAATCACTAAAGGGGCCTCTAAAGATGGCTCAGTAATGATTACATATTCTGCTGATTCTCATTTACTTTACGGTGAATTATATTATTGGCCTGCTAAAAACTGGTCTGCCGGTTCGATGGTCGATATTTATGAATGGGATACTGGCAAATACCTTGGTAAAATTCCACAGAAAGCTCATACATATTCTGTCGTTGGCAATATGAACCAGCATCAGTTATCGATTGGAGAAACAACTTTCACTGGTCGTACCGAATTAATAGATACTACCGGAATAATTGACTATGGCACTCTTATATATTTTACTCTTCAGAGAGCTAAGAACGCAAGAGAGGCAATTTATACTTTCTCACAAATGTTAACGGACCATGGTTATGCAAGCACCGGCGAATCATTTTCGATTGCCGATGCAAATGAAGCATGGATTCTGGAATTAATAGGAAAAGGGCCAGGGAAAAAAGGAGCAGTATGGGTTGCCCGTCGTATCCCTGATGGATATATTTCCGGCCATGCTAATCACCCCAGGATAGCTAAGTTCCCCTTAGCAGATGGTATTAAATCCATAACATCTAAAGAGTTAGATAAGATCTACAATCCGGAGGTCGAGACAGTTTATGCTTATGATGTAATTGATATAGCACGTGAATTTGGTTGGTTTGACGGGCAGGATAAAGACTTTAGTTTCAGCGACATATATGCTCCTCTTGATTTTGGAAGTGCCAGATTCTGTGAAGCAAGAATTTGGTCAGGGTTTAATATGGTAAATAGTCAGATGGGAACATATCTCGATTATGCTATGGGAGAAAACCTTAATAACAGAATACCATTGTGGATTAAACCTGACAAGAAAATTGGCCCTAAGGAGGTGATGGGAATGATGCGTAACTATTTTCAGGGGACTCCAATGGACATGACAAAAGATATAGGGGCTGGTCCCTATGGCAGCACTGTAAGGTGGAGGCCTATGGAATGGACAGTTGATGGAGTAACCTATTTTAACGAAAGAGCAATTTCAACTCAACAAACCGGATTTTCATTTATCGCACAAAGCCGTTCATGGCTTCCTGATCCGGTTGGTGGCATTTTCTGGTTTGGGGTCGATGATACTTATTACACTGTTTATTCTCCAATGTATTGCGGAATAACCAGAGTACCAGAAACATTTGCTGTGGGTAACGGTGATATGATGACCTTTAGCGATAATGCTGCCTTCTGGGTATTCAATCAGGTTACGAACTTTGTATATACCCGAACACAGCCTATGATTGGAGAATTGCAAAAAAAACAAGCTGATCTGGAAAATGGCTTTATGGATGAAATTGTCAATATTGATAAATCAGCAGAAGCTCTTTATAATAAAAAGCCTTCAAAAGCTGCTAAATATTTAACAGAGTATTCTGTTAATGCAGGCAATAAAACTGTAATGCAGTGGAAAGAGCTTTACAAATTTCTCTTTACCAAATATGTAGATGGAAATGTGAAGGAAAAACAACCAGTACCTCCAGGCTATAAGTATGGTGTCCCTAAGCTATCACAACCGGGCTATAGTGAAGAGTGGTACAGGGCTATAGTAAATAGTACAGGAGATAAGTTTAAGGAGAGGTAGATGAAGGACTAAGAGACTAAGAGACTAAGGGGTGGGTTTATGAATTTGAATAAAATATTTTTATCATAGTCTTCGGATTATCAAATTTTTATTTGTAAATTTGCGTCCGATTTTATTGATCATATTTGAGAATACAAAATACTTTGAGAGATGAATTTAATGAATATTGTTGAGAAAGAATTTGCGGTAAAAAATGAATTCCCAAAATTCGCAGCTGGAGACACAATTACTGTCCATTATAAAATAAAAGAGGGAAATAAGGAGAGAATCCAGCAGTTCCGTGGCGTCGTAATTCAGAGAAGCGGAAACAGGAACACTGAAACTTTTACTATTAGAAAAATGTCAGGTAATATCGGCGTTGAGAGAATAATTCCCGTTGCTTCACCCTTTATCGATAAAATTGAGATAAATAAGCACGGCAAAGTTCGCAGGGCAAGAATATTCTACCTACGTGATCTTACCGGTAAAAAGGCACGTATCAAAGAGAGAAAATTCTAAATTCTACTTTGATTTTAATAAAAGGCTATTCGTTTTGAATGGCCTTTTCCTTTTTGGCCTGTGCTTCTTCAACCAGCTTATTGGCCTTAACATCTGCCTCTTTGATAAGCTGATCAGCTTTGTTGTCAGCACTCTTTTTAAGCGACTCTGCTCCTTTATTAGCAGCCATCCTGGCAATCGGTCCCTTAGATGCTGCGCCATCAATAAGCTTCTGAGCCTGTATGTCAGCTTCATTACGAATCTTTTCTGCTGCCTGTGCTGCTTCATCTCTTAACTGTTGTCCTTTCGCTTCAGCCTCCTTTACAAGTTTAGCAGCCTGTGATTCAGCCTCTACTTTGGCCTTATCCTTTGCTTTATCTACAGCATTATCAATAGTTTGTTTTGCCACCTCTTTTGTTGCCTGCTTCACTCCTCCTGGACTCTCTCCATCTGTACTTCCAAAAAATGGAGCTACTATCGGTTTTGCTACCGTACCAGTTACCTTAACATTTACTTTTAGTATATCCGAGGGCTTATAAGCAATTCCAAAAGCTGAAGCCTGACTTGAAAGATTATCAATTAAGGAATTAACCGATCCACCAAGATCTGACCTTGGTATCTCTGTCTTTACAAGATAGTTAATTGTCTGATCAAGTCCCTGATCACCACTAATATTCATTTTCAAATTACCGGTTTTTACATCGAATGGACTTACATAGATTCGACCATCAGCAATCTTAAAGATAATATTTATGTTTTTGAAAGTATTACTATACTTATCTCCAAGTTTTAGCGTTTCTTTCATTTTATCGAATGTAACAGATTCGACAAGAGTAATTTCATCAGACTGAAGCTTTCCACTTCCATTAATTGTATTAATAACAGGCATCATATCGCTTCCAAGCAAACTCACATAAGCCAATCTGGCATTGATCTTGCCATCAATCCCTTTTGTGGCAGGTGCAAGTTTCTGTACAGTATTAAAAGTATTAAAAGCATCATTTATTTCTATATTCTGCATATCAAAGTCTGCTTTCATTACTGGCTTAAGTGTATCTCTGGTATCATAATCGGCATTCATCAATATCTTACCATTAAGTATATCCATTTCTGCATCCCGGATACTCAGAATCCCATTACGTACAATTATATGTCCTTTAACATTCTGTGCTTTGATGCTATCATAACTGAAATCATCAATAAGGGCATCAAAATCAAAATCAATATTCCCGGGCACCTGAATAATCGTCAATGAACTAGTATCTTCAACAACAGTGGTATCGGTTGCCATTGCAGACATAATTTCTGACACATCAACTAATTTTGAGCGAAGCGACATTTTTCCTTTTATTGTCTGATCACTGAAAACATAGGGAATATAGTTTTCCAAACGACCATTTAGTGTGAAATCACTTTTCCCTCCTACATTCAGACTGGTATTAGTCATAGTGGCAAAGGCAGGAGAAAATTCAAATTCTGCAGCATTTATTTTCACTTCTGGATAACCAATCATAGCAACAAGCATATTTTTAATTCCCATTTTTCCAGAAGCTTTAAAACTATCATATTGCTCATTATCTATCATTGACATACGTCCAGCCATCTGAACTGACATATCGATTACCCCAGACAAGCTGATGCTATCCATAGGTATTGCCCTGGACAGAGCAGAGAGATCAATCCTACCAACCATTGATCCAATGAAATCCGGATCACTCATTGGTGTCTTTAGCTCAAAAGTCATATCAAATGGACTACCGGCAAGCTCCATGTGAAACAAATCAACCGCAACGGTAGTTTTATCCAAATCCTTCCCATCAACAAATACATCCGATTTCATATTAATATTATTGATCTGTTCTGGCAAATCAGGATAATTTATTAATCCGTTATTAATTGAAAGAGTAAGTGAAATGTCTGGCAATGTACTATCAGCATCGCTGTAAATTCCAATTGCCGATCCGGAAAACGCAAAATCGCCACTTGTCTTGAGACCCTCATAATCACTCATATATACTGAAGGAACAAGCGACAAAAGTGTTTTGAATGATGTCTGATCCGTGCCAAACTTAATATCTGTTTCAATATCATCACCTGACATTGCAACAGTACCTGTAAAATTTAGTTTAAGATCATTAATAGAAAAATAATTTTCACGAAATGTAAATTTCATATTATCAAGGTTTGCAAGCATATCCACCTTTGAATCAATAGCTGCTCTATTCAAATACTTCATTCCATCCATAAGAAAAGTAAGCTCACCTATATTAAGAGACATCTGCAAATCAGTTTCGCTCATGGTCATGTCTCCCTTAAGATTGAAATTAACGTTATTAACATAAGCTTTCATCTCCGACTCTTCATCAACATATGATATTGAACTATTAAGAAGAGCAACTTTTTTAAGAAGTATCTTCATACCAGAAGATGATGATTCTGATTCTGCTTCAACCGTTTCAATAGTATCTTTCATTATATCCCAGTTAGCAGTACCATCTTTTAAAAAAACAGCATTCATTACTGCCCTGTCCATAACAATCGATTTAACCTCGTATCCCGAATCTCCAAAAATACTTGCCAGGTTAAATACTAAATCAAATGATTTGAATCCGACCAGTGTGTCATTTTCAAATTTATCTACTCCTACCACGGATAGTCCTCTTAGTGAAAAAGATAGGTTAGGAAAGTTGCTAAAAAAGCCAAGTTTATAGTCTTCAAACTTAACCGTAGCATTTACTGACTCATCAATTACCTGTTCAACTTTGGCCCTGATTTGATCCTTAAAAAATATTGGGACTGTAAAAAGCAATACAAGAACTATAAGAATAATTCCAAGCAATATTTTTACGATTACACCTACTGTCTTTTTCATAATTAATAATATTTATGGTTGATTATCAGTATATTATAAAATCATATGTTTTATAGATTCAATAAATAAAAGTAATTAATATTCCTGAAACTAAAAAGTGTGAAATGCCTGGAATGCCTAAAGTACTTAGAGTTATTGACAGTATTGGATAAGTTTTTTCCTAACAACTTTAGTCACTCCAAACTTTAGCTCATTTTAAGTACTTTTTTTCTTTCAAATATTATTATATTTGCGTTCGATTTCAAAAAGGACCTGTAGCTTAATGTCCGCCGGCTGGCGGATGGCTACGGACCAGAAGTTAAAAGGACCTGTAGCTTAATGGATAGAGCATCTGGCTACGGACCAGAAGGTTGGGGGTTCGACTCCCTCCAGGTTCACTAATACAGAATGCAATTAATTTGATTTTCAATGGATTGCGTTCTTTCCATACTCTATTTTATACAACAATTCTACAACTAGAGACGAAACTGGTCTTTTTTAAGGCTTTAAACAGTAAGCCCCGGTGTGCTTCCGGGACTTACTTCTCGCTGCATTGTGGAGAGATTCAATCCGCTTCTTTAAAATATACTTGACTTTGGCTTTTTTTTGTCATAACTTTGAGAAATAAATTATTAGCTAAAGGCTGTCATAATGGAAGCATTTTTAGTTATAGCCATGGGGGCAATGGTTATTTACTCTATAGTAATGTTTATCTGGGGAATTATTATTCTTTTATCCGGCAAATGTAAACTTCGTATATATCCAGTCAAAGGTAAAAGAGCAAAAGCAATAGGTCTGAGTTTTGTGGTTGTTCCAGTCTGCTTTTTTGCACTATATGCTATTTTGTTTGAGATTTTAGACATGGGTTCAAGTGGAACTGGAAATGCTATATTAGTCCGGCCAATTGTTGTTAGTATATTGTTTATTGTTGGAATAATTGGTGTTTACTATTGGGCTCTCTTAAAAGCAAAGGAATATCAGGATTTCTTAAGATCAAAGGAATTAGATCCGTAAGCCATCGAAGAGAATAGGATAAAAGCTATGCGTTTTGTTAAGTGATGTTTCGTTGACCATCATCACTTAAATTTAATCACTATTTTAAAATAATTTCACAATATCAAAATATTTCTGAAATTTGATATGCGGCATTTAACGGAGATAATCTCAATTCGTCAATTATTATAAGAAGAGGGATATAAAAGAATAACCAATAGATAAAGAGATATGAAGTGCCCATACGACGATTTTGAATGTGACTGGCTGATAGAAACAGGCGATATTGAATGTAGAGAATGTGAACATTATATAGGAAGAAATTCTGTTCCTATATTTGATTGGATGAAAGAATTACTAAATAAAATATTTAGTAAAAAATAAAAGAGTCCTATAAAGAAATTTGATATTAGTGGCATCTCCTTCATAAACTATCAGGTTTTATGCATTATGCCATTTCAATTAGGGGGTGTTGCTTTTTTATTATTTGTTTTGTACTACACCACAGGGAATGACTGGTATATTGGCTTTGTTTTGGGTGTTTATAGTTTTCATGGAGAACACTTATTCTTTCATTCTAACTAATATATACAAAAAAGGCCCCTTGCGGAGCCTTTAAACTATTCATTTCTTATTATCAACAGCTACTTCTTGTCATAAATCATGGTAGTTTTTACTTCACCATCCTGACGTTGTCTTGTTGATACTATTGAAAGAGTTTTTACATCAATCAGACTCCAAACCGCAGTTGAGGTCCTTTCATTCCCATTGTAGGATGACTTGGTAACTATTGAAAGTGATTTACCATCTGCCGCCCATGTTGCAGTAGATTTTCTTTCACCCCTTCCGGTTGTGTTTACACTCTCTTTTCCATCAAGAGTATATTTGGTGACTCTGGACGTACCATCCTGGCTGGTTCGTGTTTGAATCAAAAGATTAGCTTCCTGCGTAACAGTGAAATTGCCGCCACCACCTTGTGCCTGGGTACTTTTCTCTGCATTCAAAGCCCAGGTACCTGCAAAATTAGCTTTACCAGCCTGAGCATGTATCATTACTGGTGCAACAAGGGTCAGCACAATTGTCAATGATAATAACTGCATTAAATTCGATACATTTTTGTTCATATTCTTTAAATTTAGTGAATTGATATTCAATTTAATATTCTTATTCAAATATAAACAACCCTTCAATACAAAACAAATCTTTTTTGTAACTCGCAGAAATAAGGTTTAATTTTGGTTGCATTCTGCGTCAAAAAGAAAAATCACAATGTCAGATTTAAGTAGTTTTTAATCTTCTTGTCTTAATAAAGAAATATTTATCCTATAAAACTGATTAGCAGTAACTTTAACAAAATACTCACAATATGGCAAAAAGGACAAATCCTACAAATAATGCAATCCATAAGGATATATTGATAAAGACACGATAACAATTCAAGGACGAATTAGACAAAAGACTTGAAATTGGTGAAAAACTGTCTATTCGGGCAATTTCAAAACAATCTGGTTTGGATAAATCCATTGAAGATTTTAACTTATGGGATAATTATAATTTGGAGCTATTAAAACAATCCTTTGATAGACCTAATAATGATTATCATAGAGATTATTCTCATGCGGGAATAGGGATAATTTATGAAGCGTTAGGTTATCGTAAATCTTTCCAAGAATTACTTCAAGAACATAAATCTGATATCAATAGGCAATTGAATAGTTTAAAATATATAAGAGAAAAAGTTGATTTACTTAGAACAAATGTAGTTCGACCTGTGATTATCAAGCAAGAAAAAAATGAATCCAAAATAGCACAAGAAAAATTGAAGAACCTATTTGCAAAATTTCATCGTATTGCACAGACATTAAGAAATCGACATGATAACCGACCTACTTTGATAATTAAAGATGAATATGATGTTCAAGATTTATTAAGAGCATTACTAAAAGAGCATTTTGATGATGTAAGAGACGAAGATTATGTTCCAAGTTGTGCTGGTTCAAATTCAAGAGTTGATTTTGTATTAAAAAATGAAAAGATTGTCATAGAAACCAAAATGACCAATGAGAGATTGAAGGACAAAGAAGCAGGGAATGAGTTACTTATTGATATTGGACGTTATAAGAATCATCCTGACTGTAATATTTTGGTACTGTTTATTTATGACAGAGGAGATAATATAATTAATAAACCTGGTCTAATAAAAGATTTGGATAATATGTCGACAAATGGATTAATCGTAAGAACTTTTATAAATCCTGAATAAATGGCACTGTTGTATTGCAATGAAAAGCCCTTCCTGCTTAAATATAAACCAATATCACATATGCCATACCTAATGACTTGCCGGTCTGATTACCTGGTACACCCCAGCTCAGCATAAAAAACCAGAAGAAAAAGCTTATTATTTAACCGTTCCGCAGCTTCAATAAAGTTTGAGCCGTTTCAGGAGAATCAACTTTAATGTTCAGATTTGAGGGATTAGAATCACTTAATTTCTGACAATCTGGATGCACAAACGTAATTGTATTTTCGTAATTCTGACATAAGGCCTCAAAATCAATTTCGTTATATTCAATGTCGCCTACTATATAAATTCCGGGTTCCCTTTGAGAAGCAACCAAAGTTCCTTTCTTGCCTTTATTGCCTGATAACAGATCTTTTATCTGATCCTTAGTCTTTTTTGTTTTCATTTTCTTGTTGCTTTAAATATTCTAATACTTGAAGGAGCTGAGATTCAGAAAGTTTTTCTGGTGAGACTTCGGGATAAGTTAAGTGCTTAGCTAATGAAACAAGTAATTTCCCCATGAAAAACTGGTGTTCAACTGGTGAACCAACTAAAAGCTCCAGTTTTTCGTTCAAAAAATTTGTCAATTTAACATACATCAGAATATTTTCAGCAAGTTTTTTCTGCTCATCAGTTGTAACCCATATACTTTGTGACTCAACAAGCTCGTTAGCTTGCTTCATATTCATAACCACTTTATCGCTTACAATAGACCATTGTGTTGCAATATTTGTGAATGGAAGCTTTCTTGCATCACGGCAAATTCTGTATAGACTATCAGGAATTGGGATTTCTAATGTTGAAATAAAAGCCTCTTTGCTTACCTGAAAGCGACCTTTCATCACTGGCGGATCAGCTAATGTATTCACTGCATCACCAAACGCTTTTTGAGGATTAAGAATAAGGGAAAATATATCAGTGAAGGGAATTAGCTCTAAAGAGACCCAGACGTCTAAGCAAGCCTGTAAAGATGATTGTGCTGTCTGCAATTCCTTCTTGGTACTCGCTTCATATTATTCATTTCTCCAGAAACATTTTTTTTCATTTTTCATAATTTCAATTTTTCGTCAGATGATTTTTTAAAGACCTTGAAGTCAATTTGAATTGCGTTTTTCATCACTTTTACCTTAAATTGTAGAATTGTTGTATGCATATGCTATTAATACTAAACTATCTACTTAATATATAATCATTTAATAGTATATATTTGAATACTACATGGGTCAATTAAGCTGGTTCGACTCCCTCCAGGTTCACAGTAAAAGCCGCATTTATGCGGCTTTTCAAGTTAAAAGGAAAAAGGTTAAGGGTTAAAGTATTTATAATTTAAATCACAGGGACGAGAACCGAAGGGCTGGAGGGGTTCGAACCGAGGAACGAAGTGACGATCTCGCGAACGGAGTGAGCAATCCCTCCAGGTTCACTTTATTAAAATGCAATTTAGTTGATAATTAACGTATTGCGTTTTTTTATTGACTATATTTCTCCGACATTTCCCCGACAATAAAAGAAACTGATAATGTCGGGAAAATGGTCGGATAAATTAGGAAAGCATCAGAATCCCTGGTTAGGGTTGCTCCAGAATCACCATTAATTAGCGTAACATGCTTAATATTCAAACAACCTTCGTCATATCATAGAATTTTATCGAAAAAATTAAACGATAATGTTCTTTTGAATAACTTATAAAACAATCCCCAAAATGATATTCTGGAAAAGATTCAACTCTCCCACCGACAACGTTCCAGGTTATCAATTTTGACTTTAAAAAGTTTTCATATTCTATTACTGGGATACTTCTCAAATCTTCCATTATGTTTTAATTGAAGCGATTTATTGGTCTTCTTTATAAAGTAGTTTCTCCCAAAATCTAACCACCGTTTCCAACGTAGGTAAAAAATCAATTTGCTGTCCATCTTTACGAGTATAAACGACTTTTGATTTAATATCATTGGCATCAGAGTCTTTAGTCCATTCCTCTGCTATCTTTTTAATTTCGGATTTTTTACCAGGCAAAAGAATTCACTAAGGCAGCACAAGCAATAAGAAGCATCAATATCCTTTTGATCAATATCTTACAATAATTAAGCATAGTATTTTTTATAAATTTAACAATGATTTTTTTAAAGACAGACCATGGTTATTATAGCTTTGAAATAAGTGTGCCAGGATTTTGATTATGACTTACAAACGCCTCTGCATATTCACAGTTAAATTCCAATCCCCTGAATTTTTCCATCTTTTTATGAATGTTTTCATACCATTCCCCGGGATTTTGGCTGGCATGCACCATACATGCTGCACCTTTTTGTTTTATTACAGAACTAATATCTACATACTTAGATGGTAAAAAGTTTTGAGTTTGAATTCCGGAATCGACTTCAAAATAATAAAGTTCAAATCTTTTCCCTAAGTTAATCCATGCATCGTAAAATAAAATAGAACAGATACGATGATCCCTATGGCTATCTACCGGCCAGTGAGTAAAAACAATATCGGGATTTTCCCGAAATACCTGCTTCTCCCCTGGTAAGATAAGCAGCTATAACTTCATGCCCTTCTGCAGAGAATAATGCCATTGTCCCACCGCATCCGCTTTCAGGATCATCAGGGTGAGCCCCCGCAACTATAATTTTGAGTTTGTTTCCAGTAGATTTACTTTTTCCTGTAGTATTAGAAAAAGCTGACACGCCAATTATAGAACCTACTGCTGACATTCCAGATACTTGTATCATATTACGCCGGGAGATTTTTTTCATGATTATGTTAAATTTTTAACGGTTTTCTTTATACAAATTAAAGGTCTATTCTGAGTAATACAGCCGAACTTCATTATGCATTGTATATAGCCGGTATTTTGACCCATCATATACTATTACAGGGCTCGAGTGGTCTCCTTCAACTATGGGGTTATCCGGATATTTGATCCAGTTAATCAGGTCTGATGACATTGCAACATTTGAAGTCCAGACAGAAGTTGCATCAGGAGAAGACCAGTTTGAATCAGTTGTACCATGGTAGTACATATAATATTTACCCTTGAATTTTACAATCTGATTTGATGCAACTGCTCCGGAATCATAAGCCTCAGGCCCTTTCTTCAATACCGGCTCATCCTGAACATTAGTCCATGTAAGCTGATCGCCTGATGTTGCCATCCATATAGCTTCATCATTTCGCTCATAATACAAATACCATTTGTCATTTTCAATTATTACAGATGGAGTTCCATAAGGACCCGGAATAGTATCTCCTGCAGAAGATATAATTATAAGATCACCCTTCTCTTCCCAACTTATGCCATCGCTAGATTTAAGCAAGTGAGCTACATCATTTTCCCCCTCAGCAAACATATAATACATCCCATCATGTTTCATCACAAACATATCTTCTGTCCATTTCTGATTGAAAATTGGATTTTTATCATATCTTACCCAGTCAATACCGTCATCTGAAGTTGCATAACCAAGATATTTAGGATCATTATCTTTACCTGTATATCCGGTATACCACATCTTATAAATACCATCATCAGCCAGAATAAAACCTCTTTCACGAATGTGTTTATCCCATGTTTCGATATTGGTTCCACTAAATAATGGATTATGCTCAGAAGGGGTAAATTTCACCATTTCTCTGGCAAACTGCTCTGAATCAATTGATTTAGTATTATTTTTTTGACTTTGTTTACAAGAGTACAGCAGCAAACATAGAAGTATCAGGGTAGCATAAAATATCTTTTTCATTCTTCTTCTCTTAAATTATTATTATTTGTGATTTTTAAACTCTCTTTCTGATTATCTGGTTTTTTTACAAGCTAAGATGTATTCAATTATTCTATAAATGAATTTTTACTTTCCCTAACTTGTTTTTCAAACTTCTCTCCTACATCGAAGATCCTGCTTTCCCTATCAATTGAAAAGGGCTCATTAAGTAATGTAAATATATTATCTTCAAGCTTAATTGTCATATTAATCTTCCACCCTGAATTAAAAAACAAATCATTACTATAAAACTGATTATCATGGACAAAAGCTGAATATTTACCTTTGTCTGCCGGGCCTTTATCCATTGCAATTAGCATTATTGCTGTAGCCCAGTCACCCGTATCACCATAGTCTCCATGCCAGACTTCCTTGTAGTTGGTAATACCAATAAATGTATTATTGTATATTTCATTCATCCCATTCGGGTCATAGCAGGCAAGGTTCAAAGGAGTTGGAGGAACATATTCCCAAACCATATAAATCGTATATTCCCCTGGATTTACATCTTCAAAATCAGCATATAAAGTGTTTGCATCATTACCTGTTATCTTGGCCGGTGGCAGATCAGGATGATACTTAACAAAGTAATACCGCCATCTGTCTTTTTCCCAATTCTGTTTTTTATCAACAAGACTTGTTTTCTCAAGAGAAGAGGCTTTTGACCGAAGATATACACCATTATCCATCTTATCTTCAGGATTACCCACTCCATCGGAATCGACAGGTAAATATTGGGTTATCTTTACAAAATTATTATAGATCTTACAATTTTTTGATGAACGGCCTTCAAATTTAATACCGTGTAACTCAATTAAGCGGTGATGAAATGGTCTGGTACGGGCAGGAAGATCACTTAATTGCTGATGTCCTTTGGTATTGATATAGTTATCAAAAAACTGTGTACCCTCTCCTGTCAGGTGTACCCCGCGGCCTGAAGATGTTATTTTATTATGGTGGACTATTGCACCCGATCCGGGAGATATTGCATAGCCATTCACATATTGCTGGTGGTGTTGTATATCGTTGTTGTTCAACTCAACATTTTGAACAGTACGACTCAATGCTTTAACAACAATTCCCCAATGGCAGCCCTCTGTTAAAATGTTATCATGTACATGAATATATCCTCCATAAGTATAAATTCTTAGAAGTGCATTACCCGGATAATGTCTGCATTCAACTTCAGTAACCCTGCTGTAAATATCACAATGGTGGACCTCTAATTGCTCTATATGGGTAAAATTCATAGGCCATGTATTCTTCAGATGTACATCCGTACTTATCCCGGAAACCTCTGTAGCTGCTGGTCTTTCAAAGGTCCTATCGAGACTGGCAATACCTGCACTGTAGTCATACGAACGGGCTCCCTGTACAATCTTTCCATTGGTTACCTTACTACTATCCCGGCTAATAATTCTCACCCCATAAACCTGTTCATCTGTGTCGTCACCGAAAATAACCGTATGTCCATCCAGATCGAGAGTTGTTTTTGAACCTTTAAGAATAAATGCCGACCCATCAGCCCTAATGTCTTCCGTTAATATATAATGTGCATTATCCTTGTCAAGAAGGTAAGGCGTACCACCTTGCATATCCTGTGGGATATGAATAGCACCTTTTATAAGATAAGGGATAAATTTAATTAACTCACTCTCTGGTAGCTTTTTGCAGAGAAACTGATATCTTCAAGCTGCCAGTAAATCACAGCTGAAGTCTCCGAAATATAAGACCATCTCCGTTGAAAAGCTTCTGGTTTTTTTTCACCTTCCGCTTGCTTTTCAATTTGTGGTACTGTATTTATACATGAATAATTAAATTCTGCAATAATAATAGTAAAAAGGGTGAAAGAAATTAATTTCAGAAGTTTCATTTTTTTCTCTTTATCATTTAAAAAATAACCAATGGCAAGAATAACAGGAAGGGAAATACCCAAATAAGAAAAAATGGGTGCCAACATGTGGTACTTTTTAATATCTTCATCCCTCCGGTAATGTGCTATTGAGTTATTTATAAGGACATACCCCATCCTTTCTCATAGTCTCTTGACCAAAGAGCCAGTGCATCATTATCATCTTGAATATGACCATTCTTTGAATCAATGTTTAAGGAATGACCCACTCGTTGTGAAATATTTCC